>Ga0209542_10020071_pt1 | contig 10633 bp, 11 predicted proteins | sample RifCSPhighO2_01_FD_184028 | JGI IMG/M metagenome (GOLD analysis project Ga0209542, IMG submission 184028) | Soil microbial communities from Rifle, Colorado - Rifle CSP2_plank highO2_0.1 (SPAdes) (version 2) | ecosystem: Environmental > Terrestrial > Deep subsurface > Rock core/Sediment ...
AGCAAGAGCCGCCTTTACAGGGCGGCTTTTTGCATGCGGTATGCCTCCGAGGTCTGCTTCAGCGCGTCGTATATCTCTCTCATCGAACCCCACCACGACGTCTCGTGGTAAGGAATACCGTGCTGCAGACAATATGCTTTTACGAGTACATGCGCCTTCGGATAGTTGATGCGCGGCATATCGGAGAAAAGGTGGTGCTCAATCTGAAAATTGAGCCCGCCGGTCATGTGGAATACGAAAGTCGAAGGATAGATGTTGCGAGTGAGTGTAATTTGCTGGGTCCAGCTCGCCGCAGTATCGCCCTCCACGACCTCCTCACCTTTGTGATTCGGTGCAAATACGAGACTCATGTACAAGCCACCGACGAGTATCACAGCCGCAAGGAAAGGTATCGCCGTCGTAAGTGGCAGATAGAGGAATGTGATACCGAACAGAAGCGCAAAATGGATGAAAACGAATACCGTCTCAATCATCGATTTCCACGTGAGTCGTGTGAGGAGGTGTCTCCACGCGTACGAGACCATGCTGAAGTACACGAAAGGAAGCGCGAGGAAAAAGATGACGTGCTGATGGGGGAGAAGGAGGCTGTTGAGTAGAGAGGAGCGCTTCTCAATCTGTTTCGGCGAGAAGATGAATGGGATATCGAGGTCGGGGTCGTGGTCGATGTGATTTACATGCGTATGGTGCTCGTTGTGCTTTTCATACCACTTATCCTCACTCACTCCACCGAAGAGACTCCACATGATGGAGCCGAAAAAACGGTTCCATCTATAGGAGGAGAACACCTGCTGATGCGAGAAGTCGTGTCCGAGCATGCCCGCCTGTACCAGCACCATCCCGAGGAATACGCCGTTGAGCATTGTGAGAGCGAGGTTGTCGGTCAGGGTAATAAAATACAGACCCAGAGCGGTGGCGATGACGACAAGCGTGCCATACAGCGCGTAGTAGGAATATCGACGCTCGAGGAGGCCCTTGGACGCAACTATCGCACGGAGCTCTTCGTACGATGCCGCCATTGGTGAAAAGTATAGCAGGTGCCCATACCGACCGGCGGCACTGTGAAGAACGCACTTGCATATTACACAATATATGGGTATGCTTGGTCAAGCCAATCCGCTACAGAGCGGAGGCAGGAAACGGAGCGGAGGGAGTCATGAAGAAGCTCGACCTGTTGAAGATGTACGCCGTACCGGCGACGCCGGATGGCCATGACGCATGGCAGTTGATTCGCGGCGATGCGACGCCGAAGTTGAACACGCTCACCAACACTAATCTTCGCAACTACTTGCGGAGCACCGGTGTCGTAGAAGGCGTCGTTCTGAACGTCGATCGCAGCAATAAATACAAAATGATCCTGCACGTCAAGCAGGGCGTCGACGCGGAGTTCCTCGAAGAGCACTTGACGATGCTCGCACAAGGCAGCGCTGCGAGCCACGACACGGCGCCAGCGCGCACGGGGCGTGCAGCGTAGTTGCTCAAGGGCGGCCGGACCACGTGGTTCGACCGCCCTCAAACTTTTTTATAGTTATCCGGTGCGCCAGGAAGGAATCGGACCTTCGACCTCTGTCTTATCAGGACAGCGTTCTACCACTGAACTACTGGCGCAAGCGAGGCTCAAAACGGAAAAGCTTGCTTCCCCATTTTAACCGAGCGAAGCGCCAGAAAAACTTTGTCAAAGGCAAAGGTTTGCGGCGCAAACGCCAAAAGATAGTATCAAAAATGACTCAGTATCGCCACACTTCCGTTTTAAGGTGAAGTCTGTCATCATTGCCGAATGAATCCCGTTAGAGGCTGCGGAAGACGATACCGGTTGCCGCGTTTCAACATGGAGGATTGCAAGCGTCGAATTTATCAGCGTGTATCTAGCGCGGGAAGCAATGCTTCCTGCCTCTAACGGGATGAATTACCGAGTCGTTGGCGGAAAGACCCTTGCTGGGACGGTACAGACCAACATTTCCAAAAATGCTGCCGTGGCGCTCCTCGCCGCATCGCTCCTCAACCGCGGCGAGACAATCCTCAAAAAGATGCCGCGCATCGAAGAGGTCAAACGCCTCATCGAAGTGATGGAAAGTATCGGTGTGAAAATCGAGTGGGCGGACGACGGCGATATGCGGATTATTCCGCCAGAGAAGATTGATTTGTCCCGACTCAACACCGAAGCCGCAGCGCGCACGCGCTCTATAGCGCTCTTCATCGCACCGCTCGCGCATTTGCTCGGCTCCTTTGACCTGCCGGCTCCTGCGGGGTGCGACTTGGGCAAACGGACGCTCGGTTCGCACATCGATGCCTTGGCAAAGCTCGGCATCCACGTGACAGGGAGCGAGGACACGCATACCTATCATGTCGAGACAAAAGAAATGAAGCCGGCGGAAATAATCATGTACGAGGCGTCGGACACCGGCGCCGAAAACGTGCTCATGGCAGCTGCCAAAATAAAAGGCACGACGACGATTAAATTCGCGAGCGCAAACTACATGGTGCAGGACGTCTGCATATTCCTCCGCCAATGCGGGGTCAAAATCGAAGGCATCGGCACCTCGACGCTTGTCGTGCACGGGCTCTCCGACATCAATGCCGAAATCCACGGGCACCCATCGGAAGACCCTATCGAATCAATGTTTTTTATTTCCCTCGCGGCGACGACGAAATCAGAAATTACAATCGAGCGATGCCCGATGGATTTCCTCGAACTTGAGCTTTTCACCCTCTCTCGCATGGGACTCCAGTACTCGCGGAGCGAAAAGTATGCGTCCGAAAATGGCCACACCGTGCTCCGCGACCTCACCATCAAGCCCTCCGAGCTTGTGGCGCCGCCCGACAAAATCGCTCCGCGCCCGTATCCCGGTATCAACATCGACAACCTGCCATTCTTCGTGCCGGTGGCGACGCAGGCAGCGGGAGAGACCCTCATCCACGACTGGGTCTACGATGGACGCGCACACTGGTATCTGGAAATCAACAAGCTCGGCGCCAACGCATCGCTCCTCGACCCGCACCGCGTCCTCATCAAAGGGCCGACGACGCTCCACGGCGCGGATATCGAGGCGCCTCCTGCGCTTCGCCCCGCCACCATGCTCCTCATCGGTATGCTCGCTGCGGAAGGCGAGTCCACGCTCAGAAATGTGTACCCAATCAACCGCGGCTATGCGAACCTCGCCGAGCGCCTCAAGAGACTCGGCGCTTCAATAGAGGAAGCCGACTAAGCTATAATATTGTCGGCAATAAATAGTAAACACTGCCAAGCGAAGTCAAAAAGAATATCACAAGCATAGAAGTCCTTACCCACCAAGAAACCGTCAGTAGGCCAAAAAAGATTTGCACATTTCCAAATGTTGCACCCTGCTTCTCAAGTTCCGCTAGGCGTGAGAGTAACTCCCCTCGAGTCATTGATGTGAGCGGGATTCTGCTGATGGCGTTTGGTTCTCTTTCTTTATGAGCGCGGTCGAATTCGTTGATTTTCTTTTGCGCGGAAATATGAAATATGTGCGCCTTGTTATACAGCAGAATGAGCGCCCACATCGCGACCGCGGAAAGCAATAAAGCTACCCCCTTTTTCGGCCCAGCAGATTGATTCTGCAGGTAAAAGAAAGCAAAACCGACGATTGTGAAGAAAAGCCCAGGTATTGTCCAAAGCTTCGCGTCGTAAGTGCGAAGTGTCGCCTGCACCTCAGAGTAGAAAATGTCATCATTAGGATACTTCTCGTCCATATTTATCCATTCGTCACTCTTATTTTCTTTGCGGCTCGCCCCGCCTTTGCCCGCGCATCCCTGATATTTTTGCCGGTTGCGAGGACGACCGCCATACGGCGATGGCCGGGGGACATTGGTTTGCCGAAAATCCGGACATGCGTGCCCTTTTCCTTCAGTGCCTCAGCGATTCCGGTGTAGGCGGGGTTTTCCGTCTTTATCTCTGCGAGAATCGGCACAGAGGCACCCGCACGGCAGGGGATTTCTGGGATGGGGAGGTCGAGGATAGCGCGCACATGCAGCTCCATCTCGCTCATATCTTGCGAGACCATCGTCACCATGCCGGTGTCGTGCGGGCGGGGGGAGAGTTCCGAAAACCACACCATCTCGCCCTTAATGAAAAGCTCCACGCCGAAGATGCCGCGGCCTTTTGAGCCGCAGAGTTCACTCACCACTTTCTTTGCGATGGCCTGTGCCTTTTTGAGAGCACTCTTTGACATCGGATGCGGCTGCCAGCTTTCGCGGTAGTCGCCGTCTATCTGTATGTGTCCGACCGGCGCGCAGAAGGAGATGCCCTTTCTGTGTCGCACGGTGAGCATGGTGATTTCGTAGTCGAAATCAATCGCCCCTTCGACGATGACCTTCCCTGTCTTTCCTCGGCCCGCTTCCATCGCGTACTTCCACGCGTCGCCCAGATCTTGCGGTTTTTTAGCCATACTTTGGCCATGTCCGGACGATGACATCGTGGGCTTTATGAAGCAGGGGAAACCAACGGCCTCGGCACCTCTTTTGAGTTCTTCGAGCGACGAGGCGAAACGATACGGCGAGGTGGGAAGTTTCAATTTCTCGGCAGCAAGTTTTCGGATGCCTTGTCTATCCATGGTGAAATGCACGGCGCGCGCGGTCGGAATCACGCGCCAACCCTGTTTCTCAAGCTTCACAAGTTCGTCTGTCGCGATGGCCTCGATTTCCGGCACGATGTAATCCGGCTTCTCCTTTTGAATGACAGTGCGTACGATTTTCGGATTGCGCATATCGAATGCGTAACTCCTGTGCGCGACCTGCATAGCCGGCGCGCCCTCGTACCGGTCGCAGGCAATTACCTCGATACCGAGCCGCATGGCCTCGATGGCGACTTCTTTGCCGAGTTCGCCCGAGCCGAGGAGGAGTAATTTGACCGACGAAGGCTTATTGGGCGTCCCGAATTTCATGCCCGAACTATATCAGTTTTCCTAAACAGGTTAAATCGTCTAGAATGCCACCACACGCCGCGGTGGTGAAATTGGCATACACGCTAGCTTCAGAAGCTAGTCCTCGCAAGAGGTTGGGAGTTCAAGTCTCCCCCGCGGCACATGAAAAGAGTGGATAATGTTCTGCGCGGGGGAGGGTGCACTTATCCCGTTGCATCCATTGATAGGGTTGCACATCGTACCTATAATTAAATTGTATGGACACCAATTTGTTTAGGGATCGCAATTTATTCATCCTCTACATACTGGCGGCGGGAGCGAACATATTCAACTTCGCCGGACACGGAGGATGGGCAGTATCTGGGAAAGTCGCGTTTGCAGAGTTGATAACCAGGTCTCTCGAATCTACGCTGGGCTTCGCCATGCCCGTGGAAACCGCGCTTGGGCTAGTGCGTTTTATCGGATGGATCGATCTCACCATCGCTACCATCATGGTGCTTGCACTCATAGGCGTATTGACGGGCAGGGGCTCACTCGCAAGACTCGCGCGCTCGCGGACGATGGTACTGCTCTTTGTCTGGGCTGTGTTCTGGGGCTTGGCGACCGCTTTCAGCAGGGTAACCGCCCATGATTTCGAAATAATCTACCTGCTCGATTTTATTGAGCGGGGCGGAAATTTCTTCGGCGCCGCGATTGGTTTGTATCTGACGCTCATTCTCCGTAGGATACGAGGGAACGCATGAGTACTCCTGCGGCCGGTATACCCGATTATCTCGAACAATATTATTGGTGGGCATACGTGCGCCCGAAGGCCGTGCGCTTTTTCGATCGGTCGTGGCTCATCAATCTGATTCTGTTCGGAAAATACAGGACCCTTCGGGATGAAGTCTTGAAGGAGTTGGGGCCCGCAATCTCCGGAAAGACCCTGCAGGTATCGTGCTGTTACGGCGAGCTCACTCCGCGTCTTTTCGAGTGCGTTGAAAGGGGCGGCGGGACGCTCGACGTCGTCGACGTCCTGCCGATTCAGCTCGAAAACTTGAAGCGCAAACTGCCGCACGGGGCTTCTGCGGCGCTCCATCGGATGGACGCCGCGGCGCTCGGATTTTCCGACGCGTCGTACGACCAGGTGCTGGTGTTCTTCCTTCTGCACGAGGAGCCGCAGGAGTATCGTGAGAAAACGATGCGCGAAGCCCTGCGCGTCTTGAAGCCGGGAGGCAGGATCATCATCGCGGACTACGGAGCTCCTTCCGCGTGGCATCCGCTCCGGTACCTTCTCCTTCCGTTCCTCGGCGTGCTGGAGCCGACCGCGAGGGAGATGTGGCGGCGCGAGCTTGCCGACATCCTGCCCGCCCAGATGGCGAATCGGGCATGGCGCAAGCGCTCGTATTTCGGCGGCCTCTATCAAATGCTCGTGAGCGCATAATGCAGGGGCGAATCTCCCCCGCGGTACATGGTAGAGTCTCGATACATATGCAATTAAAAGAGGCGTCAACCGTTATCACAGGCGCGGCCCGCGGCCTTGGCGCTGCACTCGCGCGTGAACTTGTTTCTCGCGGTGCGAAGGTTGTGTTGTCTGATATCGACGGAGAGGATTTGCAGGCGCTCTCAAAAGAGCTCGGCGTGCCGGCTTTGCACTGCGATGTGACAAATCATTGGGAGGTGAGTGCGCTCGCGGACGCTGCGGAGAAACAGTCCGGCCCCATCAGGCTCTGGCTCAACAACGCGGGCGTGTGGATGCCGTACGCACCTGTCGAGGAAATAGATTTTGAACGCGCTCACAAATTGATTGAGGTGAATTACTTCGGTCTCGCACACGGCATGATTGAGGCTGTCAAGCGCATGCGACCGCAAAAGCGCGGCATGATTGTGAATATACTCTCGGTCCGCTCGCTGAAAGGAAAAGCGCTGGGGGCAGCATACTCCGCGAGCAAATTTGCGGCCGAAGGATTCACGCAAGCGGTGCGTGATGAGCTGAAGGATTCCGGTATCTCAGTTGTCGGCGTGTACCCATACCGTATCAAGACGACGCTTTTCGGCGAGAACAAGCATGAGGACTATGCGAGCTCGATGGAACCGTCCGAGGTTGCAAAAATAATCGTCGGCAATATCGCTGCCGAGGAGCCAGCGGAACACCTCGAAATCTGGAAAACCGATGATGTGCGCACGAAACGAACATGAACGTACGAGCTATCAAAACACGAGTTTTTAAGGAAGGCGAGGATTTGGTCGCCTTTATAAAAAAGTATGTGCCGAAAGTGAAAGACGGCTCAGTGCTCGTCGTAACGTCAAAGATTGTCGCGCTCGCTGAAGGGCGTGTCGCGCCGATTTCGGGGACGAAGGCCCGCGACGCACTCATTCGCGCCGAGAGTGATGTCGGCGTAAAAACGAAACTCGTATGGCTCACGATAAAAGACGGCATGTTTATGACCTCCGCCGGCATCGATGCGTCGAACGCGAACGGCAAATACATATTGCTCCCGCCCGATTCTTACGCGTCGGCGCACCGCATTCGTAAGGCGCTGAAGAAACATTATCGTGTCAAAAGGCTCGGAGTACTCATTACCGATAGCAGATGTCTACCGCTTCGCGCCGGAGCTGTCGGTCTTGCGCTTGGTTACGCGGGTTTCAAGGGCATTCGCGATTACCGAGGCACACCAGATATTTTTGGACGCAAACTTCAGATGTCCCGCACCGATATCGCAGATGGCCTTGCCTCTGCTGCGGTGGTCTTGATGGGCGAGGGACGAGAACGAACACCACTAGCGCTCATCGAGGATGCGCCCGCTGCTTTCGTCGAGCGCATCAATAGAAAAGAGATACTCATTCCTTTTGAAGAAGACATGTACCGCCCGCTCTTTAAGCCCTCTGCGCGCGCATCGAAGCCTCGACGAGTTCGCGCGGCCAGCCGTAAGCGAGCCGGTTGAACGTTTTCACATGTCCTCCTGAGTCAGCGCCTTCGAGTGGCTCCGGCGGCAGGCTCATCCCCGAAAACACCGGACTCGTTTTCCCATCGATGAGGAGTTTGATGTAGAAATTGAAACGCGGCAAACCCATAAAATCCCGCTCGGTCATCGGCGCAAATTCCCCCGCGAGGAGCTTCGCGTCCTCGGCCCCCACCTCAAACGAGAGAATCGTCCCCACGTTGCCGAGCACGGAGTCGCGGATGGTCTCGGGTAATTGCGTAAGGTACTGATTGGTCAGGTGCACGCCGAGCCCGTATTTGCGCGATTCGGAGAGGAGCGACACAAAGGTATCTGTCGAGAAATTCTGGAACTCGTCGACATAGAGATAAAAGGGCGTCCGACTTGCGGTAGGCTGGTTTGCGCGGCGGAGCACCGCCGCTTGGAGTCGTGAGATGAGGATGAGTCCGAGCATGTGCGCATTCAGCTCGCCAATCTTTCCTTTCGATAGATTGGCGAGCACGATGCCGCCGCTATCCATGAGGTTGCCGAGGTCGAAGCTGCTTTGTCGTTGGCCCATAATATTGCGCATCATGGCGTTGTTCACGAAGGGACCAAATTTTGACATGAAGTAATTGAGCATTTCGCTCTTGTGGAAATCCGATGTCTTCGCCATTTGCTTGGTCCAAAAATCGATGACGAGCGGATCGGTCAGGTGTTTGCGCTTGTGCATCTCGAAGTCCTTGTCGATGAAGAGCCGCGGTATCTCGAGGATGCTACCGCCCTCTGGCCCTGCCATTACGGTCAGCGCTGCATTGCGCAGCCAGTGCTCGAATTGCGGGCCAATGACGCCGGTCTTTTTTGGGTCGAACAGCTTGTAGAAGATTTGGATACATTCATTGACGAGAAAATCACGTTCCTGCGGGCTCTGCGCTTCAAGCAGATTCAGGCCAAACGGATACTCGGTATCACTTGGGTCGAGAAGCACGACATCCTTGAGGCGGTCTTTGGGGATGCGGGCGGCGAGCCAATCTATTGATTCACCGTGCGGATCGATGAAACAGGTGCCGAGCCCCGCGCGTATGTCCTGCAGGCACATATTCTGGAAGACCGTCGATTTGCCGACGCCCGTTTTACCGATCATGTACATATGACGGAGACGGTCCTCTGCCGCGAAGGGAATGAGCCGTTTTCTTCCGTGGTAGTCGCTCTGCCCGATTGAGACTGTATGCATATTAGATAAGGGGCGCCTCGAGACGTTTACGGACAAAGTATGCGCTTGGGAGTACGCGGTTGGCTCGCTCAAATTTCTCCACGAGACGGGCCTCGTGGTCCGCGAGGGCCGAGAGAGTCTCGTATTCGTGGGCAATTTTTTTACGGAGCGCGTCGAGGAGCGCCTCGCTGAGCTCGCCGATGAGTGAAGCAAGCATGCGCTCACGTCCTTTTTGTATCCCAGCTACACGTGCGTGCGTGAGTGCAGCCTCGTTCGTGTGCGCATCGCTCTCGCGGGCGCGGCTCATCATCTCGCTTCCGTGCAGATGTTCGGTGTTTTCCATATTATGCATGCGCGAGCAGCGATTCCGCCACGAGTGATTCACATGTTTCCTCCACGAATCGTTTGACGGGACGCGCTCCGAATCGCGGGTCCATGATGGAGCGTATCTCTTCGGCGAGCACTTCCGGCTCGATATCGAACCGTACGTTGTGCTTTGCGAGCCGCTTTTCTATCTTCTTCACCTCGAGTTCGGCCACACGCAAAAGGTCACTTTCTGAAAGAGGCTTGAACACGATGATGCGGTCGAAGCGGTTTAGGAATTCGAGGCGGAATGTCTTCGCGAGTACGGGGAGCACCGTGTCGCGCACGAATGTCTCGCTCTTTGCGCCGCCGTTTTCGTACGCGCTCAGTATCTCGGGCACACCGGCGTTTGAAGTCGCCATCAGGATGGAGTGGCGAGCGTCGACTGTTTCGTTTTGACCTGATGAGATGCGTCCGGCGTCCAGCACCTGCAGAAAAATATCGAACACTTTCGGGTGCGCTTTCTCTATTTCATCGAGCAGGATGAGCGAATGCGGTTCCTTCGAGAGCGCGCTCGTGAGCGCGCCGCCCTCCTCGTATCCGACATAGCCCGCTGGGGCACCGATGAGCCTCTGCACCGTGTGGTCTTGCTGGTATTCCGACATATCAAAGCGTACAAAACTTTCTTTTTTGCCGAAGAGTAGCTCCGCGACACTCTTTGCGGTCTCGGTCTTGCCAACACCCGAAGGCCCGAGCAAGAGGAAGGACCCGAGCGGACGGTCAGCATTTCGGAGTCCCAGCTTCGCACGCTGGAGTGTCTGCGCTATCTGTGCGATAGCCGCTTCCTGTCCGAGCACGCGCAAGGAAAGCTCCCGTTCGAGGTCGCGCACGGCGCTGAGTTCGTTTTGTGCGACACGCGCATGCGGTACTCCGGTCTTGTCTTCAACGACGCGTGCAATCGTCTCGCTCGTGAGGACCTTCTCTTTGCGCCGCGCGGAAAGCGCGATGCTCTCGTCGAGGATACGGATTGCCGATTTCGGCAATTGGCCGAGCGTAGGGAAGCGTAGAGAGAGCGCGACGATTTCAGAAAGCGCGGAATCCGACACAATCCGCGCGTGGCGCCTGTTCAAATGCGGCAGCACACTCCGCAGGATGCGCGCGCACTCTGCTGCGGGCTGAGCTTCGAGCTCGAGTAGCTCGAAGGAGCGCATGAACGCAGGATGCTCGCGCTCGAGCCATGTGCTCTCATGGGGCTCGAGCGCGAGCACGACATGCACATCTTCGCGGGCGAGCAGTTGCTTGTAGATACGTGCGATTCGCTGGACGAGCGCATTGTTGTG
>Ga0209542_10020072_pt1 | contig 10633 bp, 7 predicted proteins | sample RifCSPhighO2_01_FD_184028 | JGI IMG/M metagenome (GOLD analysis project Ga0209542, IMG submission 184028) | Soil microbial communities from Rifle, Colorado - Rifle CSP2_plank highO2_0.1 (SPAdes) (version 2) | ecosystem: Environmental > Terrestrial > Deep subsurface > Rock core/Sediment ...
TAAGTATCGCAATAAATCAGCTATATACAACGAAAAATGTCCGCGTACTGTGGATAACTTTTTAATTTATTATTTTTACTTCAGGCTCGATGATAATTTTTAATTTGTCTTGCACAAGCTCCGCGACTTTTTTGGCAAGCCCCGCAACGTCGCTGGCGCTTGCTGTGCGCGATACCGCGATAACCAGCGGCTGCTTCTCGTACAGGCGTGCTCCTCCCACCGACAGCCCTTTAACCCGCAAAACGTTGTCCAACAGCCACGCCAGCGATACTTTTCGCCCGTTTTCCGCCGGAAAGTTGGGCAAATTAGGATATTTTTCCAGCAATTCCGCGGCTTTTTGCGCGGATACAACAGGATTAAGAAAGAACGAGCCCGCGGTCCCCTCTTTTTTCAAATCCGGGAACTTCCCCGCGCGCACCGCAAGCACATTTGCCCGTATTTCATCGAGGTTCAACCTTGATATTCCGGCAAGGTCTTTGTACGAGGCGTTCGGCGCGCCGTTTTTATTGAGTTTAAACGCCGCGCGCAAGACAATAAAACGTCCCGGCTCTTTTTTAAACCGGCTGGTTCGGTAGCCAAAACCGCACTCTGTGTTTTGCAGGCGCACCAACGCGCCGCTTTGCGTGTCAAAAGCTTCGACCCACGCAAGAGTGTTTTTGACCTCCACGCCGTACGCGCCGATATTTTGTATCGGCGCGGCTCCCACGGTGCCGGGGATGCCTGACAAGTTTTCTATCCCCCACAACCCGCTCTGTACCGCGCGCTCCACCAGCGCGTCCCAATTTTCGCCCGCGCCCGCTATCAACAACTTTCCCTCTTTTTCTACTCCTGTCATTTCTATTTTTATAACCAACCCGTCAAATCCCGCGTCGCTCACTAAAACATTCGACCCCCCGCCGAGCAACAAAATTTCGATATTTCGATATTTCGAAAAGTCGAGTGACTGTTTCAACTCCTCTACATTTCTAACCCGTACCAAATATCGAGCCGGCCCCCCAATAAAAAAAGTCGTCAGATGTCCGAGCAGCACATTTTCTTCTATCCGCATGGCAACTATGGTAGCACAACGAAGCTCCGCACCGTGGTGGTGGCGTTCCCAGCCGCGTCGGTTGCCGTCACCGCAAAAGAGCGCGCGCCCGGCGCCGGCGAAAAACTGTGCGGACTGGTGCATGTGGAGGAACTACCGCCGTCCAGCGCGCAGGAGTATGCAAGCGCGGTCGCGTCCGTCGCCGAAAACTCAAAATTAACCGGAGAGGTCGAAGCGACAGAGTCCCCTTCCGCCGGCCCGCTCGTTATGCCGAGCACTGGATAGTTCGTATCAACGATAAACGTCCAGTTGTGAACTACTTGGTTGTTGTATTGGTCGGTGCTTGTTGCAATAACCGGGTACGCGCCCTCAGCAAGCTCACTGCCCGGCTGTACGGCAAACGACCAAAGGCCGTTGGGTGAACTAAAGCTGTACAAAATATTGTTAAGCGAGAGCACAATAGTAGCAGAGGTAAAAGAAGAGGTGCCGGATATGGTTGGAAGTGTTTGATTGGTAGCCGAAGCGTCGAGCGTCAGTGCGGGCCCCGCGGTGTCAACGATAAACCGATAAGTGGTGCTTGCCAGCGTCTCGCCGGAGCTGTCTTGCGCACCGGCAACACGAAAGAACCAAAAGACCGCCGCTTCGATATTTGGCGGGGGTATGTAGGTAAAACAAAAAGTCTTCGCGTCGCTGTCAGTGCAGTCATTAACCGTTTGCTCCGTGCCGTTGGTAAAGTCAAAACTTGGAGTACCGTCTTTTACGTTTGGAGCAGTTGATATATTTTCATTAAACGTAATAACCGCGCTCCAGGTGGTTGTGGTGGTTGCTACGGGGGTTGTCGCAAACGGTGAAGTGGTGGCAAGTTCTGTTCCGTTTATGGTCAAAGTTATTACATTTGGAGGAGTTCCGTCTGGCACTACCGGTTCTTCAGGCGCAGGTGGAGATGGCGGAGGATCCGGAGTAGTGCTGGTTGCGGTAGAGGTTGCATCTGTTGAGGTATCTTCCGTAGCAACCGCGACAGCTGCAGGCGAACTGCCTCCCCCGCCGCCAAATCCCGGCGACGAAAGCGCCGCTCCTTTTGGTTGAGGTATGAGCGGCTCTTGCGGCTTTTCTGTTTCTGCGCCTTTTACTTCCCCATTGTCGGTTTGTTTAGGCGTGGGAGGTTTTGATACCGCCAGCACCACCGCCCCGCCCTGGTCATCGAGCAGTCCGTACTCTCTGAGGTTCTTTTCTGTAACACTCGAGCCGTACAGAGCGCCAACGACACTATGACTCCCCGGCAAGTTGGTTGTGTGCGGTGTTGGAGTTATGGCATTAAAAAAAGAGCCGGCCGCCGAAGCAAAGTTGGCGGGGACTTTTGTTCCGACGTCAACAACAAAATCCCGTGCAAAGGCAAGCGCCGGTCTGGCGACAGACGCGGTAAAGTCAAAAATACCGAGAGTTACCAGCCCCGACTGATACGAAAAACCGTCAGAAGGCGTGGTAAAGCAGTTGCCGTTAAAATCCGTGGTCGCGGAGAGTCCGGAAATGTCGCCGCTGATTGTCGAAACAATGGTACCGGGAGCATTTTCCAAATACACGTTGCTAAAAGAATGACCGCCGTTTTCATCGGCTTCTTCTGTCGGATTTAAAATAAAGGAGGTGTTTGGCGGCAGAGGGTCTTTTGGCATTGTTTGCGGAACCGTTGCAAGAGCAGCGCCAGCGCCGAACGACTCTACAGACGGCGCGTGTTTTAGGGCTTCCCTCACTTTATTAATTACTTTATCGGTTGCGGAGGTAAGATGCCGGCCTCCTCCGGCAACAAAGCTTGCCGGCGTCGCGATGTTGTATACCGCGATAGAACTCTTTGAAACGCCGTGGCTCGTCAAATACTTGTACAGGTCGTTTGTATAATAGGTGCCTTGCGAGTGCCCGACCAAAATAAGCTTCTGCGTTGTTACTTGCGGGTGGATTTGCAGCAAAATGGTGGTCAGGTCGGTGTCCGCGACAAAAGACTCCTCATTCTGATACGCCTGTACAATGGATTTATAAAGATCCCCAACCCCCTCGACATGCGAGGGATTAAAGCCGTTTATAAATTTAATTTCTTTATTTCCCGTCCGATTATAGTATCCGTCTCTAAGGTCTGCCAAGTCATCTTGTGCCTGTTGCTCCGTCGTAAGTATCCCATTTACATACACGACTGTTGCGCCGCTTGAACTACAAGAAGCAAGTGCAAGGGTAGGAAAAAACAATAATATTAAAGCAAAATATCGCATTCTTGATTATTCAAGAGTGAGTACGATGTCATATACTTTCTAAATATGTCTTCCCGAAATTGAGTCCTGTTGTCTGAATTAAATATCAAACTCTTTATTTCATCTTTCTTTTTTTTGTCAGAAAGACACAGAGAACCCCTTCCTTCCTCCTGTATAACCGCAACCAATGTTTCCGAATTTCGGACCTCGGTAAACTCCATCTGCAGTTCTTTTGCATACTGCAGGGCGGCTATCGCCACCCGCGGAGTGTCTTTGTATTTTAAGTAGATAGCCCGCTCAACATCGTCGCGGATGCCGTTGTTGTTTGAGTCGACGCCGGCCAGAGTCGCGCTGTTTGCTGTAGGGTCCGGCTCGGGCGGCAATGTGCCGTTGATATCACTCCACGTCAGTTTTGTCGCGTGTATGCGCGCGACATCCACTTTTGTTTGGTCATTATCGGCCAACACAAACATCCGCCATATGACAAGCGCGACAAACGCTATCGCAAGCACCGCTAGTATATAAACCGGCCACCGCGCCCACCGCCAAACGGCGCGTAAAAATTCCTTCATATCCCCACAATCCTACCCACCCCCATGCAAAGGAGAGTCCTTTGCAACTGTGGATAACTCTTGTAATAAATCTCCCCCTTCTTCCCATCTGAGCAAATCCTCTAAATCATTTGATGCTTTGAGAAAGTCCGGGACAGAGTCGAGAGCGAGTACGGTCTTTTCTGGGCGGTTTGCAACGTTGTAGTCATAAAAGCTCGAATAGGGATACGAATTTAAAAATTCTCTCATCTTTGTTTTTTCTATCGAATGTTTTTGCTTCTCATATCCTATGAGTGCCAGCGGATTTAAGTGAACATAAGCAAATATGTATCGAAAGTACGCTTCGTTATCGACTAAACGACTTTTTGCGGGACCTTGAAATAAGGTGCCACTGTGCTCGTTAGTCAAATTGAAATACATGGAATATCCTGTAAGTAGTCTTTTTAGAAAAGAAGAAATCCCGTTTTCGGACTTTTGCCTTAACACTAAATGAAAGTGATTGGGCATAAGACAATACGCCAACACCTCTACAAGACCTTTGTCTGGGATTTCGCTTTCGAAGATAGCACTAATCGGTTTTCCTTTATATTTTATAAAAATATTTCGTAGATTTACCCCATCGCGGTTGTTTGCAAGATGTAGAAGCAATTGAAACCTTTCATAGTCTTTCTCTTCGAGAAAAATATCTATCTTGTGAGCACCCCTATTAAACACATGGTAGTACTCTCCGTCTATAAAAGGAGCGTCTCTTAGCATTCACTCAGAATACCCTTCTGCAAAGGAGAGTCCTTTGTAAGTGTGGATAACTTTTTTTAGATTAAGCGAGACTGGCTACTGGCCGCACTTGAGGGTGCCGTTTTCTATCTGCTTTTGGAGCTGTGCCATTTCGGCGGCGGCGGCGGGCTGGAGTTTGGAGATAGTTTTAAGTTCCGCAAACACATCCTGGTTTCTGCATGCCGCAAAGTAGACGGACGCAAGCCCGAGATGCTGTTGCACGTCGCTGGGGCTCGCCGCAACGCGCAGTTTCCACACCGCGATAGCGCGGTCGTAGAGCTTGAGGTTCATATACATTTGCATGAGCTGGGCGTTGTCTACCACCGCGGAGCCGAAGCGCTCCGTCAAAAGCGCGTCTGCCGCGGCGTACTGCCCTGCGTAGTAGAGCCCGGTCGCGTAGAAGACAAGCGCCGACGTATTTTCCGTAGCGGCTTCGTACGCCTGCTTAAGGTATGTGAGCCCCTCCTGCGCGTTGCCCGCCTGTATGAGTGTGAGGCCCAGCTGGATTTGTATCTGCTGTTTGCGGGGCGAGTACTCGAGCGCTTTGGCAAGGTGCTCTAAAGCGGCGGAGGTCTGACCGAATTGCGAGAGAAATGTCGCCGCAAAGAGCTCGAGGCGCGCGTCGCCGGGGCGCGACAGCAAGAGAGCGCTTATCGCGTTTGCCGCCGTTCCAAAAATATCGAGCTTGGTTTGCGGGTCGACCGCGGACTGGCTTCCTATTGATGAAGAGTACTGCAAGAACTGTTCCGTTGTTTCCTGCATGCCTATAGGGTTGCCCGGCCACTGCGCCGGCCCAAGCGCCTCTTTAAAGCTCGCGAGATTCTTTTTAGGGTCCTTCTGCACGCCGATGACAACGCCTGCGCTGTTGCGGCCCGCCTCCTGCGTTTGTATCGCGTCGACAAGCACGCCCGCGCGCGCGAGCCCCGGCGCGTTGAGCGCCCATCCGCCGAGCAAGACAACCGCCGCCAAAACAGGAGCCACCATTGCGAGAGCCTGATCCCCCACCGGCCTCGAGAGCGTGAGCGATGGCGACTGCCTGCTCGATAGAGAGTGCAAGTAGGCGAGCAATAAGAAGAAGTAGACAGCGCTGATTAAGTTGTCGAACACAAAGATGTTGTTGAAAGCGAACCCGGCCAAAAGCCCCAGAAGCGCCGCGCGCTCACCCGCCGAGAGCTCGCGCGCGCGGAATATCGCCAACATCATCAGCACGTAGAGCGCGAGGTAGAGCGCAAACGCCGGGACGCCGCCTGCAACGAGCCAGTCGAGAAACTGGTTGTGCGCGCGGTCAAACCAAGCCTCTTGGTTGTACATGCCCGGCTGATAATTTTTATTGAAGACAAAGCTGAAGTTCTCCTGCCCCCACCCAGCCACCGGGCGCTCTAGGGCGCCTTGCACGGCCATCGGCCATATATATTTTAGGCGCGAGGTAACGGTTGTCTCGGTCAGAGATATAGATGCAAGGCGGCGCAGAGCAGGAACCTCTTTGATAAACGCGGTATCGCGCACGGCATAAATAAGCCCCGCAAAAAGGACCACGAACGCAGTCGCACCTATTGCTATGTTGCGCAAGGCGCGCGACTCTTTGCCGCGCTCGAAGAACAGCAAATACAGCGCCGCGACAACAAGACCGACTCCGAGCCCCAAAATTGCGCCGCGCGTCTCGGTAAAAAAAATGCCTCCGAGCTGCAGCACCAGTGCCACGCCGTACAACATCTGCAGAGTAACTTTATTGTGCGAGTCTTTAGTGCGCGCCAGCATGTAGAGCGTCAAAAAGAAGTTGATGAGCAGGTACACCGCCAAGTACGTCGCATTGCCAAAGGTGGTGTCGGCGCGTACGCCGCTCTGGCTCGATATGGTGGCGTAGCCCATCACTTGCATGAGCGCCCATCCGCCCTGCACGGAGGCAGCAAAGATAGAAGTGTTGAGGAACGCGTTCCACAGCTTGTCGGCCGAAAGCATCGCGCCGGCAACGATAAACCACGCAAACAGGTGAATGAGCCCGACGTAGCCCTCCATGCGCTCAAAGTTGCTCCAAAAGCTTTTGACCGGATCGACCGAAAAGAACGTCGCTACCGCCATCCACGCGACGAAAGCCAAAACGGTCCACATAATGCTGGAGACGCGCGGGCGGTACTTCGGGTCTTTGAGCGCCAATAACACATAGCAAAGGAGCGCCGCCTCAACTAATATACGGAACGCGAAGTTTTTGCCGGTAATAAAGGGGAAGAAAAGGCTCGGCCAGAACCCGCCGACTGCGACAATAAAAGGCACAAACAATGCTAAAAAGAGGGCGCAGAGCGCTCCCCAGCGCAGGTAATCGGTGTATTTCATACCCGCAGAATATACCACACTACGAGCCGTGCTGCATTTTATAGAAATATGTCTTTGTATTTTTTAATAGTTCGGCAGGCGTGCCCTCCTCGACAATGCGCCCGCCGCCAAGGACCAGTATCCTGTCCGCGTCTGCAACTGTCGACGGCCTGTGCGCTATAATAAAGACGGTTACCGAGCCGCGAAGTTTATATATCGCTTCTTGTATAAGCTTTTCGGACTCGTGGTCGAGCGCGCTTGTCGCCTCGTCGAGTATGAGGAGGGCTGGCTTGCCCGCAAGCGCGCGGGCTAAAACGATGCGCTGACGCTGACCGCCAGAGAGTAAAACTCCGCGATCTCCTACCGTAGTTTGATATCCGTCGGGCAAACCAATTATAAAGTCGTGAATATTTGCCTGTTTGGCGGAGTCTATAATATCTTCCATCGTCAGCGATTCTTTATAAAAGCGTATATTTTCCTCGATGGTGCTGTGTAGCAGAAATGCTTCCTGCGGAACATAACCGATGCTTTTACGCCACGCATCAAGCGCCATATCATCGAGCGGCATACAGTTGATAATAAGCGCACCCGCGGTCGGTTTAAATAGACGGAGCAGCAGGTCGGCAACCGATGTTTTACCGGTACCAGACGGTCCGATGAGACCTACCGTTTCTCCCGCATTTACCTTAAAATCTATATTTTTAAGTACTTGCTTGTCTTCATTGTAAGCAAAAGATACGCCCTTAAACTCCAGCGTACCGTTAAAAATAATCGGCTTTCCGCCCCTATTCGCCAACTCTCGATGCAGGTCGAGATGACGCTTAAACGCCGAGATGTTCTGTGCATACGGCAAAAACTCAGAGATACTTTGTATTGCGTTTTGTCCGGACTCCAGATAGGTAAAAATTTTTTGAATAAGGTACAGCGTAGCGCCGAAAGAAATAATGCTGAAACCAGGCGAACTGTACGTCAGCATAAAAAGTATCACCACCAATATGAGACTGACTGGCTGGAATAGGCTGCTGCTAACCGAGCGCACGAGTGCTTGGCGTATTGATAACGTGCGCAAAAGCCCAATCTGCCCGCTCCCTTTTTGAAGCGCGGATTCCTCTGCTCCGGAAGCCTTTATCGACTTCATGCCGATTATATGTTCGCTTAAGAATTGAGAAAATTGCTTCTCCGTAAGCGCTGTCCTCTCGGCGATACTCCTCGTGCGCCGCAACAGCGGACGCACCACAAAAAGCAACACCACGCCGCCGCCGAGAGTATAAAGTGTCATCAACGGTGATATATTGAGCGCCACCAGAAGATACATCAGGAAGCCGCTAAACGATTGGATAACCTGCCCGACGATGCCCAGCAGTCCGCCGGTACATTGGATGTCCCGCACCAGCGTGTTGTGCATAGTGCCTATCTTTTGTTTGAGCAGGAACGGCCAGGACGAATGCATGGTGCGGCGCAAAACGTCTTCGCTTTCTTTGCCGAGAAAATCAGCTGCTATCCAGCCGCGGATGTAACCAAACACCACCACGGAAGCGGCGCGCAGGATAAAGAGTCCTAACATAAAGACAAGCAGGTAACGGAAACTGAAAGGAACATGCAGGAATGCGAAGAGCCACTGTATAGCTTTGGTAATAATGTCAGTCGCCTCGTTGGTACTGCCGGTAAAAAAGGAAACCAGCGGTATAGCGGTGTTTATCCCGATTCCTTCGAGAACAGCGCTCAAAAATCCGGAGGCTGCTAGCGCTAACAGATGCCAGCGATACCGGCGGAATGTGCGCCAGATTGTTTTTATTGTTTCCAAGACAGACATAACAATGGCTACTAGACCCCGGTCTCCAGCACATTACGCAGAGTTAGATAGTTATTATACTTCTTATCCATGCAATCTTTAAACTTGCCCCTGCTCATCGCATCCGCGATTTCTTTTACTCCCCCTGACACTGTGTGCGCGGTTTTAAACCCGACGTGCTTTTGTATCTTGTTGAAATTGACGCGGTAGTCGCGGCGGTCTTTAACGTTATTGAGCCACTCAATTTTTACACCTTTAAATTTTCCGGCGATAAGTTTAGCAATGGAAGCTATTGTGAAGTTGTCCTTTGTCGCCCCGACGTTGAATATCTCACCCTTTACTTTTTCGAGAGGTGCTCGGATCATCGCGATGCATGCGCGCGCCGCGTCATCCACATGAAGTAGCGGGCGCCACTGCTCGCCGCCGTCCACAGTGATCTTCTTTTTTGTAAATGCGTGCGCCGTCATGATATTGACCACGAGATCAAAGCGCATCCGCAGCGAAAGGCCATACACCGTCCCGAAGCGCAAAATTACCGGATGGAAATGATCATTGGCGTTGCGCAGCAGTTCGCGCTCAGCATACAGTTTGCTCTTGGCATAAAGAGAGATCGGATTTAGCCTGCTGTTCTCGTTCAATAGCGATGCACTTACTCCGTAGACACTGCATGAAGAAGCAAAAACAAAACGCGAAATATGATAGTACTGGCAGGCATCTATAAGAAGCTTGGTGGCAAAGTGATTTTCTTCCATGGTTTGCAGCGGGTCGAGAGCGGATGCAGGGTCGCCCACGATGCCCGCTAAATGGATGACGTAGTCCGCCTGCGGCACCACTTTCATGAGTGTGCGGATATCGCCGACGTCCCCATTAACCAAGGAGAAGCGTTTATGCCGAAGTAGTTTGCGCACGCCTCCAGCCCCGAACGCAAGCTTGTCCAGCACGATGACGCGGTACCCTTCTTTCAGCAACCGGCAGCTGAGATGGGAGCCTATATATCCCGCCCCGCCGGTCACGAGCACGGTGGAAAGCGGATTTTCTTTTTGTTCTATAGAAAAAAGTGCGACCGGCCGCTGGAGTTTATCCAGTACGGGCACCTTGGCGATTATACCGGGGCCAAAAGATGTCTTTTCCTCCGCAAGTTTTTTGAGCTCAGAAAGCGGCGTACCCCGTGGAGCCGCGGTAAACGCCGTGTTCATGATAGAGCTTATGGACGCTTTCTTGTCCACTCCATTGAGTAGTGCTTGCTTAATATCAGAGAGAGTCAGCACCCCTAGCAGCTTCCCACGCGGCATGCAGACGAGACAAATAGTAATATCCTTTTTATACAAATCGCTAATAGCCCTGCTGATAGGGACCGAGGGGCTATAGATGAAGCGTTTAATTTTTTTTTCGAGCATAGACAAACTCTTTGAACGTTTTGATAATGCGGTTCATGTCCACTTTCGTCAAATGCGCGTACATCGGCAACGAGAGTACGTTTTTTGCGACATGTTCAGTCACCGGAAGAGCATTCACAGAGTCATGGTGGGCTTTGTATGCGCGCATCCGGTGAAGCGGCGGATAGAAATATTTGCGGGTCATAATACCACGTGATGCGAAGAAGTCATGCAACGCGTCACGGGTATACCCGAGTACCGTAGGATCGATATAAACCGACAAATCTTTGTACGTGGTCTCTACTCCTTTGGGCACAGTTTGAAAGTGCAGTATCGGCTCGATTTTCTGCATCTGCACAGTAAGGTAGCGGGCGGCGGCGCGGCGGCGCTTGAGATTGGCAGGGAGTTTTTGAAGGGAACGTAGGCCCACTGCCGCGCTCAACTCCGGCATCCGTGCGCTCAAGCCCGCAAATAGTATGTCATTACTGCCGTCGTCGCCGTAGTTACGACCAAGCCGGACAAACTCCGCGAGTGCTTTGTTGTTGGTGGTCACTATACCGCCCTCG
>Ga0209542_10020073_pt1 | contig 10633 bp, 9 predicted proteins | sample RifCSPhighO2_01_FD_184028 | JGI IMG/M metagenome (GOLD analysis project Ga0209542, IMG submission 184028) | Soil microbial communities from Rifle, Colorado - Rifle CSP2_plank highO2_0.1 (SPAdes) (version 2) | ecosystem: Environmental > Terrestrial > Deep subsurface > Rock core/Sediment ...
GGCCGGCCGCCGCCGCTTCTCCGGCGCCGGAAATTTTTATCATTTCATCGTTATTTATGCCCGGCGGAATTTCTATCGCCGCTTCGGCGTCGGATTTTACGACTCCCAGGCCGCGGCATTCAGCGCAAGGCTTTTCCGGCATTTCGCCGCGGCCTTGACATTGGCCGCATTCACTCAAACTGGAAAAAACGCCGATAAAAGAACGTTTGGTTTCTTTGACCGTTCCCGTGCCCTGACAAACGCCGCATTTTATTTTTTTTGTTCCTCTCGCCGCGCCCTCGCCGCCGCATTCACGGCATTGGTTTATTTTATTCAGAAGCACTTTTCTCTGCGCGCCGAAAACCGCTTCTTCAAAATTAAGCTCCACATCAATGGAAATATCGCGACCGCGCTTCTGGCGTTGTCCACCGCCAAAACCGCCGAAAAAATCGCCGAAAATTTCTCCAAAATCAAAATTAACTTCCGCGCCGCCGAAATTGCCGAATCCCCACGGCTCGCTTTGGCCGGTTCCCTGATCGCCGAAAACCTGGCCGTAACGGTCGTATTCTCTCCGCTTTTTCTCATTACCCAGCACCTGATAAGCTTCATTCGCTTCTTTAAACTTTTCTTCATCTCCCCCTCCCTTATCCGGATGGTATTTATGCGCCAAACGACGATAACTTTTTTTTATCTCCTCCTGGCTGGCGTTTTGAGAAACGCCGAGAATCTTGTAATAATCCTTGCTCATTTTAACGAATTATTTTTATTTTTTGTCGTTATTTTTATCTTCATCTTTTACTTCTTTATATTCCGCTTCTCTCGCTTTGCCTTCTTTATCTTCTCCTTCTTTATTATCATCAATTCCGCCTTTTTTGTACAAGGCTTCGCCCACTTTTTGGGCCGCGGCCGAAAGCTCTTCCTGCGCTTTTTTGATCGCTTCCAAATCTTCCCCGTCTTTTACTTTTTTAAGCTCCGCAATTTTTTCTTCTATTTCTTTTTTAACGTCTTTGGAAATTTTGTCGCCGGCTTCGCGGACGGCTTTTTCCGTCGTATAAATAAAAGTGTCGGCTAAATTACGCGCTTCCGCCAATTCTTTTTTCTTTTGGTCTTCGCCGGCATGCGACTCGGCTTCTTTTTTCATTTTTTCAATATCTTCTTTGGAAAGTCCGCTAGACGCTTCAATCCTGATTGATTGTTCTTTGCCCGTGCCTTTGTCTTTAGCTTTAACTTTTAAAATTCCGTTCACATCAATGTCAAAAGTTACTTCCACTTGAGGCATTCCCCGCGGCGAAGGCGGAATGCCGTCCAAAATAAACCGTCCCAAAGTCTTGTTATCGCCGGCCATTGGCCGTTCGCCTTGAAGAATATGAACTTCCACGGACGGCTGATTATCGGCCGCTGTGGAAAAAATCTGGGTTTTTGAAACCGGAATGGTGGTGTTTCGGTCAATCAGCTTTGTAAAAACGCCGCCCAAAGTTTCCAAACCCAAAGAAAGCGGAATCACGTCCAAAAGCAAAATATCTTTAACATCTCCTTGCATAATGCCGGCTTGAACCGCCGCGCCCACGGCAACCACTTCATCGGGATTGATTGATTTATTCGGCTCTTTATTGAAAAACTTTTTAACCGCTTCCTGAATCGCCGGCATTCGGGTTTGACCGCCGACCAAAATTATTTCGTTAATATCCGAAATTTTGAAACCTGACGCCGCCACCGCTTTTTTAGTCACAGCAATGGAGCGTTCAATATATTCGCCCACCAGTTCTTCCAGCTTGGCGCGGGAAAACTTCAATAAAAGATGGCGGGGGCCGGCGGAATCGGAAGTGATGAAAGGAATGTTAATTTCCGTTTCCACGGTGCTGGAAAGTTCGTGTTTGGATTTTTCCGCCGCTTCTTTCAAGCGCTGAAGCGCCAATTTGTCTTTGGAAACGTCAATGCCTGATTCCTTTTTATATTCAGCAGTAATCCAATCAATGATTTTTTGGTCAAAATCGTCTCCGCCCAAATGCGTATCCCCGTCCGTTGATTTTACTTCAATCGTATCTTCCGACACTTCCAGAACCGAAATATCAAAAGTGCCGCCGCCAAAATCGTAAACCGCGATCTTCTCATCTTTTTTTTTATTTATTCCGTAAGCCAAAGCAGCCGCCGTCGGCTCGTTTAAAATTCTTTTTACTTTTAAGCCAGCAATTTCTCCGGCGTCTTTGGTCGCTTTTCTTTGGGAATCGTCAAAATAAGCCGGCACCGTAATAATCGCTTCCTCTATTTTTTCCCCAAGTTTTCTTTCGGCGTCAATTTTAATTTTTGCCAGAATCATCGCGGAAATTTCTTCGGGCCGGTGCCATTTTTCGCCCATTTTAACTTCCACGCCACCGTTTTTTGATTCGCGCAATTCATAAGGAAGAAGTTTTTTATCTTTCTGGATTTCCGCGTCGGAAAATTTTCTGCCAATCAGCCGTTTTACGGAAAAAATCGTGTTTTGAGGATTGGTCACCGCCTGACGCTTGGCCAAAAGCCCGGCGAGCCGATCGCCTGATTTGGAAAGCGCGATTATGGAAGGCGTGGTGCGACCTCCTTCGCTGTTTTCTAAAATTTTCGGTTCTCCGGCCTCCACGACCGCCATCGCCGAATTGGTTGTCCCAAGATCAATCCCTAATATTTTTGGCATATTTTATTATATTATTTTTAATTTAATATCACGCGCTAACTTTTATATATATTCCGACTTTAACTTTTGCCGGCCTTAATATCTTATCATACATTTTATATCCTCTCTGGGCTTCCTCCAGCACCAAATTGTCTTTTTCGGGATCCGGCGTATTTATTTTTTCAATCGCTTCCTGCGCCGAAGGATTAAATTTTTTCCCCGTGGAATTTTCCAGAGGCGCGACTCCCGATTCTTCCAAAATTTTCATCAGTTGGCTTCTGGTATTTTCCATTCCGGTCAGCCAATTTCCTCCGTCTTTAGGCAGAATATCCCGATTAACGAACGCCAAGTCAAAATTATCCGCCAAAGCCAAAAGTTTTTCCACGATGTTTTTTTGGGCAAAACGGATAAATTCTTCCCTTTCTTTTTCTTCATCTTTCCGGGCGTTTATAAAATCCGCCCGGGCCCTTTGCCAGCCGGCCAGATATTCGTCTTTCAATTTCTGGCACTCTTTTAAATTTTCCCTGATTTTCTTTATTTGCGCTTCAACCGACTCCTCTTCTTCAGAAACAATTTCAATATCTTCCTTTTTTTCAATATCTTCCTCTGTATTTTCTAAATCTTCTTTTTCTTTTTCTTTTTCTTTTTTATTTTCTTCAAATTCTTTTTGAGTCATTTTTCAAAAAAATAGCGTAAAATGGAACAATTATATTCATAATTCATTCTCCTCGGCCCGATTATCAATAAGACGGCGTTTTTTTCTTTGTCTTTAATTTTTTCTCCCACCACGCTCATCATTCGCGTTTCTTTTAATGGATTTTCTTTTCCGATGAAGACGGTTTCTTCGTTGATCCGGCGCCGGTAAACATCGGCTATTTCATATAAATTATCAAACAGGCCGGCAAAATCATGTAAAAGCTCGCTGTCAACGAATTCCAGCTCATCCATCAGCCGCCGGGCGCCGTAAAAATTTAATTGTTTTTTCCTGCCAAAATCCGCCATTATTGTAAAAAGTTTCGTCGCTTCCGAGATGGTTTTATTCATTTCTTCAAAAGAATCGCTCAAGTCTTTTCTAACGGGGTTTGTTATTTCACCCGCTCCGTTGGATTCTTCTATCTTCATTAAATAATTGACGAAATAACGGTACGCTTTATCGGTGGGAACGCGGCCGCCGGAAATATGCGGCTGTTCCAAGAAACCGCTTTCGTCAAGCTCGCCCATAATATGGCGAATCGTCGCCGGTCCCGCTTCAATATCAATTTCTTGATGAACTCTGCCGGAAGAAACAGGCAAGCCGTGCCAAATATAATCGCGGATAATAAAATCCAAAATTCGCGTTTTTCGCTCTTCTAAAAGCATCTTAAGTATTAAGAGAGTATAACCAAAGTTTATAAAATTAGCAGTCCTATGTCAAGACTGCTAATTTAAAAGACAAAAATTAAATAAAATGCTATATTATATTCATAATGATTAATCAGAAAATTGCTGAAATTTTTTTTAAAATAGGAAATCTGTTGGAAATAAAAGGAGAGGCTTTCAAACCGAGAGCTTACCGAAAAGCCGCTGAAACCATAAAAAATTTGGAAGAAGATATTTCTATTTTTTACAAGAAAGAAAAACTTAAAGGCCTTGAAAAAATTCCGGGAGTCGGAAAAAGCCTTGCCAAAAAAATTGAAGAATACCTGAAAAAAGGAAAAATCAAGCATTATGAAGAATTAAAAAAAGAAACCGCCATCCGCCAAGTTATTACTCATTATTTCAAAACCAAAGGATTAAGTTTGAATCAGCTGAAAAATAATGCCAGAAAGAAGGAAATAATTTATTCCCGCTTCACCCGGCCGGCCAAACAATTGATAGAATTGGCGGGATCGCCGGAAAATGCCGAAAAAGCGATTGACAAGGTGGCAAAATGGGCGAATTCAAGAAATCTGGATTATGCCATTGAAACGGTTTTTAAAAAATGGCTGGAACTCGACAGATTAAAACCCAAAGAAGTGATTAAAAAGCCTTTTTACGATAATCTGTCGATGGTTTGGTCGGAAACCAAAAAAAAATGGTTTGTGATCGGTAAAAGCGGAGAATGGCTGGAATTTGCCGGCCAAGAATCAAAAATTGAATGGAGAATAATAAAATAATCCAAAAAAATAATCCGATTTTACGGCAAAAAGCAAAAGAGGTGCCCTTGGCTGAAATCAATTCTGAAAAAATCCGGAATATCATTAAAGAAATGTCAAAGGCGCTTTCGGAAAGCAAAAACGGCGTCGGTTTAGCCGCTCCCCAAATCGGCGTTTCTTTGGCGATATTTTTAATTTCCGAAGAAGTAAAAAAAAGAACGGTAATGAAAAAAATAACGCCTGAAGAAAGAAAAAAACACAAACATTTTGTTTTTATCAATCCGCGGCTTGTTAAAAGTTCTCAAAAAAAATCTTTAATGACGGAAGGCTGCCTTAGCGTAGAAGGAATTTTCGGAAACATCAAGCGATCCCGCCAGGTTATCGTGGAAGCTTATAACGAAAAAGGAGAAAAATTCCGGATCGGCGCTTCCGGACTATTCGCCCAGACTCTCCAGCATGAAATTGATCATTTAAACGGCGCGCTTTTCACGGATAAAGCGAAAAAATTGGAAAAAATTCCGCCAGCCGCGGAACAGCCGAATAGTTAAAAATAAAATGAATCCCGTTAGAAGTTCAGCCGAGTTAACAGTATCATTTCCGAAGGTGAGCGAATTCGCCTTCGGCTTTTAAAGTGTTAAGATGCATTTATATAAAAACTTTTAACGTGATGAATACTCCAAAAATTGTTTTTTTCGGTACGCCGGAATTCGCGGTAATAATTCTGAATAAATTAAAAAACGCCGATTTGGCGCCGATTTTAATTATTACCCGCCAAGATGCTGAAAAAGGCCGGGGATTGAAACTCTCCCCTTCTCCGGTTAAGCTCTGGGCAAAAGAAAATAAAATTGAATTTTGGCAGCCGGAAAATTTAAAAGACGGAAAATTTTTAAAAAAACTTCGCGATTTAAAAACGGATCTTTTTGTCATTGCTTCTTACGGAAAAATTCTGCCCACGGAGCTTTTAAATATCCCTCCTTTCGGCTCGATTAACGTCCATCCTTCCCTTCTTCCCAAATACCGCGGGCCATCGCCGATAGAAAATGCAATTCTTAACAATGAAAAAGAAATCGGCGTTACAATTATGCTTGTTGACAAGGAAATGGATCACGGGCCGATTCTCGCCCAACAAAAATTGGAAATTCCAATTTTAAATCTTCAATTTCCAAAAATCCATAACGCTCTGGCCGAACTCGGCGGAAAACTGCTGATTGAAACAATTCCAAAATTACTGAAAAAAGAAATTAAACCAAAAGAACAAAATCACGCTGAAGCAACTTATACTGAAAAAATCAAAAAAGAAAACGGGTATATTAAATGGTTGGAACCAGCAAAAATCATAGAACGAAAAATCCGGGCTTTAAATCCTTGGCCGGGAACTTTCACGTTTTGGAAAAAAAACAGCCGCCTGACGCGCTTAATCATCACTGAAACAGAAATAATAAAAAATCAAAATAATAAAAAAGCGGGAGAAGTTTTTGAAAAAAACGGAGAATTTGCCGTGGCCTCGAAAAAAGGCGCTCTTTTGATAAAACGGCTTAAACCGGAAGCTGGAAAAGAAATTGCCTCGCAAGATTTCTTGCGAGGCAATCGTGAGATTATCGGCTCTCAATTATTTTAATTGGCTACGTATACTGAAAATAGTTCGGACGCATTTCAGCGGCCTGCGGCGGCGAGAACAGCAAGCCCCAAAAAATTAATTTAAGCGGCTTCACCGCGTTCTTTGATAATTTCAAGTTTTTCTATGAGTTAATCATAACTCATTTCAGAAAATTTTTCTTTGAAAAATTTTCTGATTTGGCGGCAAATTCAAAAAAAGAAAGCCCGCAATTGATAAATAAATTACGGGCTTTATATCCTAATCCTTGCGATTAGGTAAATCATAATGGCCGTTGAGGGAATTGCTCGGCCAAGAAAAATCCATGCGAACGGATCACTTTTTACCCATGCTGGATAAAGAGCACATAGACTTGCAAACAGTACCGCGGTCCAAACGAAAAGCGGTTCAGTGCTTCGTTTTGCGCTCCATAATCGTTTCATGGTTGCGAAATATCCGATGAGCGCGATGAGTTGGACCATGACATAAGATTGGAGTGGCTGATCGGTTAGAAACCAAAACAGTACTACTCCTACTCCACTCGCAAGACACCACTTCTGCACCTTGTCGAAAGCCACCGAGAGCGTCCCGTAGCGAATATTTGCCGCAATCACTCCCGCAAGAATGATTGAAGTATTCACTAGGGCCGCGATAACGCCGATGTTAGCGGTCCACGACTTTTGGGGGCTGTTCCAGTACATCCAAAACGAGAGACTCATTGTGACAACAATAAGAATCCACGTCGCAGGGACCGGATTAATCTTACGAGTCCATGTGCAACGCACATAATCCATCGCAGCAATCACCATTAAAGAAACAGTCAGTAAAACACTGATTTCGTATACCACTATCAATCACCTCCCTCTTTTTATTTTATTGTTAAGGTGCAAAAATCGCACCATCCAGCCAAAAACTACCATTTCTAAATTCTGCGTAGAGTATAGCAAATTATACAATAAATGTCAATAGTTGTCCAATTTTCAGAATTGGCTGAAAAACAAAAAAGAAATCCGTCGGGATTCTATTAAATACAAAAATGAAAAAATTTTTCTTTTACTTTGAATTTTATTCAAACAAAACCGCCAATTGATTTTTGAGCCCAAAATTCCTTACGATTTGGTTGCCGAGCCCCGCAAGCGGGGCGAGGCGAGTTTGACTTTTCCTTGCTGGCTGCGGAGCTTGGACTCGAACCAAGATACTCGCCTCCAAAGGGCGATGTCCTGCCATTAGACGACTCCGCAATATGAAAATATTATTCCCTTAACGCGGCTTTGGCAACGGCCATTTCCAGATGAAGATGCGGCAAATAAGAAAGCCGCCGGTTGCTTTGCGCTTCCAAAATAATTTTTAAAATATTTTCCGCTTCCGCTGATTCCAGCCGGCCGCTTCCCTGTTTCAAAAAGTCAGCCGCGTCTTTGGAAAAAGATTTTTCCAGCGCGGTCTGATAAGCGGGATTGATTTTTAAAAGAAAAATATTTCTGAAATCGCGAAGAATAAACTTTAAAACCAATTGAGGATCTATCCCCTCTTTTATCGTTTCCTGAACGAGTTTGATTGTTTTTTCGGCGTTTTTTTTTAAAATTGCTTCGGTAAGGTCCCGCACCAAATCGGCGGCCGGCGCGCCAAAAAGAAATCTCGTTTCTTCGCCGGTTATTTTTTGATTTCCCAAAGAAATCAGCTGGCCGAACATGCTTTGGGCGTCCCGAAAAGAGCCGTCGGAGAAAAGAGTCAAAAGCCCGAGCGCTTCCGCGTCTATTTTAACTTTTTCTTTCTCGGCAATTTTTAAAAGCGCTTCGCGCATCACTTCTTCGGAAATTTTTCTAAAGATAAATTTCTGGCAGCGCGAAACAATCGTCTCCGGCACTTTGACAAGTTCGGTAGTGGCTAAAATAAAAATAACATGGCCGGGCGGCTCTTCCAGAGTTTTTAAAAGAGCGTTGAAAGCCTCTTTGGTCAGCATATGCACTTCGTCAATAATGTAAACTTTATATTTGCTTTTCAGAGGCGTAAATTCCGCCGCTTCTCTTAAAGCTCTTATTTCATCTATGCCGCGAGAAGAAGCGGCGTCAAGTTCCGTCAAATCAAAAGCGCGGCCGCTGGAAAATTCTTTGCAGTTTTCACAATGATTGCAAGGTCTCGCGGTTTCAGTCTCCGAAAACGCGCAAGCCGCGGCTTTAGCCAAAAGCCGCGCCACCGTGGTCTTTCCTGTGCCAAAAGGGCCGGCAAAAAGATAGGCGTGCGCTAAACGGTTTATTTTTAAAGCACGGGTTAAAGCCAAAACAATATGATCCTGCCCTTTTACTTCTTCAAAAGATTGAGGCCGATATTTGCGGTATAAAACGACTTCATTGGCTGACATTGAAATAATAATACGGCAAAATCGGCGTTTTGGCAAAAAAATTACGCCTTAAAAACGAAAAATTTATAGCCGATAAAATTCCAAAACAGCGAAACAATCGTCGCTAAAATTTTGGCAAAATTTTCCAAAAGTTGAGGCGTTAATCCGTCAAAAAACGGAATAAAAGTGGTAATCGCGTAAACAATAGAACTGTTTAAAGCAAGGCCGCCCAAGCCAATAGTAATGAATTTTAAAAATTCTCCCCCCTTAACGCCGCTTGATTGATTGAAAGTCCAATATTTATTCCAAAAATAACTATTGACGATCGCGATAGAAAACGAAGCGCTGTTCAAAAAAATAATATTGAAACCGGAATAAATGCCGGTCAACCAGCTTAAAAAATTTAAAACGCCGAAATCCAGCGCCGTATTCAAAAATCCGACAATAACAAATTTAAAAATCTGATGAAACTTAGAATCTTTATTTTCCATTTATGTTTTTTGATATTTTTTCATTATCTCCGTTTCCACTTCTTCCCGCGGCCGGCCGTATTTGAGAGCGGAAAGTTCTTTAATCGCTTCCGCAATCGTTGTATTTAAATCAGGCACCGAAGCGGTTTTCATGTTAAATGAGCGCGAAGTTTGGCCGTTAATCAAAAGTTTAACATAAGCGTTGCGATTTTCTATATTAATTAAATCTTGGGCGGCAAAAACCGGCGCGAATTGCTTTTCCATAAATTCCGCGTCATCCGGACCGATCCGAAAACTGATTAAAGAACCGACATTGCCAAAAACCGCGTTTTTGATCGTCTCATCAAGTTGAGCGATGTATTGATGGACCATCGTTAAAATCAAGCGATATTTGCGCGCTTCAGCTAAAATAACGGCGATGGATTTGGTGGTCACATTTTGGAATTCGTCTATATAAAGATAAAAATCCCGGCGTTTTTCTTCGGGCAAATCGCCCCGCGAAAGCGCGGCCATGGAAAGCCGCCCCACGATAATCAACCCTAAAAGATGGGCATTCAAATCGCCGAGTTTTCCTTTGGAAAGATTAACCAGCAAAATTTTTCCTTCATCCATTATTTTTCGGAAATTAATCGCCGAATGCTCCTGCATAATAATCGGCCGCATGAATTCATTGGTCAAAAAATTATCAATTTTGGAAGTGATATAAGGAACCATATTGGCCAGAGACGCTTCGCCGCCGGCTTTTTCCGCCTGTTCTCTCCAAAAAGAATTTATCACCGGATTTTTAGAACGGGAAATTTTATAATCGCGAAAATCTTTTTCCGCCAGCACCCGGCCGATCTCCAAAAGAGTGTTGCCGGAAGCCGGATCTTCCATCACGAGCATCGCGGCATTCCGAAAATATTGCTGGAACACCGGCCCCAGCCCCTCGGGCGATCCCGCAAAAAGTTTATTGAAAATTTCCATCAATTCGTCAACGATCAAAGTTTTCTGTTCGGGATGCGCCGAATCGTATTCCAATATATTAAGTCCCATCGGCCTCGCCACGTTGCCCGGATTAAAAATAATCACGTCCTCAGCTCGTTCTTTCGGAATCCAGCCGAGAATTTTTTCAATAATGTCGCCGTGCGGATCAATCACGCAAATTCCTTCGCCGGCTTCAATATCTTGGCGCGCCAAATTCTGCATAAAATAAGATTTGCCCGTGCCAGTCTGGCCGATAATGTAAAGATGGCGCCGGCGATCGTCGCGCGCCATCCGCACCTCGGTTTCTTCTCCGCGGTAAACGTTTTTGCCGAACAAAATACCGTTTTGAGGAAGGTTGGCCGGCGCCGGCGCGTCTTTAGCTTTAAGGTATTTTAATTTCGGCGCGCTGACAAAACCGATCGGAAAATGATAAAGGCCGGTTAACTCCGAAGTGTTTAAATAAAGCGCCTGTTTATCGTCAAACATCCTGACAATAAACCGGTAAAATAATTTTTCTTTGGCTTT
>Ga0209542_10020074_pt1 | contig 10633 bp, 7 predicted proteins | sample RifCSPhighO2_01_FD_184028 | JGI IMG/M metagenome (GOLD analysis project Ga0209542, IMG submission 184028) | Soil microbial communities from Rifle, Colorado - Rifle CSP2_plank highO2_0.1 (SPAdes) (version 2) | ecosystem: Environmental > Terrestrial > Deep subsurface > Rock core/Sediment ...
CCGACTGGCGCCGCCTCGAGACCCTGCTGGCGAAGGCCGAGGCCGGCGGCGCGGCGAAGCTGAAGCGCGAGGAGCTGCTGGAGATGCCGCTGCTCTACCGCCAGGCGCTCTCGTCGCTGTCGGTAGCCCGCTCCATCTCACTGGATCAGAGCCTGGTCGCCTATCTCGAAAGCCTCTGCACCCGAGCCTACTTCATCGTCTACGGCGCCCGCACCCGCCTTCCGGAGCGGATCGCGCGCTTCTTCATCCACGACTGGCCGGCGGCAGTACGGGCGCTCTGGCGCGAGACCCTGGTCTCGTTCGTCCTGTCGGCCGCCGCCGCGCTCGTGGCCTTCGTCCTGGTCCAGCGCGACGCCGACTGGTTCCACAGCTTCGTCGAGCCGGGCCTGGCGTCGGGGCGCGACCCGACCGCCACCACGGCCTCCCTGCGCGAAACGCTCTACCACCAGGGCACGGCGGGCGAGGGGCTGTCGTTCTTTGCCACCTTCCTCTTCACCCACAATGCGCAGATCGCCCTGTTCGCCTTTGCGCTGGGCTTCCTGCTGTGCCTGCCCACGGCGGCGCTCCTGGTCTTGAACGGCGGGATGTTCGGCGCCTTCCTGGCGCTGTTCGTGTCACGGAACCTGGGCTTCGAGGCCGGCGGCTGGCTGATGATCCACGGGGCGACCGAGCTCTACGCCATCGTCCTGGCCGGCGCGGCGGGCTTCTCGATCGGCTGGGCGGTCTGCTTCCCGGGCGAGCGCAGCCGGGTCGACGCAGCCGCCGAGGCGGGCCGACGCGCGGCGACGGCTATGGCCGGCGTCGTGGTGATGCTGTTCGTCGCGGGCCTGCTGGAGGGCTTCGGCCGCCAGCTGATCCAGGTCGACCTTGCGCGATACGCCATCGCCGGGACGACGCTTGCGGCCTGGCTCGCCTACTTCTACTGGCCGCGGCGGACAGCGGCGCCATGAGCCAGCAGGGTGTCCTCGGCCGCTTCCGCCGGCCCCGCGCGCCGCGCGTCCCCTACGACGGCTGGCGCGAACTCGTGACGCCGGAGGGTGTCGACCTGAAGCTCAAGGTCGGAGCCTATGCCGAACGCTTCTCGGCCCTGCTCATCGACTTCGCGATCCTGTTCGGCGGCCTGGCGCTCTTCAGCCTTGCGGCGCTGGGCGTCTTCTGGGCCACGCGCGCCACTTGGTCGGCGGAGTTCCTGGGCGTGGTCTGGCTGCTGGGCGTCTTCGTCGGCCGCAACTTCTACTTCCTGATCTTCGAGGTGGGACCTCGCGCCGCCACGCCCGGCAAGCGGGCCATGGGTCTGCGCGTGGCCGCCGCCGATGGCGGGCGCCTGACCGCTGACATGGTGTTCGCCCGCAACGCCATGCGTGAGGTCGAGGTCTTCCTGCCCCTGACCTTCTTCGCCGCCCGCGGGGAGGGGGTCGATGGCGCCCTGGTCAGCCTCGGCGCGCTTTGGAGCCTGGTGTTCGTGGTCTTCCCGCTGTTCAACCGCGACCGTCGCCGCATGGGCGACCTCGTCGCCGGCACGATGGTGGTGAAGGCGCCGAAGAAGGTGCTGCAGCCGGACCTAGCCGACACCGAGCGCACGGCGGCGCGGGGCTTCGCCTTCACCCACGCCCAGCTCGACGCCTACGGGATCAAGGAGCTGCACGTGCTGGAGGACGTGATCCGCGCCGGCGACCGCAAGTCGATGGCCGAGGTGGCGGCCCGGATCCGCGCCAAGATCGGCTGGGAAGGCCCGTCCGACGTGGCCGACCGGACGTTCCTCAACGCCTACTATGCGGCCCTGCGCGGGCGGCTGGAGAGCCGTCTGCTCTTCGGCCACCGCCGCAAGGACAAGTTCGACCGCAGCTAGCTGAAGATCTCGGCCAGCCATTGCGGACCGGCGCCCTCGCGCAGACGCCGCAGCTCGACATAGAGCACCGCCACGCCGGTCGAGCCGATCAGGGCGCTCAGCGTGTTGCTCACCACGTTGCCCACCACCTGGGCGGGACTGCGGGCCAGGGCCAGGGGATCCAGCCCGCCGCCGAAGCTAAGCGCCACCGCGATCGCCCCGACCACGGCGCCGATCACCAGGGCGATCACCCAGACCACCACGAAGAGGGCGAAGATGCGCCAGCGGTTGCCCCGCGTCAGCTCGGCGCTCCGGCTGAAGGCGCCGAAGACGCCGGTGCGGTCGGCGACGAGCGAGGGCACGGCCACGCACCAGGCGCACGCCATCATGATCCCAGGCACGATCAGGAGGATCATCCCGAACACGATCGCAATCGCGAGCAGGATGGTGAGCCCAATCAGCGGCAGGAAGGCCCGCAGCCCGGTGGCGAGGCAATCGGCGATCCCGGGCCGCTGACCGTTCATGTCCTGCACCGTGCCGTAGACAAGGGCGCCCTGCAGGATCGCGCTGGTGATCAGCGCCGCCAGACCGCTGAATCCCACGGCCTGGAAATAGCCGGGACGGAGGGAGAAGGCGGCGTCCGGGTCGATGTTGGTCGCCTGGAAATAGGCGATCACGGCCGTCGGGATGCCCGACAGCACCAGCGCCAGCAGGCCGAACGGCACGATGTTGCGACCCAGGACGGCGAACGTGCCGCTGATCACCCGTGCGATGTCGAGCTTGCTCGACTCGGTGGCGGCGATATCCGTCATTCCAGCATCCCCCTGAAGGCTCCCGTCGCGATGCTAACCACGGGTTGCGACAGCTGTCGACGCGCCGGCCGGGATGCGGGACAACCCTCGGCGTGAGCCTTGCCCTGCACACCCGCGTCGAGCGCCTCGCCCTGAAGGCCCCCTTTCGCATCTCGCGCGGCGTGAAGACCCATGCCGAGGTCGTGGTGGCCGAGCTGGACGATGGTTCCTCGCATGGCCGCGGCGAGTGCGTGCCCTATGGACGATACGGCGAGACGACGGCGTCGGTGACGGCGCAGTTGGCCGAGGCGGGGCGGCGACTGGCGTCGGGCGCCGACCTCGTGGCCGCGGTGCGCGCCATGCCGGCCGGGGCGGCGCGCAGCGCTCTGGACTGCGCCTCCTGGGACCTGGAGGCGCGCCGCGGCCGTTCCGTCGCCGCGCGGCTGGGAAGGACCCCGCCGGGCGCGATGCCCACCGCGGTGACGGTCAGCCTGGACACGCCGGAGGCGATGCACGCTGCGGCGCTGGCGGCGGCCGATGCGCCGCTGCTGAAGGTCAAGCTTGGCCCCGAGGATCCGGCCGCGCGGCTGATGGCGGTGGCCCAAGCCGCGCCCCGCGCCCGCCTGATCGTCGATCCGAACGAGGGCTGGACCCTGCCGATCCTCAAGGCCATGGCCGAGCCGATCTCGCGGCTGTCGGTCATGATGGTGGAGCAGCCGCTGCCCGCCGGCGATGACGCTGGGCTGGCGGGCCTGGAGTATCCGGCGCCGATCTGCGCCGATGAGTCGGTCCACACGGCGGCCGACGTGGCCCGGGCGGCGGACCGATATCAGATGGTCAATGTGAAGCTCGACAAGGCCGGCGGCTTGACGGAGGCGTTGGCGATGGCCGCCCAGGCGCGGGACCTGGGCCTGGGCGTGCTGGCCGGCTGCATGGTGTCCAGTTCCCTCGCCATAGCCCCGGCCATGTGGATTGGCGCGGTCGCCGAGGCGGTGGACCTGGACGGGCCCTGGTGGCTGGTCGAGGACCGCCCCGGCGGCTGTCGGATCGAGGCGGGCGTGCTCTATCCGCCACAGCCTGGCTTCTGGGGATAGCCGCGCTCGACGTTCGGTTGACAGCGTTCGCGCATCATCGATTTCATCCAACTGCAATATTCGGCGGAGGCCCTGTGCCCGGCGCGGCGGCGGAGACGGTCGGAACCCTCGAGGTCGCGCTGGAACATGCGGCGCGCCTGCTGCCCGTCGACGCCTCGGCCGCCGAGGCCCAGGCCCGCGAGATCCTCAAGGCCGTTCCCGACCAACCGCAGGCGCTGCGGTTGCTCGGCGCCGCCCTACGCCGCCAGGGCGACATCGAGGCGGCCGAGGCGGCCTATCTGCGCTCGGTGAAGGGCTCGGTGAAGGATCCCGCCCTAGTCCGGGCAGCTACCGCCCTGATGGAGAACCGCCTGGCCGCCGCGGAGCAGGCCTTGCGCGCGATCCTCATGGCGCGGCCCACCGACGTGGCGGCGATCCGTATGCTGGCCGAAACCGGCATGCGCCTGGGCCGCTACGACGACGCCGAGAACCTGCTGGCGCGCTGCGTCGAACTGGCGCCCGGCTTCACGGCGGCCCGGCACAACTACGCGACCGTCCTCTACCGGCAGAACAAGTCCCAGGCCGCCATTTCCCAGGTGAACCGGCTGCTGGCGGACGACCCGGCCAATCCCGGCTACCGCAACCTGAAGGCCGCTGCGCTCGCCCGGATCGGTGAGTACGAGCAGGCCATCGCTCTCTACGGCGCGGTGCTCAAGGACCAGCCGCGCCAGCCCAAGGTCTGGATGAGCTATGGCCATTCGCTGAAGACGGTGGGGCGGCAGGCGGAGTGCATCGAGGCCTACCGCCGCTGCGTGGCGCTGGCGCCCCAGTTCGGCGAGGCGTGGTGGAGCCTGGCCAACCTCAAGACGGTCACCTTCGATGCGGCGGACGTGGCCGCCATGGAGGGGCAGCTGAAGCGGGCCGACCTCTCCGACGAGGACCGCTTCCACCTGGAGTTCGCCCTCGGCAAGGCGCGCGAGGACGCCGGGGACTACGAGGCCTCGTTCGGCCACTACCAGCGCGGCAACGCTCTGCGGCGGCAGGCTCTCGACTACGAGGCGGACGAAACGGACGATCAGGTGCGGCGGGCCAAGGCGCTCTTCACGACGGCGTTCTTCGCCGCCCGCGCGGGGCAGGGCTCGTCCGCGCCGGACCCGATCTTCATCGTCGGCCTGCCGCGGGCGGGCTCAACGCTGGTGGAACAGATCCTCGCCAGCCACAGCCAGGTCGAGGGCACCCAGGAACTGCCCGACATCATCGCCCTGGCGCGACGCATCGGCGGCAGGGCGATGAAGGCGTCCGAGAGCCGCTATCCCGAGGCGCTGGCCGAGATGGGTCCGCGCGAGCTGACGGCGCTCGGCGAGGAGTACATGGCCCGCGCCGAGGTGCACCGGAAGCTGGGCCGGCCCTTCTTCATCGACAAGATGCCCAACAATTGGGCGCATCTGGGCCTGATCCACCTGGCCTTGCCGAACGCCAAGATCATCGACGCACGCCGCCATCCGCTGGGCTGCGGCTTCTCGGGCTTCAAGCAGCACTTCGCCCGCGGGCAGGGCTTCACCTACGATCTCTCCGACATCGGCCGGTACTACCGCGCGTATGTCGACTATCTCGCCCACTTCGACGCAATCCTGCCCGGACGGGTCCATCGCGTGATCTATGAGCGCATGGTGTCCGATCCCGAGGCGGAAACGCGCGCCCTGCTCGCCCACTGCGGTCTTCCCTTCGAGGAGGCCTGCCTGCGGTTCTACGAGAACGACCGGGCGGTTCGGACGGCCAGCTCGGAGCAGGTGCGCCGACCGATCTTCACCGACGCCGCCGACCACTGGCGGAACTACGACCCCTGGCTCGGCCCGCTCAAGGCCGCGCTGGGACCCGTGCTCGACGCATACCCGCAAGCGCCCGGAAGTTGAGGCGCTTCAGATCCTGAGGGGGACGACATGATGAACGATCAGCGGAATTTCAGGCGCGCGACGCGCTGGTCGGCGGGGCTTCTCGCCACGACCATGTTGACCGGCGCGGCCGGATCGGCCCTGGCCCAGACGTCGAGCGCGGAGCTGGAGGAGATCGTGGTCACCGCCCAGAAGCGGTCCGAGAACCTGCAGGACGTGCCGATCAGCATCCAGGCGTTGGGCAGCGAGCGGCTGGAGTCGCTGCAGGTCAACGACACCGTCGACTATGTGAAGTTCATGCCGAGCGTCACGGCGCCCACGGGCGCGCCGGGCTTCTCGAACTTCTACATGCGCGGCGTCGCTTCCGGCGAGAACAACAACCACTCGGGCCCGCTGCCCAGCGTCGGCGTCTATCTCGACGAGCAGCCGGTGACGACCATCACCGGGCCGCTGGACGTCCACATCTACGACATCGCCCGCGTGGAGGTTCTGGCCGGGCCGCAGGGCACGCTCTACGGCGCCAGCTCCCAGGCCGGCACGATCCGGATCATCACCAACAAGCCCGACGCATCGGGCTTCAAGGCCGGCTACGACCTCGAGGCGAATTCGGTCGCGCACGGCGACGTCGGCTACAGCGCCGAGGGCTTCGTCAACATCCCGCTGCATGAGAAGGCGGCGGTGCGCCTGGTGGCCTGGGCCGAACATGACGCCGGCTACATCGACAACATCCCCGGCTCGTTCGTCTACCCGACCGGCAGCATCCCGGTGAACAACGCTGGCGAGGTGGAGAACGACTACAACGAGGTCGACATCGTGGGCGCCCGCGCCGCGCTGAAGATCGACCTGACCGAGAACTGGTCCGTCACGCCCACCCTGATGGGGCAGCGGACCCAGGCGGATGGCGGCTTCGCGGCCGACCCCAGGCTGGGGGACCTCAAGGTCCAGCGGTATTACCCCGAAGGCGTGGACGACAAGTGGGTCCAGGCGGCCATGACCATCGAGGGCCAGGTCGCCAACCTCGACGTGCTGTACGCCGGCGCGCACATGCGCCGCTGGGTCGACACCGACTCTGATTATTCCGACTACAGCTACTTCTATGACACGCTGTTCGGCTATGGCGCCTACACCACCGACGACGCCGGCAACTTCATCAACACGTCGCAGTACATTCAGGGGCGCGACTACTTCAAGAAGACCAGCCACGAGCTCCGGGTCGCCAGCCCGACCGAGAACCGGTTCAAGGTGGTGGCCGGCCTGTTCTACCAGAAGCAGACCCACAACATCGAGCAGCGCTACCGGATCGACAACCTGGCCACCGCCACCGAGGTGCCCGGCTGGCCCGACACCTTGTGGTTGACCAAGCAGCTCCGGACCGACCGCGACTACGCCGCCTTTGCCGACGGCACTTTCGACCTGACGGATCAGCTGTCGATCACCGGCGGCATCCGCTTCTTCAAGTACAAGAACTCGCTCGAAGGCTTCTTCGGCTTCGGTCTCGGCTATTCATCCCGCACGGGTGTCGGCGCCTGTTTCGCTCCGACCGCGGTCGTGGAAGGCGGGCCGTGTACAAATATCGACACCACGACCGAGGGTGACGGGCACACCTACCGGATCAACGCCACTTACAAGTTCGATGACGACAAGATGGTCTACGCCACCTTGTCCACCGGGTTCCGGCCAGGCGGCGTGAATCGGCGCGGTGGCCAGCCGCCCTATGACGCGGACTTCCTGAAAAACCATGAGATCGGATGGAAGACGAGCTGGATGGGTAATCGCCTCCGGTGGAACGGCGCGATTTTCTACGAGAAGTGGAACGACTATCAATTCTCGTTCCTGGGCGCCAACGGCCTCACCGAGATCCGCAACGGCGGTAAGGCCAAGATGAAGGGTGTGGAGTCCGACATTAACTGGCTGGTGGCCGACGGGTTAACGCTGCAGGGGGCCGCGGCCTACACGGACGCCGAACTAAGTCAGGACTATATTCCCGATCCCTCCGCGCCGCCGGAGGCGCTCAAGGGCACGTCGCTTCCGGTTACCGCCAAGTTCAAAGGTAACCTGACGGCGCGCTACGAGTGGATGATCGGCGATATGGAGGCCCACCTCCAGAGTTCGGTGGTCTACACGGGCTCCGCATACCCGGACTTGCGCATCGTGGATCGGGCGGTCACCGGCAAGCTGCCCAGCTCGACCACCTTCGACTTCTCGTTCGGCGTGAACAAGGATAGCTGGCGGATCGAGGCGTTCGCCAAGAACCTGTTCGACGACGACGGGCAGAACGACCGGTTCGTGCAGTGCGCCACCGCCGTCTGCACGCGGGTCTATACGATCCCGATCCGGCCCCGGACCATCGGGGTGAAGTTCGGCCAGTCCTTCTAGGTCTCGTCCCACCAGGGATAGGCCGGCGGCATGTCCGAGGAGACCCGCCCCGGGAATCGGGGCGGGCGCTTCTCCAGGAACGCGCCGACGCCTTCGCGCACGTCCGGACCGGCGCCCAGCTGCATGGACAGCGGCCCGTCCACCTTCAGCAGGTCGAACGGATCGGGCGCGCCCGCGAACCGCCACAGCATCTGGCGGGCCAGGGCGATGGAGACCGGCGCGGTGTTCTCCGCGATCTCCAGGGCGATCTCGCGCGCCCGCGCCAGCACGGCCTCGGGCCCCACGACTTCGGCCAGCAACCCGCCGGCCTTCGCCTCCTCCGCGGTGATGAGCGTGCCGGTCAGGCACCAGCGCAGGGCTTGCGGGAGGCCTACCAGCCGGGGCAGGAACCAGGCGCTGCCGGCCTCGGGCACCAGCCCCCGCCGTGCGAAGATGAAGCCGATCTTCGCGGCCGACGAGGCGATGCGGATGTCCATCGGCAGGGTCAGGGTCGCCCCCACCCCCACCGCCGCGCCATTGATCGCGGCGATCGACGGCTTGCGGCAGTTGAAGATCGCCTCGACGAACCCGCCGCCCGCCTGCCGGGGCTGGCCCGGGGCCTGGAAGGCGACCGAGCCCTCGGCCTTGGCGTCGAAGGCGCCCGCGCCGCCGGAGATGTCGGCTCCGGCGCAAAAGCCGCGACCGGCCCCGGTGACGATCACCACCCGCACCTCGTCGTCCTGGTCCGCCCGCTGGAAGGCGTCGGCCAGTTCGGCGCCCATGACGGCGGTGTAGGCGTTCAGCTTGTCGGGCCGGTTCAGCGTGACCGTCAGGATCGGCCCGTCGACCTCGTACAGGATCGTCTCGTAGGACATGCGGCCTCCCTTGCCGTTTTCGGCATTCGGCGCGCTTGACGAGGGGGCAGGTCAACAGGCCGCGGATGGGCTATAGGCGCGGCCGTGAGGAGCCCCGCCGCCGACCCTGTCTCCATGCCTGGAAGCGATCTCGCCTGCGTCGCCTTGCGCGCCATCGCCTGGGCCGATCCGGTGGTCGTGGCCTCCGCCTTTGCGGAGGAGACGCACGCCTGCGTGCTGCTCTCGGGGGACGGGGGATGGTCCTACGTCCTGCGCCGTCCCGATGCGATGGCGGACGTCGGCCGCGACCTGTGGGCCCTGCTGGGCCGGGGCGAGATGTCTCCGGACGGGCCACCGTTCCAGGGCGGCGTGGTGGGGCTTGCGGGCTACGAACTCTCGGCCCAGCTCGAGCCGACGGCGCCCCAGGTCCGAGGCGCCTGGCCGGATCTGACCCTGCTGCGCTACCCCGCGCTCCTGGCGTTCCATGCGGGCCGGCGCCAAGCCCTGGCTGTTGGGCGGGGGCGTGACCGCGCCGCCGCCGGCGCCGCAGCCGATGGTGCGCTGGGCTGGCTGGATCAGGCGGGCGCCAAGCCCCGCGCTGGCATCCTCGCCGACGGCCTGTTCGCCGATATAGCTGGTGACGATATCCTCCAAAAACGCCTGGCGCTTTTCGAGGTCCTTGGCGACATCCTCGACCGAGGAGCGATAGGCCTTGACCCGGCTCGCCGAGCTTTCGATCTCCGCCTGGCGCTGCACCAGTGCCATGCGCTCCATGCTGATGCTGTACTGGCTTACCAGCATCGCGAGCGTGACGACCAGCCACAACAGCAACGCTGCGACAACGGCCCCGGCGACCGTCATCTGCAGGCGTGCGGACACCTTGACGAATTTGATCTGTCCCTGTGACCGCATGAAAAATTCGCGATCAGGGAACCATAGCGCAAGCGCGTCCGTTACGCGCTTGCGCATTGTTAGAATGCGCATGCGACCCGTTCGACCCTTAAATTTAACCCCGCAGCGCCGCTAGCAAAGGGTCTGACGGATAGCGAATCGACTCCTCCGGCTTTGCCACGAATCGGACGAGTCGTGCGATGAGTTGCAACCTGGCGTGATTTTTCCGCAATTTTCCTGTCATTCCCCGTGCCAGAATCGTCTCAGCAAACGGTTGCGAGTCGTTTTTTTCCTATATTTGCGACGAACCGAGTCGCGGCTTGGAACCTTTCGCCCTGGCTGTTACACGCCGCAGCCATGATTCAAGCCGTTGCCAGCACCGCCAGCCCCTCGCCTCAGGACGTGATCGCCGCCTGCTGCTCCACCGCGCGTGATGCCGCAAAGCAGCTGCGCAGCCTGCCGGACCCTGCCAAGGCCGATGCGCTGCGCGCCGCCGCAGCCGCGCTGCGCGAAGGCGCCGCTGACATCCTCGCCGCCAATGCGCGCGACATGGCAGCGGGCGAAGCGCGCGGGCTTTCAGGCGCGATGCTCGACCGGCTGAAGCTCGACGAGGCGAGGCTCGCGGCGATTGCGAACAGCGTCGAGGCGGTCGCCGCCCTGCCCGATCCGGTCGGCGAGGAGATCGACCGGCGCACCGCGCCTGCCGGCATGACGCTGCGCCGGGTGCGCGTACCCATCGGCGTGATCGGCATCATCTATGAGAGCCGCCCCAATGTGACCGTCGATGCTGCGGTGCTGTGCGTGCGATCGGGCAATGCCGCGATCCTGCGCGGCGGCAGCGAGGCGATGCACAGCAACCGCGCGCTGCACGCCAGCCTGGCGCGTGGCCTTGCCTCGGCGGGCCTGCCCGAAGGCGCGGTACAGCTGGTGCCGACCCAGGACAGCGAGG
>Ga0209542_10020076_pt1 | contig 10632 bp, 15 predicted proteins | sample RifCSPhighO2_01_FD_184028 | JGI IMG/M metagenome (GOLD analysis project Ga0209542, IMG submission 184028) | Soil microbial communities from Rifle, Colorado - Rifle CSP2_plank highO2_0.1 (SPAdes) (version 2) | ecosystem: Environmental > Terrestrial > Deep subsurface > Rock core/Sediment ...
GAAACAGTTGCCGCGCCTGCAAATGAGCAAAGCACGAGAAGTGCTGCAATCAAAGAAAATTCCTTTATCATGTGACTAATTCATTTCAAATAAAATCCTTTTAAGCCCTTCGTAAAGTTTGCGGCAGCCGAATATTCCTTTTCTTGGCAAAAGAAGCGCTCATAAAGCTTTGTTTTCATATTGCCTGAAAGCATTTATTTAAATAAAAAATGGCGAAGTTGCTACAGTTGAAATAGATTTTTTGGAGGTGGAAAGCCTATGAGTAAAGGATATGAAAATGCAATCACGTTTGCCGTGCTTGCTGCGGTGCTGATTTTTTTGGCCGCGCCGGTATTGGCAGATGAAGGCAGTGGTGAGGACGATTCACCAATCCTTGGGGCCAGTGTTTCCGCAAATGCGGATATAAGCGCAGGCTCACGTGGAAGCGGCGATGATTCCGCAGATGATTCGGATGATTCCGCAGAAGACAATTCAGAAACCGATGACTCTGGTTCTGAGAGTGATTCGGACAGGGGCAATTCAATATCCGATGATCGCGGCGGCGAGCGCGCACGTGCGGGAGTTGGTGCAGGCGTAGGAATTGCCATAAAAGAGAGATATGAAAATGCGAGGGAAAAATACCTCGATGCAAGGGGCAAGGCAAAGGAACGCCTTGATGAATTCAACTCAATAAAGGCAAGGTTCCGGCTCGCAGCCTCGGTGGACAAATTAAGGATAAGGTCAGAGCTGAAAACTTCAGCCCAGCACGTTCTCCTAAACCAGGTGAACGCGATAATAAACCACCTTGATGCCATCGAAGACAAGCAGGTTGCGCCTGACAACTATGTGGAAGTGAGGGCGTTTTTTGAGGCAAAGCAGCAGCTCCTCTTGGACGCAAACATCAGCCAGGAAGTGCTGATTAGCACTTCCGCTGAGATACGCGAGTACTGGCGCACGCACAGGCTGGGCGTTGAAAAGGACGTTGGCGAAAAGCTAAGCGCCCGCTTCGATGCCATAATTGCCAATGCGGAGAAGTTCTCTGCAAGGGTGGCCGCGCAGATTGCAGAGCTCAAGGTCGATGGCAAAGACACATCGCTTCTTGAAAGGGGCCTTGCAAAGCTCAATGCGGACATTGCCCTATTCAAGGATGTGAGCGCGAAAGTTGAGGCGGACCTGAACGCATCAGCGGATGCCAATTCGGAAATAACAATTCGCGAAGCTCATCAGCTCCTTGCGCGCATGCACAAGCAGCTGCAGGTGGACTTCAGGCTCATGAAGTCGCTATTCAACGCGACGCGCGAGCTGAATGCCTCGGCCGAACTGAGCGCGAGGATAACCGCGGAGCTGAATGAGGCAATAGCCGAATCTGAGACAACTGTTCGGGGTGATGTGAATGAGTAAAGCCCTATTATTTGGCCTGATCGTCGCATCGCTTCTTGCTGCGGGCTGCACTTCGCAGCAGGGCTATGAGGCTGCGCAGCCGGCTCAGAATGCCGGTGCCGACCAGTCAGCCGCGCAGTCAGAGCAGATAAATGGAATGGAATCAGACCTTTCGGAAATGGAATCCTCATTGGACGATGCGGATTTCTCGCAATATGAATTCCTTGAGGTAGATGACGCAACATTCAAGTGAAAATCGAAAAAAAGATTTTGGGAAGGGCTTTCCCTTCCCTATTTTATTTTTTTAACTGGTTAATTTCTCATTTTTTTATCCGTATGCCGCTTCGCACTGCGCTCTATATGCCTCAGGCACCTGCGCGCACTGGTCGCTTCCGGGTGAACCTGATTTTAACCTTTCGTAGCGGGGTTACTTCCATGGGTGAATTGGAAGAATTCCTTTCTGAAAATGGCCTTTCGGGCGCTAAAAAAATCTCGAAGGGCTGGTCTTCGGACATTTTCCTTGCGCAGGATGCGAAGGGGCGCAAATGCGTGCTCAAGGTTTTGCACGCCAAATCGAATAGAAGACATATGTCTCAGAAGGAGACGGAGTTTTTGCGCCTCGCAAATACAATTGGCGTAGGCCCACATTGGCTCAAAACCGATTCTTCGCGCAACATCGTGATGATGGAATTTATTGACGGCGTACCCTTTAGTGAGTGGATTTTTGGGAAGATTTCAAAAACGGAACTGAAAAATTTCATCGACTCTCTTATTGAGCAGGCGCGCAAACTCGATGAAATCGGTCTTGATCATGGTCAGCTCGCGGGAAAAGGGAAAAATATTTTGGTGCGGGGCGGAATGCCGGTGATAATTGATTTTGAAAAGGCCTCGCGCTCGCGCAAGGTGCACAATGTGAAGGTGCTGGAATCGTTTTTGTTCCGGAGCAAGGATTCCGGGGTTGTGAAGAGGATAAGTGAATTGCTGGGTTGCTGATTATTTTTGCTTTCCTCTGTGTCTTCTTGTTTGTGGAATATTGTGGCCGGAGAGACCTTCCAGTTCGTCGGCAAGCTTCGGGCTATTTTTTATCAACCCTGCAATTAAGTTCATGTATTGAGTAATCCGGGATTCGCTCACTCCAAGTTTTTCTCCTATTTTTTTGTATGGGGTTCCGCTGAGTGCCATTGCAAATGCATTAATCATTTTTCTGTTTGTTTCATTTTCTGCTCCAATTCGTGAATTTATTTTTTCATTAACCTTTTCAATAAATTCATCTGCTGCTTTTGGGTCAGAATATTTTCTGGAAGCGATGCTCAAAATTTCTTCAAGTGGTACGCCTTTAGTCCCTTCCATAATCATCTTGGCCTTTCTTACGGGCATTTTTGCCGATCTGGCAATTTCTTCTATTGTGGGTTCTCTTCCAAGCGTTTCGTGGAGTTTATCCTGCGTGTTAAATAGTATGCTCCTTTTGTGAACGCTGCTTCTAGGTATTCTCATCACATTCCAGCCATTCACGCGTATCCAATCAGTTATAGAATTTTGCATGACTCTTGTAGCCCAAGCATCGAAATTCGCTTTTCTATCCATAGGGCATGTCATTACTGCTTCAACAAGTGCTATGTCTGCGAGTTGGTGTATATCCGAAGCGTCAACATTGAAGTAATGGAGTTTTTCATAGCCGCCGAGCCTTCTTTGTATATATCCATTTGCTGCTCTGCGTGCCAAATCTCTTTTTGCTTCAAATAAGTTATGCTGTTCAGCTGTAAGGTGGCTGCCAATTGGAATTCCATAATGCCTTGTTAGCCGCGGCTCATCGGTTAGCCCTAATACTTTTTTTGCGTTTGCTAGCCTTTCCGCTAAAGTTGTATCTAAACGGAGATTTTTGTGAAATGGCAAATGACCACTGAATAAGAATTATTTTTGATTTATATAAGCTTTCACTTCACAAACTTTCTGTCAACTTCAAGTATCAGCACATCGCATGCCGCCTTCACGGATTCGAGCTGCTTTATTATGCGCTCCTTTTCCTTCTCGATGTCCTGTATGTTCTCATATGGCTCTATTGCTTCGCGAAGCATTGAGCCGTCAACGTAAGTGTATGGGTATGTGTCCATTTTCTGGGCAATCCTTTCGACCATTTTTCCAAGCCAGAGGTTCATCTCGTCCTTTACCTGGCCTTTTATCTGCTTTCCTGCCGAGAGGTGCTTTCGGAGCATGTTTACAATGGTTGCCTTGGGAAACGGGAGCCTTGATTCGTCAATTTCCCCTGCTTCCTCTTCTGCTGCCGCAACCGGCTGTTCCTGTTCCATTTTTGCCTGTTCTTCCGACATTTTAGCACCTCAAAAACGCATTATTGCATGTAAAAAAAGTATGATAGATTTTGCTTCCGTTCAGAATTTAAAGGGTTGGTTGGGTGTTTTGCCAGGCACCAAAATAAGTGCAAACCGCCGCATATTATGTTGAATTCACACTCTCAGACCATAGTTTCTTTTTAACTTCCCACTTCATTTTCTGCCATGCCGCGTGATGTGAATTCCTTTGGCCTTGTCCAGATTTACTGGGGTAACGGCAAAGGAAAAACCACCGCATCCTTAGGGCTTGCCCTGCGCGCTCTCGGAAGAGGGGCAAAAGTTCATTTGGTGCAGTTCATGAAAGGCGGCATTGAGGGGAATTCGGATTTTGAGGAATACGGCGAACTCAAGGCGCTCAGGAATTTTGAGGATTTTTCTCACAAAAGATTCGGCGTGAAAAAGTGGGTTATCGGAAAGCCAAGTGAGGAGCACATCGCGCAGGGCAAAGAGGCGCTTGATTACTCTGTGGAAATTGTCTCTTCAGGAAATTATGATCTGGTAATCGTAGATGAGATTCTCTACGCCGTGCAGCTTGGCGTTTTGCAAGAAGAAGATGTGCTGCGCCTGATTGATTCAAAAGCAAAAAACACCGAGCTCGTTCTCACGGGTTCTCACAAGCCTTTTGAAAAGATTTTCGCGCGCGCGGATTTGGTCACGGAAATGAAAAAGCACAAGCATCCTTTCGATAAAGGCATTCCGGCAAGGTTCGGAGTGGAGTATTAATGGCTATTCATTAAGTGTATTGGCTCGGGTTGAGGGGTTCATTTTGTTCTTTTGATTATTATTGTGCTGCGATATTTGTTGATTTCCACTTTGTAGTTTGGTTGGCTATAGATTTCGACTTGGTATTCATATAATGGTTCGTTTCTCTTTTCTATTATTGGTTTTTGGTTTCCTATTAGCGGGGTAAAATTTTGTATATCCCAATCTATGTCGGTTACTATGATGCCGCTTTTTTTTAGTTTTGGTATGAGTTGCCTAAGGTATTCCATTTGGTTTGGGGTGTGCATGAGGCCGAGATGGGAATATACAATATCAATTGAGTTGTCCTTGAAGTATCTTGGGAAATCTTTTGCCTCGGCATGGATAAATTTGATGTTGTGCCTGGGCGGCACTCCCTTTTCTGTGTTCCCGTTGATTATGCGATTCCAGTTTCTGTAAGAGGTATCCGAAAAACCGTAAACTCTTGACTTTGGCACATCCTTGGCGATTTCTGCGCTGGCTTGGCCTTTCCCGCAGCCAAAATCCACTACTACTGGATTGATTTTTCTTGCCAGATTTTTAACATGGCTTTTTATTGGAAAACTGAGGTTGGATTCCACAAACTCAAGCGGTGCGTTTTGCACTAAATTCAAAAAGCTTTTCTTAATAAAAGAGCGCTTTTTATGTCCTGTTAAAGCGGTTATGCGCTGTTCTTTTGTAACAAATTTACCCGTCCTGTAAATAGGCATATTCAATTTAAATGGCATTTCGAAATATATACTTGCAGGTTAATATGATTCAACCACAAAAACTTCTCTTTGCAACTCCCGGAATTCCCACAAGCACGCAGCCGCGCGACACCGCAAATGGAATAAAACAAATAAATAAGCTCGGGCTCGGGGCGATGGAGCTCGAATTCGTGCAGAGCGTTTTCATAACAAAGGAAAAGGCCCCGGAAATCCGCAAGGTGGTTGACGCTGAACAGGTGGTGCTCACATGCCACGCGCCATATTTTATAAATCTAAATGCTGTTGAGCCGCAAAAGCGCGGCGCCTCGCGCTCGCGCATTTTGCAGAGCGCAAAAATTTTGGATGCGTGCGGCGGCTACTCGGTGTGCTTTCATCCGGGATTTTATTTGGGCATGGAGCCTGCAAAAGTTTATGCGAGTGTAAAAACCGAGCTTGCAAAAATCATCGAGGAAGTAAAAACCCTAGGGCTCAAGGTGTGGATTCGCCCAGAGACCACGGGAAAGCCAACGCAGTTTGGTTCGATTGATGAGCTATGTGATTTGAGCGCGGAGTTCGACCAGGTACTCCCCGTGGTAGATTTTTCCCACCTGCACGCGCGCACGAACGGGAAGTTCAACACAAAAGAAGAATTCCACCAGGTGATGGAGCTGATTGAAAAAAAGCTGGGAAAAATCGCAATCCAGAACATGCACATCCACCTCTCAGGAATCGCTTACGGCCCAAAGGGCGAGAAGAACCATCTCATTTTGGAAGAGAGTGATATGAAGTGGCGCGAGCTTTTGCGCGTTCTCAAAGATTTCAATGCAAAGGGCGTGCTTGTAACCGAGAGCCCTAATATTGAAGAAGATACTCTGATGGTGCAGAAAGAATTTGGGAAATTGTGAAATCACGTTTTTCCTGCCCACTTTAGCCTTTTCCCTAAGCAATCGAAACCGTTTAAATATTACTTCCGCCCCAAAGATTTTACAATAATTTTTGGAGAGGTGTTCAATAATGCAGAATGGAAAAGATTATGCGATAATGGCAATAGTTGTCGTTGTCGCCGTGGTTGCGGGCGGGCTTTTGCTTGGCGGAATTTCGCAGCAGTCCGCAGTCAGCTACGAAACTGTAAAGTACAGCCCTGGAATGATGGCTGGTGCGCAGGCACTCAGCGCAACTTCCGCCTCATCCTACCCTGGATATCCATGGGCTAGCGATAGGCGCCTGATAAGCTCTTCAGGCTCTGTTGCAAAGGCATACACTCCGGATGAGGCAACGCTCTCATTTAGCGTTGAGACTCTCTCAAAGGATGCGTCAGAGAGCCAGGCAAAGAATGCGGAAATATCTGCAAAGGTTCGCAACGCCATAAAAGCGCTCGGAATTGCAGACGACGACATCCAGACTTCGTCATATACGCTCTACCCTGAGTATCAGTGGGATGAGTTCACAAAGAAATCGGAGCCAATTGGCTATAGGACATCAAACAGCATCCAGATAACCGTGCGCGACTTCTCCCTGACAGGAAAAGTTATTGACGCTGCGGTGGATGCCGGAGTGAACAGGGTGGACAACATTTCGTTCACGCTCTCAAAGCAGAAGGAGGCGCAGGTGCGCGCTGATTTGCTGGCGCAGGCGGCTTCAACTGCAAAGTCAAAGGCCGAATTGATAGCTTCGGGCTTTGGCGCGAAAATAAAGGGAGTGTACTCGGCAAGCGAAGGGTACTCATACATTCCAGTGTACAACAAGTACCTTGCAATGGATAGTGCCGGTGGCTCTGCGCCGCGCGCGGAAACCCCAATCACCCCAGGGGACGTTACTGTAACAGTAACAGTCGACGCGCAGTTTGAAATAGAGTAAAACCCGAGCTGCTCCTGCCCTCGCGGGCACCTCCGGTCGGGAGGGAGCGGCGACCTTCGGTCGGCCCTGCTCCGCAAAATAATCGCCCGGCGTAATTGCCGGGCGTGCTATTTTTTTTATTTTAAAACACTAAAACCTGATTCTGCGGCGCTTCTCAGAAGGGTGCCTGAGTGGCGGAAAATAATTTTGGGGGCTGCCTTTTTTGGGTGGCGGGATTCCTTCAGGATTGAGTATATCGCGCCTGCTGTCTGGGTGCAATCTTCCCACATTTTTGTCCCATCCAGTTGCCCTGTCCCCCACAATCTCGAACTTCCTCGGCAAACCCAATAGCCCCCTGAGCATGGTATTTGCTCTTTGGTGCTGTCTTGGAGAAAGATTTACAATGCCTCTTCGGTATCGCATTGTGTGCACTGCATCAACGCCTATTGTTCTGAGTTTTCTTGTGAACTCAGGTGTGGCTGTATACGCCAGCATGGATTTCTCGATTTTCTTTGCAACCATTTGCAGAATTAGTGTTATTCTACTAATATTCTTTATGTTGTGTTAATCAGTCGCTGACTTTTTTGACAAATATGCATGGCACAGGGCAGGCATCCGCCGCTTCCTGGTTCTGCTTTATTTTGGCATCATCAACAATCTTGAATTCCTGTGTTCCGTGCTCACCGCTCTCTTTGCCGGATTCAACAAGGTGAGATTTGTCCCCTTCCATTACCCAGTCATCAGGGTTTATTGCCGCGCACGCTCCGCATCCTATGCAGATTTCCTTGTGGTGCTCAATTTTGAATTTTGCCATTTTTTTTCAACCTCTTTTTCAAATCCTTTTCTATTGTATTGCTCGGCGTGGCTTTTAAAGGTTATGGGGCGTTAAGCGCGCGATTGCACGTTCATTGACTTATAATTCAGGTGCCAAACCCTTCAATTATTTCCTTTGCGTGCTCCGCCACGTTGGGCTTTGCAATAACTTTTACCACGGTTCCTTTCTCATTTATCAGGAATGTGGTGCGGGCAATTCCCAAAAATGTTTTCCCATACATGCTCTTCTCTTTCCATACGCCGTATTTTTCCAAAACCCCCCCTTTCTCATCTGAAAGTATCGGGAAGTTGAATTTGAATTTCTCCACGAACTTTTTGTGCGATTCCACCGAGTCCTTGCTAACTCCGAGCACTGCAATTCCATTTTCTTTGAGCGCTGAAAAATTGTCCCGTATGCTGCACCCCTGCGTTGTGCAACCCGAAGTGTCATCTTTTGGGTAAAAATAGAGTGCAAGCTTTTTGCCCTTATAATCCGCCAATTTGTGTTCCTTGCCGCTTTGGTCTTTTAGCGCAAATGAAGGCGCCTTCTGCCCTTTTTCAATCATTTCCAATCACCTTCAAATGCATATTGCCTCAAAGCAATTAAAAATTTGGGCAGGCGTTAATTTCACTCAAAGCCTGCATGGCTCTGTTCCCGAGCAGCTTTCATTGCCGATATCAAAGCCAGGCGGTGCAAGGCATTTTTTCGAATAGATGCAGCTTTCTGAAGTGACGCTGCCAAGGAGTTCTTGTGAAGGTACGCTTTCGCCGTAGTGCACCACTATTTTGTCAAGATCCTTTGGAATATATGTGTCATACTGCAGGGCAAGCGGCAGGCCATTTACATAAACAAAGAGGTTCTTCTTTCCGTCGCTGCAGTATTCGGAATTCCCGCTGTTAAAGCAGCGAGAATCGATTGACATCCCAACGCTTCTGAAAAAATCCCCAAGTGTTGCGGATTCGTTGTGGAAGTGCACCACATGCGGGTTAAAGTCGTGCATGTGCACATTTTCAGAAAGGGGATTGGTAGCAGTGCTCATGTATTGCGCCTTGTTGAAATCAAAAACTTCCCCATTTATCAGGACCATAATGTCTGCGTGCGCGTGGTAATCTTCTGGCTCCAAGTCAAGGGCCGAGCATCCGGCAAGGGCGACGAATGATAGCAAAACAATGACGATGAAGGGTTTTTGCATGAAAATAGTGCTGTAAAAACTAATTTATACCAAGTAGTTTCTCTAAGTCAATTGAATGTGGCTCTCAGATAAAAACTTCCACGATATCCTCTATTCACAGCTTTTTTCCGTAGCTGCCGGCCTTCTTGCGGGCCTTGCGCTTTTTTCCTACAAGCAGGAGCTTTTTTTGCTTCCGGGGCTTTTGATATTGCTCCCCGGCTTTCTTGAGATGCGCGGCTCAATAAGCGGCTCTTTTGCCTCGCGCATAAGTTCTGGCCTCTTTCTTGGTGTCATTAGCCATGAAAAATTGAACACGAGGCTGATACGCAGCAACCTGATAGCATCCTTCGCGCTTGCGCTTTTGGTTTCATTTGCACTCGGCACAATTGCCTCGCTTTTCACATTTTTTTTCTCTGGCGCAATTTATCTAGAAATCATTGTAATTGCAGTGCTTGCAGGCCTTATTGCAAACGCAATTGAAATACCTATCGCGCTCTTTTCCACATTCTATCTTTTCCGAAAAGGCCATGACCCCAACAATGTCATAGGCCCGTTTATACTCTCCACCGGGGATTTGGTCAGCATACTTTCACTCATGGTTGCGGTGGCTGTTGTATGAGTGTGCGAGAAACACCAGAGCATGTGCAAAAGGCAATGCGCTTTGAGTATCCGCATCTCTCAGTTCATGCCAAGCGCAAAAAGCCGATTTCACACAAGACCGTTTTTTACATGAAAGAATACGGCCCTCACAGCCATGCCATTGCAAGGATCATACATGAGAGTATGCGCATCCTGATTCTTGCCGCAATTGTCAGTTCATTCGGAGGATTCGCGCTCAACGGGATAAAAAGCGCGCTGCTAGCCATAGCGCCAATGATAATATTGCTTCCGGCGCTAAATGACATGATTGGTGATTTCGGAACTGTTGTTGCCTCGCGCTTTTCTGCAATGCTGGTTGAGGGCAAGGCTTCAGTTCACTGGGCAAAGAACCGCGAGCTCGGGGACCTGTTTTTGCAGATAATTGTGAGCGCAATTGCCGTTTCAGTGATTGCCGCCCTCGCCGCGGTAATGCTAGCCGGCCTTTCAGGGTTCCATTCAGGGCCAGAAATCATTTTCAAAATCGTCACGATAACGCTTCTTGATGTCGTGCTGATGGTGTTTCTTATTTTCCTTCTCGCGGTGTTTGCGGGGCTGCATTTTTACCGCCAAGGTGAGGACCCGAACAATTTCCTGATTCCGATAGTCACATCTGTTGCGGATTTTGCAAATATCCTGTTGCTTTCGGCGCTTATTATATTGTTTTTCTGAGGGTGAAAAAGGGTTTTAAAATCCGCACTGCATATTAGTAATGTATCTGAGAGGTGTTTGTTTTTGAAAGATTCCAAAATCATTGTCGGCATAATAATGGGCTCAAAATCGGATTTGGAGCGCATGAAGCCTGCCGCCGATATTTTAGATGAATTTGGCGTTGCAAATGAGCTGAAGGTAGTTTCCGCCCACAGGGCTCCCAAGCTTTTGGAAGAATATGCGGGCGGCGCTCAGAAAAGAGGGCTTGAAATTATTATTGCGGGAGCGGGCGGCGCAGCGCACCTAGCAGGCGTCACTGCGGCGCTCACGGGAATTCCTGTAATTGGAGTTCCGATTGAATCAAAATCCCTTAAGGGCATGGATTCT
>Ga0209542_10020078_pt1 | contig 10632 bp, 10 predicted proteins | sample RifCSPhighO2_01_FD_184028 | JGI IMG/M metagenome (GOLD analysis project Ga0209542, IMG submission 184028) | Soil microbial communities from Rifle, Colorado - Rifle CSP2_plank highO2_0.1 (SPAdes) (version 2) | ecosystem: Environmental > Terrestrial > Deep subsurface > Rock core/Sediment ...
GATTTCGACGGCGTCATGACCGATAACACGGTAGCAACCAAAGCAAACGGCAATGAATCCGTGCGCTGCAACCGCGGCGACGGCCTCGGAATCGCGGCGATGCGCAGAGCTGGAATCCCGATGATTGTCCTTTCCACGGAAGAACACCCTGTTGTGATGGCACGCTGCCAGAAACTCAAGCTCCCCTGCTACCAGGGACTTTCCGACAAGGCGGCATTCCTGAAGAAGTACGTGAAGAAAGAAAAGATTGATCTCCAGCATGTCGCCTATCTCGGGAACGACGTGAATGATCTGCCATGTCTGGAACTCGTCGGCTTCCCGGTAGTCACGGCTGATGCGCACCCCGATGTGATGCACGCCGCGCATGTGGTTCTTTCCACCGCAGGCGGAAAGGGCGCAGTGCGGGAGTTTGCGGATAAATTACTTGCGGCAAAGAAAAGAAAGAAAAATGTGTCATCCTGAGCGTAGTCGAAGGACGACACATTTTTTGACGCATGTCGCGCTTCGACTACGCTCAGCGTGACATGCTTAGGTAAGCTTTAGCCTGTCATGATTCACCTAGCCGTCATGCAAGGCCGCCTCAGCCCTCCGGAGGACAACCGCATCCAATGCTTTCCTCGTACTTCGTGGCGTGATGAATTCCCGCGCGCGGTAGAAGCGGGTATCCCTGCCATCGAATGGATCGATGATACGTACGGAGCAGACATCAATCCGCTTCGAACAAAGGAAGGAATCGAAGAATTAAAAGCATTGATGGACCAGCATGGCGTACGCATCCCCTCCATCTGCGCCGATACGTTTATGGAACAGCCGCTCGTGCGCTGTACGGAGCATGAGCGTGCCGAGCGTCTGAAACTTCTCGAACATCTCTTCCGTCAGGCGAAGTTTCTCGGCGCTGGTCACCTCGGCATTCCGCTGCTCGATAACTCCGCGCTGAAAAACGTGGAGGAGATTGAGGTCATGGCTGCTGCGCTTCTCAAAGTAATCCCGATCCTGGAGAAACTACAGATGGAGCTGCACCTGGAAACGTCGCTCTCTCCGAAAGAATTCCCGATTCTGCTCTGGAAACTCCCCCACCCTCTTATCCGTGTGACCTACGACACCGGCAACAGTGCTTCACTCGGCTACGATCCGCATGAAGAATTCTCTGCGTACGGCAACCGCATCGGCTCCGTGCACATCAAAGACCGTAAACGTGGTGGCGGAACAGTGAAACTGGGAATGGGTAATACGGATTTTGTGGCGGTAGCGGAGGAATTGAAGAGGATTGAGTTTAAGGGGCTATTTACGATGCAGGCGGCGAGAGGAGAGACGGGGAATGAGGTGGAACAGTTACAGGCATACAAATCTTTTGCGGATAACACTTTTAGTGAAAAGTAGATGGTCGCATTGGAAAAGCGCCGTCACGGATCCTGTGAGCGGGGCGAATGAAAACCCGCAGGAAGGAGATATGGGGTGGGCCTCGGGTTTTCCGCCACGCGAGCAGAGATCCGTAGGCGCTTTTCCACAAGCGACCCGTGTTTCTTTGCGGTACTTTCTTTTGCACGAGCAAAGAAAGTACCAATGAAGATCGTGAGGAAACATGAGGACTTCTCCCTCAAAGGCCACCCCCTCTCCCTGTCCCTCTCCCGCCGGGAGAGGGAACGACGCTACCCTCATCGGAAACTCCCCCGTTCGCATTGATCCTCTTTCCACTGAAGCGCATCATCGCTCTGCAATGCTCGCATCCGACCTCTTCTCCCTCTCCGGCAAAACTGTCTTGATCACCGGAGCCTCCGGCTTTCTTGGTCGCACGATGAGTGAAGCGCTACTCGCAAACGGCGCAAAGGTGACGATGCTCGGGAGATCAGACCGACTGCACACCGTCCGAGACGAGCTTGCAGCAAAATATGGAGAGAAGAATGTGACCGCACACGCCGTGGACATGTATGACCTCAAAGCATTCAAGAAAACATTAAGTGAGGTGATGAAGGAAATGGGCACAGTAGATGTTCTTATTAATAACGCTCATGAGATGGGACCGGATACGGGCTTCAATAAACCCGACAGCAAGCTGGAAGATGCACCCCTGGAGTACTTCGAAAAAAATCTGGCGGGTGGAATGTTCTGGCCGGTCCTTGCGATGCAGGCCGTCTTCCCCGGCATGAAAAAGAAGGGCAAAGGCAGCATCATCAATACCTGCACGATGTACAGCCTCGTCGCTCCGGACCCGGCGCTCTATGCCGGCACAGAAAAGATGAACCCTGCAGGTTATGGATCTGCAAAGGCGGCTCTGATGCAGCTCACGCGCTACGCCGCTTCCTTCTGGGGACCGCACGGAATCCGCGTGAACGCCATCCACCCGGGACCGTTTAGTAATACCCAGGATGAAGGGCCGAATGCAGTGAAGAAGGATGATCCGTTTGTGCAGAAGCTGAAAGATAAGACGTGTCTAGGGCGGATCGGGAATCCCAAGGAGCTGGTCGGCGCGCTGCTATTCCTCGCTTCGGATGCGAGCAGCTATGTGACGGGACAAGGAATAAGTGTGGATGGTGGATGGACAGTGCGATGAGATCTGGCACACTCAAGCCGTGTCTTCCATCAAACCCGTCAAAGTAGGAAATAAGCTGATCGGCCCTGGTCAGCCGTGCTTTGTAATCGCGGAAATCGGCATCAACCACAACGGCGACATGGCGGTGTGCAAGAAACTGATCGATGCAGCGGCGGAATCCGGATGTGATGCCGTGAAATTCCAGAAACGGACGGTGGATGTGGTCTACACGAAGGAAGAGCTGGCACGCCCGCGGGAAAACCCGTTCGGTGCGACCAATGGGGACCTCAAGCGCGGACTCGAATTCGGCGAGAAGGAGTACCGAGAGATCGATGCGCACTGCAAAGAGAAAGGGATCCAGTGGTTTGCCTCCTGCTGGGATGAAGCGTCCGTGGACTTCATGGAGCAATTCAATCCATCGTGTTACAAGATCGCGTCCGCATCGCTCACGGATGACAAACTTCTCCAGTATCACCGCAGCAAGAAACGCCCGATCCTGCTTTCCACGGGTATGAGCAGTCTCAAAGAGATCGATCACGCCGTGGAGGTTCTCGGAAAAGAAAACCTAGTGGTGCTGCACTGCACGAGCACGTACCCGTCGAAAATAGAGGAACTAAATCTGAGTGCTATTACCACGTTCATAGACCGCTACGGCGTTCCCATCGGTTACTCCGGACATGAAGTAGGGCTTTCCACGAGTTTTGCGGCTGCTGTGCTTGGTGCCTGCACGGTAGAACGCCACATCACCCTCGACCGCGCGATGTGGGGATCAGACCAGGCAGCATCGGTGGAACCGCAAGGTTTTGTTCGCCTCGTGCGCGATATCCGCGTGTGGGAAGAGGCCCGTGGCGACGGCGTAAAGAAGGTCTATGACTCTGAACTTCCCATACGAGACAAACTGCGAAGAAAGTAGATGTATAATATTGTTGACAATATACAACCATTTGCTTAGATAGTTTTGTATTTTTTCCTCATATTTTATGGATCATGAAAGGATGTTGGACCGCCCCGTTGATCTGAGGCAAGTGAAGCCTGCTGATGTAGTACATGCAACAAATGCACTTGTTGGACGTGGAATATTAGATGCGCGCAATAGTGCTCTGGTTGATAAAGTTCGGTGTCTTTTTGGTGCAGATGGAGCCACTGTCACAAGCGCGGAATTGGATCCACCACAAGCCCGATGCTGCGATGAAGTTGTTGCGGCAGCCGCTTCGCATTGGCTTTCTTTCAAGGCATTAGCAATGGAAGGAATGCACCAGGTGGATACGTCCATGCAAAGTGCATAGATTTAATCGCTCCTCTCCTGTTGATCAATGCACCTCTGTAGGCCAGAGTACGTGCATGGAAGATGCCCGCCAAAATACCGTTCACACGCATCTGCAGCGCAGCGTTCGTACGTTTTCTGCGACAGAAAAAGAGTGTGTACCGACAATCCTAAGGGCTGCAGAGAGTATTGCGGAATCTTTTAAAAATGGCGGAAAACTCCTGATCTGTGGAAACGGCGGAAGCGCGGCCGACAGTCAGCATATGGCCGCGGAGTTTGTGAGTCGCCTCCGAATTGACCGTCCACGCGCGGCGCTCTCCGCAATCGCACTCACAACAGATACCTCTTTCCTGACGGCGTATTCCAATGATGAAGGATATGAAGGAGTGTTTGCCCGCCAGGTGGAGGCACATGGAAAAAAGGGCGACGTGCTACTGGGGATCACCACGAGCGGCACATCAAAAAATATTCTTCGCGCATTTGAAGAGGCAAAAAAGAAAGGAGTCGTGACAATCGCACTCACGGGATCGAAAGGACTGAAGACTGATGCTGACTGCGTGATCGCGGTGCCCGGAGAAGACCAGCAATGCACGCAAGAGGCGCATCTCGCTGTGGAGCACATCATCTGCGAGCTCGTGGAAGATGTTTTGTTCCCGCAGAAGCATGGATAAGAGCAAAGGAACGATTGTATTCCTTCCGCTTTCGAAGGCGAACTTTTTGGAGATGATGCCGATTGCGAAGGCCTTTAAGGCCGCCGGACATTTCCAGCCGATCTTCTGTCTCGATTCTAAGCGCGCGGGGCTGACTGATCTCACTTGTGCTGAAGGAATGGACGCTGTCACCCCTGATGGCTTTCCGCGCACGTCTTCTCCGGTAAAGGCTGTAACGGAAGATGATCTTGTAGTCCCCTCTTCCACCGCCAAGAGCAAGACATTTGATCTCCTCCCACGTTTTTTCCGATCTCTTAGGGGCATGCAGGTGGAATGCACACGCGTCCGCAAACTCCTGCGACGTTTTCCAGATGTACGCCTGATCGTCGTCACCGGTGACCGCAACATCGGCATCGAAACAGCGCTCATTGCCGAAGGCAATCGTAAAGGCATTCCGAGTCTTATCGTTCCTTTTGCGATGAGCTTTCCGGAAGCGGCAGCAGAGCCAAGGTTGCGTATCGGCCGCTTCAAAGAAAAATTCGGCGTGCACACACTCCCGCGCAAGCTGGTACGACGGTGCTTTCCTTCATGGGTTCGCGTCCATAAAGGCACTCCCCTGTTCTTTCATCCGGTATGGACCGCGCTTGCGGCCAAGTGTCTTGAGATTATGCCGGAAAAACCCTGGATCATCGGCGGAGGCGCAGCAAAGATCATGGCCGCCGAGAGCGAAGCCATCAAGCGGGATCTCATCGAGCAGGGCATGGCCCCGCAGAAGCTCGTGGTGACGGGGAAACCGGGGCTCGATGCGATCGCGGAGCAGCTCAAAAGTGTTTCATGCGCGGAGAAGCGAAAGGCACTCGGCATTCCGGAACATGCAAAAGTGATTCTTTGTTCCGTTCCGCAGCTTGCCGAGCATGATCTGCTGCCATGGGACCGTCACAAGCAGGAAATGGAATTCTTGTTCACGACGATGACCAAGACGGGTGCATACGTAATCTTGAGCCTGCATCCCAAAAGCGATCGTGTGATTTACCAGCCGCTCGCTGATGCCGCGGGTGCTCACATCAATGACGAGCGCATCTATCAGCTGCTCCCGGTCTGCGATCTCTTTGTCGCAACGTACTCCAGCATTGTTGCGCAGGCGATTGCGCTACAGAAACCGAGCATCGTCGTCGACTTCTACGAGCTCGAGTACCCGCTCTATGCCGCTGCCCCGGGAGTGACTGTCCTTCGGAACCGTGAGAAGTTCCTGCCGGCACTCCAGCAACTGCTGACGGATGCTGCGGTGTATCAAAAGCATGTCGATGCTCAGAAGCTCCATGGAAACGAATGGGCGTTGCTGGATGGAAGAAACACGGAGCGGGTCGTGCACCTCGCTGAACAATTGATTGGGGAAAGGACCTAAGAAACAAAAGACAAATTCATTCCAAATGCCAAGAGCCGAATGTTCGAACATTTGCCCTTAGGTTCTTTGGTCCTAATTTGTCTCTTGTCTCTTCGGTCCTTCACTCAAGATACACTATCCCCATGCTTTCCTTGATCATACCGGTATTTAACGAAGAAGGTTCCGTTGAAGACATCATCCGCCGGTCTCATGCCGTGCTTGAGGCTGCGGATGAAATCATCGTGGTGGATGACGGCAGTACCGATGCAACTCCGGGCATTCTCAAAAAAATAACCCTCCCGAATCTGAAGATCATCCGCAAACCGCGGAACATTGGAAACGGCGCGGCGATCATGACCGGCGTCCGCGCTGCAAGCGGCGAGTGGATCGCGACGATTGATGCCGATGATACGTACCGTCCGGAAGATCTGCCGAATCTGCGGAAAATTCTGGAAGCAGAGAATGCCGATATGGTCGTGGGCAGCCGCGAAGGACTCAAGCTCGGAAAGCCCCTACATCATCTGGCCCGGGAATTCCTGCGCCATCTGGGAGAATACTTCGCGCTGCAGCCGATCACCGATATCAACTCGGGGCTCCGCATTGTCCGGAAATCGTTGATCGAACAATTCGCCGATCAGTATCCGCAGCGCTTCTCTCTCCATATTGTTCTGACCGTCCTTGCCGGCCGCAGCAGTGCCAAGATCCTCTACTCCCCCATCGGGTACGGACCGCGAACAGGAATCAGCAAACTCTCACCGGGAATGCTCGGACCGTGGAATTTTGTGAAGTTTCTGACGTTGATCCCCTGGGTGGTAATGCGCTGGAAACATACGCCATGAAAAATAAATTTGACAAACCCAAAAACGGGGTTACGATTCGGGCACATGATCACTATCGCCCTCCAGCACAAGTGCTCCTACATTCCGATGTTCGTCCGTACGGACGCATCACGGAGGGCTATGCGTATATAAATGACTGATTGCAGTCGCAGCGCACCCCTCCGAAGCAGAAGGGGTGGTTTTCCGTAGTTCCTTCACAACATCGTTTACTCCCGAACATGGTGGAGAAATCATCCAGCCCTATGTGTCCCACATGCGGCACATGATTCCCCCTCCCTGCTCCGTACGGTATCTCATCGTGTTTCTGCAAAAGCACGACAAAAATTCCTTGACCTGTTTTCTCGCTCTCTCGTTCCATCGAAGAAAGGAACTCTATTATGTGTGAACCAAGACGCCCCTTTGAAACGCAGCTCCCTGCTGTGGGTCTGGCACGTCGCCAGAAGCTCTATGCATGGACTGCATCGGACATCTCCCGCCAAGATCGGACGCTCGCGCGATCGCTCGACCATTGGCGTAAAGACGTCCTCGGCCGACTCAGCGGCCGCAATGCCCACAAGCCCACCAAGGTCCGCATCCCGTGGATCTTTGTCGGAATCCTGGGTCTGGAAAACCAGTTCGTGCTCCTCTGTGAGGACAACACTATCTGCATGATCGATCGAAAAGAAGGTGACCGGTATGTCCCCGGTCGCGTTCTGATCAACGGCAAACATGTTGCTTAACCTTTTACTTGTTTCGGATGCTGCAGCATCCCCGTACACCCGGAGTAGGGAAACCCCATATCCCGGACCTTTCGTAAGAAGGGTCCGGGGTTTTCCTTGGGTTACGAAAGAATACCATACGGCCGATTTTCATCAGTCCACCATCTTCATTTTTTGCAATGACCGGAACCTTAAAAATCGCTTCAAATCGTGCTTGACGGCGACTTCTATAAGCCTAAAATCGTCCAGCTCTCCATCGCACTGCGTTGGGGAAGACCTTTTTACCCGCTCTCACTCCATGTGGCTGTGCCCCTCGGTGTGTAGGGCATGGCCGGTTCCTTAGTGGGCCGGCGAAGGAGTGCTCCTTCACAGCATCGCAGAGTAGAGAAGTGTGACTCCATCTCGTCCGCCTCGGCGGATGGATGGAGAGATAAATTATTTTGAACTAATATTCTTTTTCATTCCGATTTATCGGAATGAAGAGTCTCTTCTTTTTGAAGAGTTTGATCCTAGCTCAGAGTGAACGCTAGCGGTGCGCCTAACACATGCAAGTCGAGTGGGTTTAGACCCACGGCAGACGGCTGAGTAACACGTTGGTACCTGCCCCGAACTCAGGGATAACCCGCCGAAAGGCGGGCTAATACCGGATAGTCCCGAAAGGGTAAAGATTTTTCGGTTCGGGAGGGGCCTGCGGCCTATCAGATAGTTGGTGAGGTAATGGCTTACCAAGTCGATGACGGGTAGCTGGTTTGAGAGAACGACCAGCCAGAATGGAACTGAGACACGGTCCATACTCCTACGGGAGGCAGCAGTGAGGAATCTTCCGCAATGGGCGAAAGCCTGACGGAGCGACACCGCGTGAAGGATGAAGCCATTTTTTGGTGTAAACTTCTGTTGTGAGGGAAGAAATTTTTGACGGTACCTCACGAGAAAGCATCGGCTAATTCTGTGCCAGCAGCCGCGGTAAGACAGAAGATGCAAGCGTTACTCGGAATTACTGGGCGTAAAGGGTCCGCAGGTGACTTGTCACGTCTGGGGTTAAAGCACGTCGCTCAACGGCGTGTATGTCCCGGAAACGAACAGGATAGAGCCATTCAGAGGTATCTGGAATGCTGTGTGTAGGGGTAAAATCCGTTGATCCACAGTGGAACGCCAAAAGCGAAAGCAGGATACTGGGAATGTGCTGACACTCAGGGACGAAAGCGTGGGGAGCAAACGGGATTAGATACCCCGGTAGTCCACGCCCTAAACGATGCGTGCCCGGTGTAGGAACTTCAATCAGTTCCTGTGCCTCAAGCTAACGCGGTAAGCACGCCGCCTGGGAAGTACGGTCGCAAGACTAAAACTCAAAGGAATAGACGGGGACCCACACAAGCGGTGGAGCATGGGGTTTAATTCGATACTAAGCGAAGAACCTCACCCAGGCTTGACATCTCGGGAAGGTCTAAGAAATTAGACTGTGCCGCAAGGAACCCGAAGACAGGCGCTGCACGGTCGTCGTCAGCTCGTGCCTTGAGGTGTACTGTTAAGTCAGCGAACGAGCGCAACCCTCATCCTCTGTTGTATTTTCAGGGGAGACTGCCGCCTCCAAGGCGGAGGAAGGTGAGGATGACGTCAGATCAGCGTGGCCTTTATGCTTGGGGCGACACCCGTGCTACAATGGCCGGTACAAACCGCAGCAAACCCGCGAGGGGGAGCCAATCGGAAAAAGCCGGTCTCAGTTCGGATTGAAGTCTGCAACCCGACTTCATGAAGCCGGAATCGCTAGTAACCGTGAATCAGCCATGTCACGGTGAATATGTTCCTGGGTCTTGTACTCACCGCCCGTCAACTCATGGAAGGTAGAAGCGCCCGAAGGACCGTTACCCGGCACCTTTTTTATCTACGTTGCCAACAGGCTCCGGTAGAAAAGGTGCTGGGGCGGTACCACGGTGAAACTACTGACTGGGAGTAAGTCGTAACAAGGTATCCGTAGGAGAACCTGCGGATGGAACATTTCCTTACCAGGGAATTTCATTCTCTGACTTAGGTTCAACCTCTTTAGGTTGATCTAAGGACACATGCTCTGGCAGGTAACCGCATAGCTCGGCGCAAGCCGGCTGCCATCATGTTATAGATTGCCCAGGGGTTACTCCGTACCACGGTAATACGTGACTACGGCCTGGAAGACCTTCTCTACTCTGCGATGTTGTGAACGAAAATGACCAATGACCAAAAAAACAATGACCAAACAATAACCAAAGGCCAATGACATTAAACCATTGAGTATTGCGTGGTCATTGCGTTATTGGGGCTTGGTCATTTCCCCTGCCTGGTCATTGTATTTTTGGTCATCGGTCATTTTACACCTTCGGGCTTCCCGTATCACTCTTCCCTCTATGCAATGCTCCCCGCGCATCGCGGGCCAATTGCTCGTAACGATCTTTGATCGCCATCAGTTCTTCTTCCGTAAGTTCCTCCAGATCCATGAGAGCATTATGTGCATCGCCATCGCTGCGAATGAGTTCATCGAGTTTCACCTGCACGGCAACACTGTCGCGATTTTGGGTATTTTGAATGAGGAAGACCATCAGGAAGGTAATGATGGTGGTTCCTGTGTTGATAACGAGTTGCCACGTGTCGCTGAAATGGAATATCGGACCGGTGACGAGCCAGACAAGAATAACGAGCGCCGCCAAGATGAACGCCACCGGGCGTCCTGTGGCCGTAGCCACCCAACGGGCAAAAGCACCGAAGGGATGGACATGGTTTCTGACGATAATCGGCAGAGGCTTCTTTTGCATGGCCGCATTCTAGCACTCTTGTTATGAATGCATCTGCAGAGCCTCTTCCGCCTGAGCCCGCGCCTTGGGGTCAGTGATACGGGAAAGAAGTTCTCCCAGGAATCCGTCGATATACATCCGCCGCGCTTCGCTCTCTACAATGCCCCGGGATTCAAAATAAAACAGATCTTCCGGCGTAACCCGGGAGACTGTGGCGGAATGGCTCGCTTTGACGTCATTCGTTTTGATCTCCAGCCCCGGAATGGCGTCCACCTTTGCCGTGGGATCAAGCATGAGGACGTGCTGCGAAAGATAGGTGTGCGTTCCCGCCCCTTTCTCGCCGATATCAATCATGCCCGAGGCCTTCACGTGTGCCTTTCCCTCCGCGACTCCTTTCATCGTGATCTCCCCTCCCCCATGAGCTCCGCTGAAAATATTCTTTGCGCTCAAGGTCTGCTTTTCATGATCCGATGCGCGGAAAATCCAGTCGATGGTGCTTACTCCG
>Ga0209542_10020079_pt1 | contig 10631 bp, 8 predicted proteins | sample RifCSPhighO2_01_FD_184028 | JGI IMG/M metagenome (GOLD analysis project Ga0209542, IMG submission 184028) | Soil microbial communities from Rifle, Colorado - Rifle CSP2_plank highO2_0.1 (SPAdes) (version 2) | ecosystem: Environmental > Terrestrial > Deep subsurface > Rock core/Sediment ...
AAGACTTTGAGGCATTGGAGATTCTGGCATCTGAAATTACGAATAAACACAAAGAGAACAAAATTTATCGGATTTAGTTGTTTTGCTTTCTCCAATCACGCATCCCTGTATTCTTCGTAAATCCTTTCAAATTCTTTGAGGTTATCCTTAAATGCCTCAAGCACCATTGGGTCATAATGGGCCGGTATTGTCTTCTTATGGCCATGGATCAGTATTTTAACCGATGTCTCATGGTCAATTTCAGCCTTGTAAGGCCTGCTGCTGCAGAGGGCATCATATCTGTCTATAATCAGCATGATTCTCCCTTCAATTGATATTTCTTGTCCCCTTAATCCATAAGGATAACCTGTCCCATCCCAGTGTTCGTGGTGATGTATGGCAAATTTTGTCCCGGACTTCATATATTCAGACCCAGAGCCTGAAAGGATTTTTCCCCCGATGATTGTATGTTTTTTCATTACCTCAAACTCTTCTGGCAATAGCTCGCTGGGTTTGAGGAGTATTTCATCAGGTATACCTATCTTGCCTATGTCATGCATGGGACTTGCATAGAGCATTGTTTCAGCCTCTTTGGCTGGTAACCCAAGGTGCTTGGCGAGCAGGGTTGCGTAATGGCTTACCCTCTTCAGGTGGGAGGCAATCCCCTTCTCCTTGTATTCGGCAGCCAACGTCAACCTGTATATAGTATCAATATACGACTCCCTGAGTTCACGGGTCTTCTGGTCAACTGTATTTTTAAGCAGCTCATTGTAATTATTTAAAAAATCATGATATTCCTTCAGCTGGATTACATTCTTGAGCCTTATGTTAAGTTCCACCATATCCGGCGGCTTATTAAGAAAATCTATAGCGCCGGCTTCAAGACCTTTATACCTTGACTCTGTATCATTCAGGACAGTCAGCATGACCACCGGAATATGTTTCGTTATATCAGATTCCCTTAGGCTTCTGCAGACTGTGTATCCATCCATTCCCGGCATGACTATATCCAGGAGTATAACATCGGGTTTTGACCCCATGGCGATGTTTAGTGCATCCTTGCCATTTGAAGCCTTCAATACCTCATAGCCAAAGGAAAGCAAGGCATCGCCTATTGTGGTCAGGTTGAGTTTATCATCATCTACTATAAGGACAATGCCTTTGCCAGACATCTCATCCCCTTTATTAAGTATTGCTGTGCTTTAACCTGCCTAATTGATTATCATTTAAGCCTTACAATATTGTCAAGGGGAATATCATGCCCGTAAAATAGCGGTTGAAAACCTCGCTATTTTACAAACTGGCGATTTGCCTGCCATACTTTGTTATCGGCGCATTTTTGTTCCTCACCGTATCGGTGAACATACAGTTGCGTCACAAAAATGGCCTATGCCTCGTCTGGCAGCCCCCGATAGAATCAAGCGGGGGCAGTTTCCCCAAAAATCAATATCTATTTTTGGGTCGTGCAGATAGCCGTTCTCATCTGTTGACCTTTATTTCTCTTCTATGGTAGATTTTTGCATATACGAAAGGCTATTTGTGTTCAGGTGCAGGCAGGTAGTGATGCCGTTTTCAGTAATCTCGGTATCACCTGTGAAATTCATATGCTATCCGGTCAGGTATTATGCAGAATAGATTAAGAGAGATACCATCAGTTGATGAGATTTTAAGGACAAAGGACATAAGACAATATATCAGTTCTTATTCAAGGGGTTTTGCTACCCATGCGGTCAGGCATGTCCTTGGTAATATGAGAAGAGACATTATCTCCGGCCGTAAAGTCGATATTTCCAAGGATAATATACAGGCATTGATAAACAAATACATCAGGGGTATGTTGGAACCCTCTTTAAAGAAGATAGTCAATGCATCAGGGGTGATACTTCATACAAATCTCGGGAGGGCAATATTGTCTGATGAGGCGGTTGAGGCCATTAAGGTTTCTGCTGCCTATCCTGTAAACCTCGAACTTGACATAGAAGAGGGCAAACGTGGTGACAGAGACAGCCATGTAGAAGGTTTAATATGTTTTCTTACAGGGGCAGAGGCAGCTACAGTGGTAAACAACAATGCGGCAGCGGTTCTGTTGGCGCTGAATACACTTGGCGAGGGGAAGGAGGTCATTATCTCCAGGGGGGAGCTTGTAGAGATAGGGGGCTCTTTCAGAATCCCGGAGGTAATTCAAAAAAGCGGGTGCAGGCTGATAGAGGTAGGCACAACAAACAGAACCCATCCAGCAGACTATGCAGCTGCCGTAAACCTGGATACAGCCGTACTTTTGAAGGCGCATACAAGCAACTATAAAGTAATAGGTTTCACATCAAGTGTTTCCCTCAGGGACTTGGCAATAATAGGGAAGCAGCATAATATCCCTGTAGTTGAGGACCTGGGCAGCGGTTCAATAATGGATTTATCTCTATTCGGCCTTCCCGGAGAACCAGTGGTTAAAGATAGTGTGGAGGCCGGGGCAGATGTTGTTACCTTCAGCGGGGATAAACTCCTCGGCGGGCCCCAGTCAGGTATAATTGTCGGGAGGCATGAATTTATACGGAGGATAAATAAAAACCCCCTGAAGAGGGCTCTCAGGGTTGATAAACTTACTATTGCTGCACTGGAGGCGACGCTCAGACTTTATCTCAATTCAGATACATTAAAAAGACGTCTTCCGGTTCTGAAATTTTTGCTAAGGCCGCTCTCCGACATAGAGATAGTCGCAAAAGAGGCCTCAGGACTTATTAGAGAAAGGTTCGGCAAAGATTATAGTGTGGAGGTTGAAGACAGCGAAAGCCAGATAGGGAGCGGTTCATTACCGGAAGAGGTGATTCCCACCAAGGTCATTTCAATCGTTCATAAAAAATTGCCGCCGGAGGAGATATTTGGGATGTTTTTAAAGACCAATCCGCCTGTTTTGGGAAGGGTGCATAAAGGGCGGTTCTTACTGGATATGAGGATGGTGGAAAAGGCCGGTGATTTATTTGCAGGTTATTAGGGAATCAGAGGAAATTTGGCAAGGGAACTGGCTGGAATGGCCAGAAATCTTCCAAAAAAGCCTTTACATAAAAATATTGCTGTGTTAAATATTAGCAACTGCAATAACTCGTGTAAGCGCTGCCTTTTAGGCAGTGGTGAATTCTTGTTTCACCCTTCCCTTTGTCCCTTTCTGTCGAGGGAGGGGAAATTTGGATACCCCACAGCTTGCTGCGGGGGGTGTTAATGGGGTAAGCCCTTAAAGCCGGAGAATTAGTATGAGTCTGGTAGGAAATTTGGAAGACCTTGGGCTCGGTGATATCTTCCAGATCATTTTTTTGAGCCGTAGGTCAGGTGTCCTTGCCATCAGGGGTAAGGTTGTGGAGGGGAAGATATATTTTAAAGACGGTATGGTAATTGCTGCCCATTCAACAGCTATTCCACCAAGCAACCTGGAACTACTGGTACAAAAGGGGCTGCTGACTGCAGAACAATCTCAGATAATATACTCTGAATTCCAGACCGGAGAAGATATATATTCTGTATTAAACAAGAGATTCCAGGTCCCTCTTGATATGGCAAAAAAGATAGTCAGCGATAATGTGCAGGACACTGTCTTCGGCCTCTTTATAGAGGAAGGAAATTTTGATTTTGAGCTTAAAGATATAAATGAAGAGATTAAAGTTAAACACCTCTCAATGCTCATTACAGAACCGGGCCTTAATCCGCAGTTTCTGGCAATGGAGGGGTCGCGTCTCCTGGATGAGTCCAGGGCAAGGGCTGCTGTATCCTCTCCACCGCCACCGCCTCAAAAGATAGAACCTGCGCTGCCGCAGGTTTTCCAGCAAGTCATGGAAACCCAGGTGGCAGTAAAACCGCAGCAGGAAACAGAAGAAACACCCCCGAAAGAGGCAATGGAACCTAAACCTGCTGATGAAGGTTTCATCCCGCACAGCATATGGACAGAAGCAGGTATCACAGAAGAATCCCATGTGGAACCCGTTATATCCAGCCCCGGCCTGACACTCCTTAAATCCATGATATTTGAACTGCAGAACCCCCATTCTTCAAGCGAGATAACCCTTTTGGTTTTGAGATTTGCCAGTGAACTTATGAACAGGGCTGTGCTCTTCATTGTAAAGAGAGATATGGTGGAAGGATTGGGGCAGTTCGGGGTTATTCTTAAAGAAGGGGATCCAAATCGTCGTATAAAGGGTATTAAGATTCAGTTAAAGGAGCAGTCGGTTTTTAAAGAGATAATTGAACAGAGGATGAGTGTAAAGAAGGGGCTGGAATCCCTTCCTGTGCACGAATATCTTATCAAGGAACTTGGGGGATTCAAACCCTCAGAGGTTTTTCTTGCCCCCCTTGTAGTCAGCGGCAGGGTTGCAGCATTACTATACGGAGATAATGTGCCTGAGGAAAAACCGATAGGAGATACGGAGAGCCTGGAAATATTCCTTGCCCAGGCCGGCATTGCCATGGAGAGGGCATTGCTGGAAAGGAAACTCAGTGCAATGCGAAAGGAGTAGCCATTGTCATCAAAGATACTTGTTGTTGAGGATTCGCCAACTACCCGTGCAATGATAATATCCGCCATAGAGGAGGTTGCCGGCGGGCTGGAGATTTTTGAATCAAAGAACGGTTTTGAGGCTCTGAAATTGCTCCCGCATCATTCCTTTGACCTAATCATCACGGATATAAATATGCCTGATATAAACGGGCTTGAGCTGGTGAGTTTTGTGAAGCGGAACCAGGCTTACAGGCATATCCCGCTGATTATTATTACTACAGAGGGCAGCGAAAGGGACAGGGAGAAAGGGCTTTCACTCGGGGCCAATGAATATCTGGTAAAACCGTTTAATCCAGAGATGCTTCAGAATGTGGTAAAAAAATATATAAAAAAGGGATAAGGTTTTATCGGCATAATTGAGAAATACAGTCGAGGGGGTTAATTATGACAGAATTTAAAGACATTAATGAATTTCTGGCAGAGGCAGAGGAGATTATCAGCGAATTAAGCAACACACTCTCAAAGCTGAGCGAGGGCATCAATGCCGGAAGGGTTGACCCGGATACCCTCAACAGTATCTTCCGTTCCGCACATACCCTTAAAGGCATTTCAGGCATGTTTGGCTTTGCGGAGATGGCAACACTTACCCACAAAATGGAGGATATACTTGATTCGGTGAGAATGGGCAGGCTCCCGACGAATCATGATATTGTAAACATCATGTTTGAGGCTGTTGACCTGATAAATGAGATGATTGTGGCCAAGGGAAAAGGCGAAGAAGTCGGACATGATAAGGTTGATGCCATTATTGCGAGGCTTAACAGGATTGGAGAGTCCCCGTCTTCACTTTCCGTTGTATCCACATATTCTGATGAGGATACCGATATAGACAAGGGTATTCTCGGCGTGCTCACCGAATACGAGGAGCACAGACTGCAGCAGAATATGAAGGCGGGAAACACCATATTCCTGGCAGGTGTGGAATTCTCCATTGCTGCCTTTGATGAGGGGCTCGTTGAACTTACAGACTTCCTGAAATCTGTTGGCGAGGTTATAGCAACCCTTCCTTCCACCGGTGATAGCAAGGATACGCTGCATTTTGATATCCTATTCGGAACCCAGAAGGATGCGGCTTATATTGAAGAGATGCTTAAGGGGCGCAACCTAACGGTGAGAAGGGTAAGAGGACTTTCTGTGCCGGTTCCGCAGGCGGAGAGTGCCGGGGATATAACGGATAGCCAGTTATCTCTTGAGGCGAGGACAGAGGAGACCACCCTGCGGAGCATGAGTAACACCGTACGTGTGGATATCCGTAGGCTTGACAATATAATGAATACTGTTGGCGAACTGTCACAATTAAAGGCATCAATCTCCCAGATTGCAGACAGGCTCAGGATTGAGATGGGCTCTAAAGGGATTGCGGTTGAACTTTCCAAGATTGACAAGAATCTGGAGAAGAGGTTGAAGGAGCTTCAGGATAACATGATAGAGGTCAGGATGGTGCCGGTAAATCAGCTTTTTGACAAGCTTATGAGGGTTATAAGAAAACTTTCCAGAGAGATTGGCAAAGAGGTAGAGCTTATTACATCGGGCGGGGATACGGAACTGGATAAATTGATAATAGAGGACCTGGCAGACCCGCTTATGCATATAATCAGAAATGCGATTGACCACGGCATAGAAACTCCTGCTGAAAGGGAGAAGGCAGGTAAGGCAAGGGCTGGTGCAATAGTGCTCAAGGCATACCAAAAAGGGAATCATGTGGCAATAGAGGTAGAGGATGACGGCGCGGGCATGAATATGGAGGTTATAAGAAAGAAGGCAGTTGATGGGATGTTTGTGGATGAGGCTGCCTCCCATGCCCTTAGCAAGCAAGAGGTGCTTGAGTTCATATTTCTTCCGGGTTTTTCCACTAAAAAGGAAGTCAGTGAAGTCTCAGGAAGAGGGGTTGGCATGGATGTGGTGAAGAAAAATATATCCCGTATAAGCGGGGCTATTGATATAGATACTGAACAAGGTACGGGGACAAGAATTGTACTTACACTCCCCATTACCCTGGCTATAATTCAGGCATTGATAATAACAGCAGGCGCCAGGAAATATGCGATACCATCAGGCAGTGTTCTGGAGATACTGAATATCCGCCAGGATGATATAAAGACCATGGAAAGGAAGGAAGTTGTTTATCTAAGGGACAGGACTATTCCGGTTCTGAGGCTGGAACAGTTTTTCTACCGGGGGACAGCGGCCAGACGGGAGGGAGAGATGTACGGCGTAGTTGTTGGTCTTGCAGAGTCCCTCCTGTGTATCCTGGTTGACAGCATCGTTGAGCAGCAGGATATAGTTATAAAATCTCTGGGTAAGCTGTTGAAGGTTACAGGCATTGCTGGTGCGACAGATATAGGCGACATGGGGACGTTTCTGGTTGTGGATGTTGCCGGTATTGTAACTGCAGCCACCAGAGGGGCAAGTAAAAGGGCAGCATAGCTATGGATATGGATAAAATAAGACCTATTTCAGAAGAAGATAAGATTAAGCAACAGGAAACAGCCTCTATCAAGCCTGTATCCAGCGGCTCTATAGCACCTGCCGATGAGGCCTACAGACGAGCCCTTGCGCTTGAGGAGAAGGAAGATGAATTGCTCCAGTTTATATCATTTGTTGTAGATGAGGAAGAATATGCCCTGGGGATAGGCGAAATAACAGAGGCAATCAAGATGAAGGAGATAACTGAAGTGCCCAATGCCCCATTTTTTATAGCAGGTATAATCTCATTGCGGGGTGAGATAATACCCGTGATGAGCCTTCAGAAGTGCCTCGGTTTGAAGGAAAGGGATATAACCCAGGATACACGTATAGTCATAGCTTCTTTTGAGGATATGAAAATGGGTTTAATAGTTGACAGTATAAGAGGTGTTTTCAGGGTCCACCCCGCCGAGATAGAAAGCACGCCTCCCATTCAGGGAGAAGCGGCTGTTGAGTTTATAAAGGGGGTTGTTCACAATAAGGGGAGGCTTATTATGCTGTTGGGCCTGTCCCTGCTTTTTGAGAAGGATTTTGTACAGGGGGAATCATAGACAGGACTGGTAACATGAAAAAAAAGATTACACAGACAGCAGATTTTTCAGACAGTATTCAGCTTATCTGTTTTAAATTGGGGCCAGAGGAGTATGGCTTCGATATAATGCAGATAAAAGAGATTATACGGTATCAGAAGATTACACCCATACCAAAGGCAGCTTCTTTTATTGAAGGTGTAATAAATTTAAGGGGCATGGTCGTACCAGTCATTGATTTGAGAAAAAGATTTGAGCTTCCTGTGGATATTAATGTCAAATGCCGTGTTATTATTGCCCAGGTGGAGACAAAGATTGTTGGACTTATTATTGATGATGTCACTGATATCGTCACGCTGCCAAAGACCAGCATACTCCCGTCTCCCAAAACGGTAAAGGGGGTAGAGGTTGAATATCTGGACGGCATGGCAGATATGGAAAGGGGTCTTCTGCTTGTCCTGAACCTCAACAGATTGCTTACTGCAGAGGAAAAGGGTGCCATTGATGAGTCCCTTGAGAGAGGCAAGAAATAAAGAGAGCGGCAGAAGGCCGGCGGCTGATGAGAAATATGCATAGTTGTTGTGCCCCCGCCCCAGGACAAAAAAATCTCAGAACAGATAATGCGTTTAAAGGCTGATGCAACAGATGTCTGCAAGACAGGGAGGAGCCTGTGAGGATTCAGTCTCTTAAGGCGAAATTCTATATCGGTCTGTTGTTGCTTCTATCCATTATTGGCACAGGGGCATATATTGGATATAGAAATCTAAAAGAGATGAACGGATTTTTGCAGCTGATGTATAATGAAAAATATGCAAATTCCATGCTGGCGGCAAACCTGAAATCAAGGATAAATGAGGTCAGGGCTGTTCTTGTGGCGATGACCGGCGAGACGGATAAGATTAAAATAGACAGATACCATGAGACAATAAAGGAGATAAGCAGCCTTATAGACCGTGATTTCTTAGAGTGGATTAGCCAGGATAGCGGCGCTGAGATTATTGCAACGGTCAGTGAGCTTAAATCCACATGGGAAGCCTTCAGGAATACGAGGGATACGCAGATTATACCTTTTATTTACGAAGGGAGGATGCAGGAGGCAAAAGAACTGGCTCTCGGGATTCAGGCGGAACGATACAAGAAGATGGTCACTTTATCAACTGAACTTATAAAGGTTCAGGAGGCAGGTGCAAAGGGATTGCTGGAGACGGCCCGGAGAGATTTTCGCAGGCTTGTTATAACATCCACAGCTTTGGCGCTGTTTACAGTAATCGGTTATCTGGCAGTTTCCTGGTATTTCATGAGAACGGATTTTATGGCGCCGTTGTCCAGACTTGCTGATTATGCAAGACTTATAGCAGAGGGCGATATCTCAAAGGAGACGGGGATTACGGTCAAAAATGAGATAGGAGACCTAACTAATGCCATGAATGATGCCGTAAAAGGGCTCAGGGGTATTATTCTCAAGACCAAAGGACTTTCTGCTAACGTAGCCGCTGCGGTAAAAAAGATAGAGGAAAGCGCCCACAGCACAAGGGCAGGTTCTGAACAGCAGAGCCAGACTATGAGGGATATTTCATTGTCAGCGGAAAGGCTCAATAATATGGCAACGAATGCCGCCGAGGATATGGATCATTTATTCAGGATGTCAGAAGGCACATCATCCTCCCTGCTTGAGATGGCTGCATCCATTGAAGAGGTTGATGGGAATGTGGGCGACCTCACGGTCACCGTTGGAGATGTTTCCACTTCTATAGAAGAGATTGCAAACCTTCTCAAAGAGGTAGCGAGCGGGGTTGACAACATTTCCAAAGGGGCAGACGAGACTGCCTCATCGCTCATTGAGATAGACGCATCTGCAATGGAGATAGAAAGGAATACGAAAGAGAGTGCGGAGCTTTCCCATGAGGTTGCAAAAGAAGGTGAGCGGGGGGTCAAGGCAATGGAACTTACGCATAATGGTATGGAGAAGGTAAAGGAGTCCATGAGCGCCCTTGCGGTAGTTATAGATGAACTTGGCCGGAGGTCAAAGGAGATAGGAAAGATATTGAATGTGATTGATGATGTGGCAGTTGAGACTAATCTCCTTGCATTGAATGCAGCGATTCTTGCAGCCCAGGCAGGGGAGCATGGAAAGAGCTTTGGCGTTGTTGCAGATGAGATAAGAGAGCTGTCGGAAAGGACTGCTGTTTCAACAAATGAGATTACTTCCATTGTGTCAGGGATTCAGGGTCAGATAGAAAGGGCTGTTGTATCAGCCGAGGAGGGGATGTCAAAGGTCATGGAGGGGGAAAAACTTTCCACAGAGACGATAGGAATACTCATGGTGATAATGGAGAGATTTAAGACATTCCAGGACATGAGCCTCAAGATTGCGAAGGCCACAAAAGAGCAGGCAAGCGGCAGCAAGCGGGTAACGCAGAACCTTGAGGCTATTACACATACCATTCACCAGATGGCCAGGGCAACGCAGGAGCAGTATCAAGGGAGCACACATATAGTAAAGTCTGTTGAAAAGATGAGGAACCTCGTATCACACATAAAGAAGGCCACTGCCGAACAGGCAAAGGGGAGCAAGGTTATTGCATCCAATACAGAAGATGTAATGAAATTTGCAAAGGAACTCGATGCCCTCTCTTCCGACCTCGGAAATGAGGAACAGAAGATAGCTAATGCTGTTGAGATGACAGCAGCTATTGCAAAAGCCGGGTTTGAGAACGCCACGAATCTGGACGAAGTAGTTGGGCTTCTCAAAAACGAGATAGATGCATTAAAACGCGGTTTAGATAGCTTCAGGCTTGTGTAGCGAGGTGAGAATGGATATTCAGTGTCCGGGGTGCGGCTCTTTAAATGCATTTAATACCGATGAAATAACACAATCCGGCAAAAGGATAGAATGTAATAACTGTAAATTGCCATTTCTTATAAGGCCGCAACAATCTCCATCGGGGCAGGTAGAGGCGAAGGACAGGGTAATGGTTGCCAATGCCAACCCCCCCTTCCGTGATGCTATCAGGGATTTTCTTGCAGGCAATGGTTTTGAGGTTTTTCTTGTCAAAGACGGGGTAGAGGCGCTTCAGCTACTTGAGATGGCAACCCCCCGTGTAGCCATTATTGAT
>Ga0209542_10020080_pt1 | contig 10630 bp, 13 predicted proteins | sample RifCSPhighO2_01_FD_184028 | JGI IMG/M metagenome (GOLD analysis project Ga0209542, IMG submission 184028) | Soil microbial communities from Rifle, Colorado - Rifle CSP2_plank highO2_0.1 (SPAdes) (version 2) | ecosystem: Environmental > Terrestrial > Deep subsurface > Rock core/Sediment ...
ATCTGCACTTACTGCCCGTTTGATGTTGGCAAAAATTTCTGCAAAGAAATTTACAAATGCTCCATCGCCATTGCGTACCAGAGTGGATTCGTAGAAACGCTCTAGACCATATCGACCTGCTCGCTTGTCGCCTTCGGTGCCACCTCCGAAACCGATAAGTCCCACAGCATGAGCCGCCATGTTCTCGCCCGGGTAAACTCTCCACCTCTGCTTCGCTACAGCGACCCCAGGGATTTTTAGTAACCTTATCTTTTCCGCTGTTTCTATTGTCAAGTGTTTGGCGAGTTCGCGATAAGCACTGTCTGTAGCAGCTTTATTGAAAAAGTCTTCCCTACCAATAGGTATGACGGCATTTATTTGTTCGAATACGCTAGTTAGGTCGCTACTTACTCTCAAAACTCGCGGATTGATATAAAGTACGGAACCTGAAGCGATGCTTGCAGCTGGTACCAAGTCGCCATCTTTGGTGGTGAAATAAATTGAGCCCCTGTCGAAATAGTTAGCACCGGCGATGTATTGCCCCTCCGCTTTGGCAGTAAATTCTTCGCCAGAGACTATTTGTACAAAATATAATTTGCCCGCGAGCACTAAGGCTGTAGCAAAGACAGCAAGCGATATTACTCGCAATCTATTCTCCGTAGAACGCATGTTGATTAACGGCTAACGCTATTGAATGAGAGAGATGCCGCTTTAGATCGTGATACGAATAACGGAGACTTTTCTTCTTTGAAGCCTTTTTCATAAGCAAGCTCTAGCGTAACATTATTGCGCAATTCTATAAACTCGAATTCGAGTGCGTCTAGACCGGTCGAAATATCGGCAATCTCTCTCTCGAGACTTGCTCTATGTGTGATGTTTCTCGCAGTGATATTGATAGCATACATATAGGCCACAAGGGATACTATGGATATGGTAACGAGCACCCAAAAGATGCGCAAGCGATTCTCATATCCTGCCTGCCGGTAGGCATGGGAAATAGCCATTTCTCCTTTTTGTCCGAATGGGAGAATGAGTTGATCCTTATGTGTGTTTATTCTTCTCATATTTTCTCTATTACTCTTAACTTCGCACTTCTTGAACGGGGGTTATCTTTTACTTCTTCGTCGGTTGGTATAATAGGTTTTTTGGTTAGAAGTTTTGCTTTGCCTTCTTTTGCTTTATCTCTGAAAAAGTTTTTTACAATTCTGTCTTCAAGGCTGTGGAATGAAATGACTGCAAATCGTCCGCCTGAAACAAGTATCTCGAATCCTTTCTGTAAACCGCTCTCTAGTGCGTCGAGTTCCGAATTGACTGCGATGCGGAGTGCCTGAAATGTTTTGGTAGCCGGGTGGATCTTGTCTCTGAAGTGTTTCGGTTTTACTCTCGTTATCGCTTCAACTAAATCAGCAGTGGTTTCAAATGGTCTAGTCTTTCTACTGGCAACAATTTCTGAAGAAATCTTTTTTGAGAATCTCTCTTCGCCGAATCCGCGTAGGATGAGTTCAATGGCGTGTTCATCCCAGGAGTTTAAGATGTCGGCGGCGGTTGGGCCCTGTCGAGAAAGCCTCATATCTAGTGGCTCGTCGCGTTGGAAAGAGAGTCCGGGCACTCCACCTTCCAACTGGTCGCTAGAGAATCCAAGGTCAAGAAGTATGGCATCAGGTTTAATGTCTCCGACAAGTGTGTCTATGTCTCTGAAATTACCGGTAATGTCTGCGTGAGCTTCCGGATCTTGATCGATACTGATAATTTTGACTTTTGCATTTTGCCTTTTGACTTCGCTACTATGTCCGCCTCCTCCGTAAGTAGCATCAATAAAAATCTTTCCGTTCTCTAAATTCAACGCCTCTATACTCTCTTTTAAAAGAACAGGCTTGTGTCTAGGCATATTCGCTCTCGAGCTTCTTCCTGTAGGCTGACCAGCGCTTGTCATTCCAGATCTCTACCCTGTCGTGGATGCCGGTGATGACAATGGTATTTTTCAATTCTGCAAATTCGCGCAGGAATTCCGGTATGAGCATGCGGCCTATGGCATCGATCTCTATCTCGGCCGCACCGGAGAAAGTGAATCGCGCGAATCGCGGATCAGTTTCTACATGTCCGAGCGAGGCCACCTCTTTGGAGATTTGAAGCCAGACTTTGTGGGGGTAGAGAAAAAGACAATGATCTTTGCCTCGAGTAACAACGACTTTGCCACCGAGAGCTTGGCGGAATTTGGCAGGCAAAGAGAAACGATTCTTCTCGTCAACCGTATGTGTGTACTCGCCGATAAACATTGTTTTTTCATATTACCACTTTATACCACCTGATGCTATTTTATCCCACCACCTTCCACAATACTAGACGAGTTATCCCCAGCTTTCTTTCAATTAAAGAAAAAGCGGCGGACTCAAATAGTCCACCACTAAATAGCCCGTAGAGAGAAAACTAGAAACGAAACTGTAAGGTCACGAGACCTGCGTGTTTTGTCAGAGCATATGTTCCCCATAGAGAAATTCTTCCAATCTTTTTCTCTATGTATGGGCCGGCGCCGATATAAGTCTGTTGCAGTCCGCCGATAGCAAACGTCGGTTTAATGTAATATTTTCCGACATTCTTTTGCCAGTGACCACTACCACCATCTTCCTGGATTGAGATGATCGACCACTTGTCTTGCCCGATCCAGATACTTGCTCCGCCACGGAAGGGCTTATTGTAATTTTCAATCCCTGCGTTTGCGGAGAGTTCGAGCCATAATGTCAAGCGCGGATTTTTTTGGCGTTGGATAAGGCGAATAGCATAAAGTATTTTTCTAATTCCTTAAGATTACTCTTGTATTCTTTGCCGCCTAGCACCGCGTCGGCGAAAACTTCTTTTGCCCGATCGATTTCCATCTGACGACTTTCCCATCGTTTATCTGACTGTGTTAGGTTAAGGAGATCCAAAGCTCTTGTAACTGCTCCCCAGAAAGATTTGTCGTCTTTTCCCTGCCACTTGGCCGCGCGTCCGACTTCGCTGCCAATATTGCCGAATTGTTCGGCTATGGTTAATGTATGCCATCTCTCTTTTGATACAGACATGTTATTGGATTAATTTATTTACAATCTCTCTTATCTTAATCTGTATTTCCTGATCCTCTACTCCGCGAGTCTTGTTACCAAGCAATGGTTTAAGGTTAATCATGGAATCAAATTCTACAAAATCTTCACCAGCTTTTTCCAAGTATAAGTTTATGCCCCAAGTATTTTGTGCTTGAGAGTTTTCTTCCTTTATCAATTCAGACTGAATGTCTACATGAAGTTCTCCGCCTATCCCCATAATACTTTGTTCTATATCTACTACCGTTTTAACCATATCTCCGTACTGCTCGTGAGCCAGTCTTTTAACCTCGTCTAAACTAATTTTATCCTTAACTATTTTTGTCTCCATAATTATATATCCAGCACGGCTTTTTTGGCGTTGGATTGGATGAAAGATTTGCGGGAAGGGACGTCAGTGCCCATGAGGATGTCGAAGATGCGATCGGCTTCGCGGGCGTCGTCGATAGCAACTTGTTTCAAAATTCTTGCTTCCGGATTCATGGTAGTTTCCCAAAGTTCGTCGGCATTCATTTCTCCAAGACCTTTGTATCTTTGGATATCAGCTCCTTCGCTTGTCTTTCTATTCTTCTCTTCGTCAGAGTAGGCGTAAATAATTTCTTTACCCTTTTTAATCTTATAAAGTGGCGGCTGGGCGATATATACATAGCCGGCATCAATGAGTGGACGGAAGAATCTATATAGAAGAGTGAGGAGCAGAGTGCGGATGTGCGCGCCGTCGACGTCGGCATCGGTAGCGAGGATGATCTTGTGATAGCGAAGTTTTGTGATATCAAATGTATCCCCTATGGCTGTGCCGAAAGCGACTACCAAATTTTTGATCTGCTCTGACGCGAGCATGCGGTCGAGGCGCGCGCGCTCGATGTTTAAGATCTTGCCGCGGAGCGGCAAGATCGCCTGGATGCGGCGGTCACGGCCCATTTTGGCCGTGCCGCCTGCCGAATCTCCCTCTACGATAAATAGCTCCGACTCTTCTGCCGATTTCGACTGGCAGTCTGCGAGCTTACCCGGGAGAGTCATGCCTTCAAGGGCGCCTTTGCGAAGGACAGAATCTTTTGCAGCCTTGGCAGCTTTGCGAGCCTTCAATGCAAGGACCACTTTCTGGATGATAGCTCTGGCATCTTCCGGATTTTCTTCAAGATAGGCAGCGAAGGCGTCACCGAAGACTCCTGCGACCATGGTCTGTCCCTCTACTGAACCGAGCTTGCCTTTGGTCTGGCCTTCGAACTGGATCTCACGGAGTTTGATAGAGATAACGGCGGTGAGGCCTTCGAGCACATCGTCGCCAGTAAAGTTGTCTTCCTTCTCGCTGACCAGATTATTCTTCCTGGCATAAGTATTGAGGCTTCTTGTCAGGGCGGTTTTGAATCCAGTGACATGTGTGCCTCCCTCTGCTGTATAGATATTGTTGGCGAAGGGTAAAATTCTAGAAGAAATATCATCGACATACTGGAGTGCCACTTCCACTGTCTCGTATTCATTGCCATTGGCAGCTTTCTCTACATAGAAAATGTTTTTGTGTATTGGTTTATTGTGTTCGTTCTCAAATCGCACCAGTGACATGAGTCCGCCTTCGAAATAAAACGACATTGAAGGTACGGTGAGTCCTAGTTCACGCAAGTAGAAAACCTCACCCCCTCCCTCTCCTTGGCTAGGAGAGGGCTGGGAGAGGTCTCGAGCATCTATGACAGAAATTTTGAGTCCTTTGACGAGATAGGCTTGTTGGCGCACATGGTTTACGATACGTTCAAATGAAAAGTTGGTGTCTGGGAAAATTTCAGGATCAGGCTGGAAAGTGATGATGGTGCCGTGGAGTTTGGAGCTGCCAACCTTTTTGACAGCAGCTTTTCTTTTGCCCTTGCTGTATTCCTGTATGTAAACACCGCCGTCGCGATGCACTACAGCTTTACAGTAGATAGAAAGAGCGTTAACGACCGAACCGCCGACACCGTGGAGACCGCCAGAGATTTTGTAGCCATCCCCGCCGAATTTGCCTCCGGCGTGGAGTGTCGTCATGATAGTCTCAAGGGCAGAGACTTTTGTCTGCTTGTGCGTGTCTACTGGGATGCCGCGTCCGTTGTCTGTAACGCGTATTTGGTTACCTGGCATGAGAGCTATCTCGATATCGTTGGCAAAACCACCCATCGCTTCGTCGCGGGAGTTGTCGAAAATCTCGGTAACGAGATGGTGCAGGCCATCCGGCCCTGTCGTACCGATGTACATTCCTGGGCGCTTTCTGACGGGCTCCAGTCCCTCTAAAACTGTAATAGATTCCGCGCTGTAAGTACTCTTCTTTTCAGTCATTTTGTATACCTAATTTTAGCATAAATAAGGCTCAAAAACCATCCACTTTTTATTCCAAAAGTATTCCACAACATCCTTAAAAACTCGGGTTTTTCAGGATGTGTTTTGTGTGTTGTTATTCTAGTTTAGAAAAAAGAATGCCGCCAGGGTTTTGACCTGGCGGCACCTTGATGAATTTTTGTTTGCAGTCATCCGGTGGTAACTGATCCGTCCAAACTTTCCTTCGGCTTCTCTATTCCTGTGAGAGTGTGTTTATCTGTCCAAATTTCCTTGAGCAATATGAACAAGATCACGCCAAAGAATCCTGCCCTAACATACCACCATTGGCATAGCCAGTAGAGAAAAAACATCACGAGCGCGTAGATCAAAGAGTCAGAGATTTTGTGCCAAAGCTTCATTCACGCCTCCTATACTCATTATACCACAATTATTTATTTTTTACTACACCACTCGGATTTGGGCTCCGAAAATGTTGGTAGTGGCTTCTTCGATCTTGGTGTGCAGGGTGTTTACTTCTTCGTTAGTTAGGGTTCTCTGTAAAGAGCGGTAGACGATACGATAAGTATAAGAGATCTTCTCTTCACCGAACTTTTGGACATTTTCATATTTGTCGATAAGTTCGACATGTTCGATCAATTCACCTCCGAGGTCGCGGATTGTGTCGAAGTAGTCATTGGGTACGAAGCTTGTTGGCACGACAAACGAGATGTCGCGGATGATCGGAGGGAATTTAGAAACTTCTTTGAACTCCTGTCCTAGTTTTAATTGTTTTCTCACTCTTTCATCTTCTGACCAAAGGAGGCGGATATCTGGGAGCAACATCGATGCAATAGCAAGTCGTTCCAAGCCGAAGCCGAAGGCCCAGCCATGATAACCTTCGAGTCCAAAGTTTTTCAAAACGCTTTTCTTTGGCATGCCGGAGCCGAGCATCTCGATCCACTGGCCATTGATGAATGCCTCCATCTCAAATGACGGGTCGGTATATGGGAACTGATGATCGTAGAATCGGAACTCGACGTCATTGCCGAATATTGCTCGGGCGATTTCGGACAACATATTTTTGAGATCTTCGGGCGTGACAGTTTCTTTGTCGTCTGGTGCGAGATATAGGCCACCCATCTGATGGAAGACATTCATGTGGCGGTTATCGATCTCGTCTTTGCGATAAACTTTGCCATGACATATTGCTCCGAATGATTCGCCCTTAGCGATACGCTCTTTGATCGTAGGGTGATTGAGATAGTAATACCAGAAGACGGTATCGTGAGTTCTCAAAACATTTTTGTCATCAATGTAGTACGTATCAGATTTTGAACGTGCCGGATGCCCTTCTGGCATATTGAAGAGATCGAAGAGAATATTTGTCGGCACGATCTCTGGGATATGGATCACATCGAAACCTAGAAGACTTTTAACTTGTAGAGTTCTATCTACGATCTCTTTGAGCGGGCTCTCTGGTGTGCGCGATAGATCTGGCATGTCGAGAAAGCGTTTGAGGCGCAGAGCTTCTGGATCAATTCTTTTTTCCAAATTTTCCAGAAGTTTTTTCTCTTCCTCAGACTGTATTATTATCTTTTCAGACATCGCTCTTTATGGTATGGTATAAGGGATTTTAGTGCAAACATTCTAAATGCCGGAGATACAAACCTTTATTCTTTATATTTCGCTTTTCATATCACTCTTTTTTGAGGTATTTCTGCTTATCACATATCTCGAAGTGCGAGAGGAGCTAAAGGTAGAAGAAACTAATTTGGGACGAGCGCTCAAGTACTTCCCTACTCTCACTGTTATAGTGCCTTGTTATAATGAAGAGAAAACTGCAGCGATGACTATTGAGTCAATACTTAATCTCGATTATCCGAAAGATAAGATTTCCATCATCGCTGTAAATGACGGCTCAACTGATAATACCCTAGAAGTTCTCAAAAGTTTTGAAAGCAATTCGCAAGTCAGAGTTTTATCTAAAGAAAACGGAGGCAAACATACAGCACTCAACATGGCATTAGAAAGTGTCGATACTGATCTGGTTGGTTGTCTCGATGCAGACTCCTTTGTCTTGCCCGATACGCTGAAAAAAATCGCGCCGTTTTTTGAAGACGAAGCTATCATGGCTGTGACCCCATCTATCAGGGTTCACGAGCCGGGAAATATTTTGCAACATATCCAAAGGGTTGAATATAACTGGGGTATCTTCCTGCGCCGTATGCTGTCGTCTCTAAATGCGATGTATGTTACTCCAGGACCGTTCTCAATCTTTCGTACCAGAGTATTCCGGGATTTAGGTGGGTACAGAGCGGCTCACCACACGGAAGATCTGGAGATTGCTCTGAGAATGCAAAAGAACCGTTATAAGTTGGTTAATTCTCACGGTGCGCATGTCTATACAGTTACTCCATCCAAGTTCAAGCCGCTCTTTAAGCAAAGAGTGCGTTGGTCATACGGTTTTTTAAACAACGTTATCGATTACCGTGGCATGCTTTTCAATAGAAAGTATGGGCACGTAGGCATGTTTATCTTGCCGCTTGGTACTGTTTCTATTTTCTCCACTATTTATATGGTTGCGCACTTGGTGTGGAGAAGCATCTCACATTTCTTTGACACTCTTGTGAAATTTATGACTGTGGGCTTCAATACAAGTTTTCACATGCCAAACTTCGACTGGTATTTTCTTAACACCGGTGCGGTCTCATTCCTCACCGTGACGGCGATACTCTTTACTATCACTATCCTCTACCTCGCTCTCAAACTCGCGGATGGAAAGTTTAAACTAAAGAAAGAAATCTTCTATTACCTCTTAATCTACCCGTTCATGGTGCCTCTGTGGTTATTGAAAGTTGTATTTGACACAGTCTTCAGACGTCGTGTAAGCTGGCGCTGATGGTGGATTCAAAAAAGTATTTTATTGCCTTTGGCATCACGGCTGTTATATTCTTGACGGCTATTGTCGTGTCTAATGCCTTGGGTGCCAAGAAGCTTGAAGATGTTCGCGCGATAGAAAGCCGTGTAGCGCTCGATATTCTCTCTTCGGAGACCCAATTCGCTCTACTTGAAGAGACTTCTTGCACTGATATCGGGCCAGGGTTCCTATCCCAAGAACTTGGACCGCTGGGCCAGAAGCTTAATTTTGCTGAGAATCAAACAGAACTCAATGTAGATGATTTAGAATACTTAAAGCGATCTTATTTTCTATTGGAGATTAAAGATTATCTTCTGATGAAGCGCTTGACGGAACGCTGTGGCATCAGACCGACTTTTATACTCTACTTTTACTCCACCGAAGATAAATGCGAAGATTGCGAAAAAATGGGATACGTCCTGACAGCACTTCGCGAGAAATATCCTGATCTGCGAGTCTATTCTTTCGATTACCATTTCGACGTTGGGGCGATAAAAACTCTGCGCTCTATATATAAGATCAAACCGGAACTGCCGGCTCTGGTGATAAACAATAAAGCTTATTACGGATTCAAGACTATAGAAGAACTTGAGAAAATCGCCACTTCTACACAAAAGGTTCGTTGAGCCGGGAAGAGGACTTGAACCTCCGACCTGAGCTTTACAAAAGCCCTGCTCTACCAACTGAGCTATCCCGGCAACTAAACTACTTTACCCTTTCTTCAACGTTTTGAGAACCCGGCCCGACTACATCGTTCTGGCAGGCATCTTCAAACGTTTCGTCTATAGAACCATTTCCCTTCTCGATGTCGGACATGTTTTTGAAGAATTCGGAGATGCCGTCCGGTTTCTTAAGGAGTTTTGAATTTCGCATGTTGTTCTCGTATTGTTCCCTCTTCTCTTTCAAGAAAGCAACCAGTTTATTGAAAGTATTTTTTGAATGGATCTTAATTTGTCTTGTGAAGAAAAATGAGACTTTCTCCTTGCCTCCCGAATAGAACTCGAGTGTCTTGTGATGCCAGTCTCGAATGAGTTTATCACTTTTCATAATCCAGCGGAAAATAAACAACGGCCTTCTTATCTTCACTTCGAGTGATTTCGCGGCGATAAGTGTGGCTATCGCTGTACCGGAAATAGCAAAGATAAAGATAGATTCCATATTACTTGATGGAGAACCTAGTGAAGCGTCCCACTTCGGTGCGTTCACCGAATTTCTGGACAGTGTTATTGATGAGGTCACTCACATTTTTCGCTGGATCTTTGATGAATGGCTGTCCTAGAAGCTCGGCAGTGTCAGCAGGATTCATAGCGGCGACGTGCATGGCAATATCTTTAGCAACCGCTTTGAAGTCAGGGTTCTTGGCTACGAAATCGGTCTCGCTTAGGAGTTCGAGAAGTACCCCCACCGTATCGCCGGAGTGTATGTAGGAGACTACGGAGCCCGCGCCCAGAGTGCGGTCACCTTTTTTACCAGCGATCTCGGCACCTTTGGCTTTGAGAATCTCGATAGCCTTATCTCTATCGCCGCCCGCTTCTTCCAGCGCCTTCTGACATTGCATAATAGACAAACCAGTGTCTTCTCGAAGTTGTTTAATTTGCTCCGTTGTTATCATTGGATTGTTTTCCTTTTTTATACGCTTCAACGAGTTTATTTACGATAAAAGAAATGCTTTGTCTCGAGGCGTCATTGCCGGGTATAGCGTACTCGATCTCATAGAGATTAGAATCAGAGCCTGCGAGCCCGACGATCGGGATATGCATCTTATGTGCTTCAAGAACCGCATTGTGTTCCTTCTTCGGATCGATGATTATCATAAACTTCGGCAGAGATTTAAGTTTGGAAAGCCCGCCGAAATATATAGTGAGCTTGGCTATATCACGGTCGATAAGCAAACGCTCTTTCTTGGTATATTTGGCAAGCTCGCCTTTCTCTCTTTGGTCGACGAGTTCTTCAAGCTTTGCTATACGCTTCTTTATTTCAGAAAAATTGGAGAGAGTGCCTCCTATCCAGCGTCCAGCCACATAAGGCATCTCGAGCGCTTCGGCCGCTTTCTTAATAGCTTCACGCGCCTCACTCTTACCACCAAGAAGCAGGCCCATAACGCCTTCTTTACCCTTCTCTTCCATGAAGGCAGAGGCTTTCTCTAGCTCTTTAGAAGTTTTCTCGAGGTCGAATATTTCAATATTATTTTTAGCACCAAAGATAAAAGGCTTTGCCGACGGGTGTCGGCGCGATTTGACGAAGCCATAATGAGCTCCTGCGCCGAAGAGCTCACCTACAATATCAGTATTTTGGGTCGAATTTCGCACTAAGATATGTTATCAGAAATGACCTTCCAAGGCAATTTCTGATTGGACTTTAGGCGAAAGGCTGC
>Ga0209542_10020081_pt1 | contig 10630 bp, 9 predicted proteins | sample RifCSPhighO2_01_FD_184028 | JGI IMG/M metagenome (GOLD analysis project Ga0209542, IMG submission 184028) | Soil microbial communities from Rifle, Colorado - Rifle CSP2_plank highO2_0.1 (SPAdes) (version 2) | ecosystem: Environmental > Terrestrial > Deep subsurface > Rock core/Sediment ...
AGAGTTAGGACCCGTGCTCGGGAAAGAACTCTTGCAAAAGACATTTGTCGCAACTTTGATTGCCGTCAGCGTCATCCTTCTCTATATTGCCTGGGCATTTAAGAATGTGCGCTACGGGGTATCGGCAATTATCGCCCTCATCCATGATGTTTTAGTGGTTGTCGGAATTTTTGCGATCCTGGGGAAAGTGAAAGGTATAGAGGTGGATGCATTATTTGTGACGGCACTATTAACCACCATGAGTTTTTCAGTGCACGATACCATTGTGGTTTTTGACCGGATTCGGGAATTGTCCCATAAAAGCAGTCTGCCATTTGCCCAGCTCATTAATCAGGCTCTATCTGAAACCATGGGTCGGTCGCTTAATAATTCACTTACTATTATTTTTATGTTACTGGCATTGTTTCTGATGGGTGGCGAGACGGTGCGTTGGTTTGTGTTTGCCTTACTTATCGGCACGATTTCCGGCACCTATTCATCTCCATTTGTGGCAGTCCCGATTTTGTATCAATGGAGTTTACTGGGCAAAAGAAAGCAGTAAAAGTAGCACATTCAACTTCGGCTGTCCGAAGTTTGTGAAGATAATTTTGTTAAATATTTAAGTAACGCTTCCCGTTCATTTTCTACCTTTTGTGTGACCACTTCATCAAACAATTTATTCAGCAGTTCGCCCACCTGTCGTCCGGGCTTAATATCCAAAGTCTTCATCACGTCATGGCCGTCAATTTTGAGATCCGTTACGGTGAACGGTTGTTTTTGCACTTCTTCCAGCCGCGCCATAAACAGTCGCAGCCTCCAGGATGTTTCCTGTGCGCCACCACCCAAGCGGTCACCAATGCGCAAGTCCAAAATATCCTTGAGGTTTTCTTTACCAACTCGCCGAATAAACCGGCGAAGCGTGTTATCGTTCTGGTTTTCATCAACCGTAAACTGGTGCCAGCGGACCAGAGTCACCAGTTTTTCGCGATCTTTTTTAGAAAAGTTCAGCCGCAGCGCAATATCTTTAACCTGTTTTGCGCCTACAACTTCGTGGTTATAAAAGGTAATTATTTGCGTAGTTTCATCCTTACGGAAAACCACTGATTTGCCAATGTCATGCAGCAGGGTGGCAAAGCGAACCAACGGATCAGTTGCTGGACAATTGTGCAAGGACATCACGAGATGCGTGCCGACATCATACAAGTGGTGTCGTTTTGGACTTTTTTGCGGCACTCCGAAACAGCGATCCAATTCCGGTAATATTTCCGCCAGAAGTTTTGTATTTCGCAGCAACATGATCCCATCTGCCGCATAGGAACTTGCGATAATTTTCATGAGTTCCATGCGCACGCGATCACTCGAGACGTTTTTAATAAGTCCCGCATTACTGGTAATCGCGCTCAGCGTTTGTGGTTCAATTGCAAACCCGAGTTGAGCTGCAATTCGAATTGTACGAATCAGCCGCAAGGCATCTTCCTGAAATCTATCTTCAGCTTTACCGACGGTGCGCACCAGTTTTTTTTGTAAGTCTTGTTGTCCGGCAAACGGATCAATCAGTTTTTTTCCGTCAAAGGCAATAGCGTTAATGGTCAGATCGCGCCTAGCTAAATCCATTTCCAGCGAAGTTCCCCACTTGACTGTATCTGGATGGCGTTTATTTGAAAACCCCTGTTCGGAGCGGTACGTCGTAATCTCATACACTTCAGTTCCAGAATCGGTTTTATAGGGAATACCAACGGTACCAAACTCATTATCATAAAAACTGCCAGGAAAAATTTTTAGTACTTTTTGGGGAGGAGCGTTGGTGGTAAAATCCCAGTCTTTGGTTGGTAGGCCAAGTAATAAATCTCGAATTGAACCACCCACGGCAAAACCTGCAAACCCATGTTTAGATAATGTTTTAATAATTTCTTGCGCAGGTTTGGGAAGAGTTAACATATGTTTATTATAGCTATTAGTACCGATAAGCGGTAGGGTGATTCAAGAAACAAGAATTACTTTTTGCTATATAATGCAACAACGTTTATGAAAAAATGGGTGTTTCTGTCGAAATTAAAAAAATCGCAACTGACTGGTGAAGAAATAATTCAAATACTTCTTAAAAACCGCGGGATTGCTGCAATAAAAGATATTAAACTTTTTCTACATCCGCCTGATCCGTATTTATTAACTGCCAAAGATGTCGGTATTTCTGCTACCGGACTTACAAAAGCCTTAGCCAGAATTAAACAGGCCGCGGAGACCCATGAAACCATAGTGGTGTATGCAGATTATGATGCCGATGGCATTACCGCCGGCACCATCATGTGGGAAACGTTACATAAACTGGGACTCAAAGTTTTTCCTTATATTCCGCACCGGGTGGAAGAAGGGTATGGGTTTTCAATCAAGGGTATTGACGCCGTTAAACAGAAATATAACCCGCAGCTGATTATTTCCGTGGATCATGGGATTACCGCTGCGGAAAAAATAGCCTATGCCGAGTCTCTCGGAATTGACGTGATTGTGACTGACCATCACGTTAAGCCGGATAAATTGCCCCGGTGTCCAATTGTACATACGACACAACTCTGCGGTGCTGGAGTAGCATGGTTTGTCGCTGCAGCATTACTTAAAAATACTGATTTATTTACTGAAAGATATCAGCAGGAGCTGCTGGCACTGGCAACCATTGGCACAGTTGCTGACATGGTGCCATTGACTGGCGCTTCTCGGAGCATTGTTAAATACGGCACTGCCGCATTAAATGAAACTGAACGGGTTGGATTACAAGCGTTAATTCACGATGCCGGGTTGGAAATTGGAAAAGTTGGCACGTATGAAATTTCCCATATTTTAGCGCCGCGCTTAAATGCTATGGGCAGACTCGTTCATGGGCTTGATGCATTGCGACTTTTGTGTACCCGACAAAGAGAAAAAGCCGAGGAACTCGCGCAAAAGTTAGGTCTGACCAACCGTGAGCGACAGATCATGACCGAAGAAACCGTGTTGCATGCCAAAGATCTGGTTGCACAGGAATTAACAAATGGTAAAAAGAAAAAACTTCTGTTTATCGCGCACGAAGAATATAATCTGGGAGTCATCGGACTGGTGGCTGGAAAACTGGTTGAAACTTACTACTTACCGGCAATTGTAGTTGCTCGCGGTGAGCAGATTTCTAAAGCTTCGGCGCGTTCGATTTCCGGATTTAATATTATCGAGGCAATTCGCAGCTGCAGTGAATTATTAATTGATGCCGGTGGACATCCAATGGCGGCCGGATTTACGGTGGAGACTCAGCAACTATCACCGCTGCAACAAAAGTTGGAAGAATTTGCAGCAGCAAAACTCACTCCGGAACTACTGGCGCGGACGCTAAAAATTGACCTGGAATTGCCTTTGGAACTGGTTAACCGTGATTTAGTTACCACTATCCAAACTCTGGCGCCGTTTGGAATTGGTAACACTGAGCCGGTATTTGTGACGCAAAATCTGGAAATCCTGGAAACACGTCTTGTGGGCAGAGACCGCAAACACCTGAAGTTACGGCTGCGCCCGGTCGGCAGTTTACAGAAACTTACGGCGGTTGAAGCGATTGGTTTTAACATGGGAGATTGGTACGAAAAAATTCCAGTTGGAACCAATGTCGACGTTGCGTATACGATTGAAAATAATGTCTGGAATGGTCAGGAATCGTTACAGCTAAAGCTCAAAGATCTTAAACTTCACGCGTAAATAACTACGGTGTGGGTTAGTAAATCATGTAAAGTTTGTCTGTGAACATTTCCAAACATCCATAAGTAACCAAATCCAAGCAGAATTCCCGAAATAAACTTCCCCACAGTCTCGCGCATGATTGCAGTAAAAAGCGGAGGCGGTTTGTTAGTAGCTTTTAGTACTACACGGATACCAAGCAGCCGTTTACCAGGTGTTGTACCAGTTGTACTGATAAAAAATATAGCATAGAGATAATTAGAAACAGCATAGTAGATATTAAACATTAAAAATAATGAGATAGGTGTGACTTGAATCTCGTTTGCAGCAGTTGGGAGCACCAGTTGCAATGGTTGCAGGAAATATTGGACCTGTTCTTGGGGAATGAGCAGAGCAAACAGTCCGAATAGGAGCGTAATGAGTGTAAAGTCAATTATCCAGGCCGCAGCTCGACGGGAAAAAGACGCATATCGTTTCACATCTACAGTGTAAGTAAAATGAATCAAGTTGTAAACTGAGCGTAATCGCTATACAATAGCACCATATGACGCGGACATTGGCGAATGAGACTCCACAAAAAATTGATTCTACCGTTAACCTCAAAGGTTGGGTGGCGACCCGACGGGATCATGGAAAAATTGTATTTCTTGATTTACGTGATCGCAGCGGCTTAGTACAGATTGTTGCGGTAACCCAAGAGTTACCTGAGGATGTAGCAGAATCATTAAAACATGTTGGGCAGGAAGATGTTGTAGAAATTACCGGATTAGTGAAAAAACGTCCGGAAAAACTCATTAATCCCAAATTACAAACCGGGATAGTTGAAGTTGAACTCAAACACATTGAAATTTTAAGCGCGGCTCGGGAATTACCATTACCTATAGATACCGATGGATATGCAGTTGCGGAAGAAGTGCGTTTAAAGTACCGCTACCTGGATTTACGCCGCGAGCGTTTGCAGAAAAATTTACGCCTCCGTTCCCGTTTCGTTGATCTGGTCCGGCAATTCTTATTTTCTCAGGATTTTACCGAGATCGAAACACCGCTACTTACTAAATCAACACCAGAAGGTTCGCGAGATTTTCTCGTACCCTCGCGGCTGCAACCGGGCAGTTTTTATGCCTTACCCCAATCCCCACAACAGTACAAGCAACTCCTGATGGTGGCTGGATTTGAACGGTATTTTCAAATTGCGCGCTGTTTGCGGGATGAAGATCCGCGTGCTGATCGAGGTTTTGAACACACACAAATTGATATCGAAATGAGTTTTGTGAAGCGTGAAGATGTAATGGCTTTGGACGAAGCGTTAATGACGCATGTAATTGAAGCACTTGGTTTTAAATTACAGCATAAACCATTTCCGGTATTTTCGTATGCTGAAGCTATGCGCAAATTTGGAGCTGATAAATTTGATTTACGAACCGAAGTAGAAAAAAAGGCAGGCGTACTGGCTTTTGCTTGGGTAGTAGATTTTCCATTTTTTGAAAAAGACAAAACCGGCGGCTGGACGTTTACGCATAATCCGTTTTCCGCACCCAAACCAGAACATAAAGACTGGTTGCTCAAAAAAGAACATATTGGAGAAATTCTGACCAGTCAGTACGACCTCGTCTGTAATGGTTATGAAGTGGGTGGAGGTAGTATCAGGAGCCATGAAGCAATTGTTCTTGAAAAAGTATTTGAGGTCATGGGGTATAAAAAATCACAAATCCAGGCCCAATTCGGCCACATGTTAGAGGCATTTGGATTTGGTGTACCACCGCATGGTGGGTTGGCTCACGGAATTGAACGGCTACTTATGACTATCACGAACGAACCATATTTGCGGGAAGTTGTTGCTTTCCCGATGACTGCCGGTGGACGAACCAGTGTGATGGATGCGCCAAGTCCCGTAGTTACCGAGCAACTCGTCGAAGTGGGATTGACTCTGGCCAAAAAAAAGAAATAATTAATGAGTGAGCTTAAAGCAAACAACCTCAAAATCTAAGAAAAACTTCTTCCGGGTACTTCCCTGGTTGGCGCTTGCGCAAATTTTTACCGTAACATTTTTTTTTATTCTTTTACCGCCACAAAACCTGTTTGCATTTCGGGCGATGATTGAGGTTTTACCCGAACCGCAAAAAATTATTCTCCCGACTCCCGCTCCGCTGCCTCTAAACATCAAAAATACTACGCCGCCGGAAATTTCTGCCGAAGGAGTAGTTATTGTTGACGTTGCTTCAGGTGTAAATCTTTACGAAAAAAATCCCGGGCTGCAATTGCTGCCGGCCTCAACCACCAAGATTATGACGGCTCTGGTTGCGCTGACCGATTATAAGTTGGACGACATAGTTACCGTAGATACGGTAATTACGACGCCGTATGTGATGGATCTGGTAAAGGATGAGACGATTACAGTTGAGAATTTATTGTATGGGATACTAGTGCATTCAGCTAATGACGCAGCGTTTGCACTTGCCGAACATCATTCCAAAGGTGTGGCGGGGTTTATTGAGCGCATGAACGAGCTAGCCCATATTTATTTTTTGCAAAACACCCACTTTGTCAATCCGATTGGTTTTGATGATAGTGCGCACTATACTACGGCCCAGGATTTAGCGCGTCTTGCAACGGTTGCCAGTAGAAATCCGCAACTCGCAAAAATCGCTTCGACTCCGCAAATCACAGTTGCAGACACGAAGTATACAAGATTCCATGCGCTTAAAAATGTCAACGAGCTGATCGGCAAATTGCCTGGAGTATTTGGATTTAAAACCGGTTGGACGGCAGAAGCTGGCGGATGTTTAGTCACTACTGTCGAGCGGGAAAATCACACCATTTTAATTACGCTTTTGCATAGCGTTGACCGGTTTGGAGAAACAGAGCAACTGATTGATTGGGTTTTTGATAGCTTCAAGTGGCAGGAGTTCAGCCCATAAATTTCTACTCAGTCCAAGGGGGGGCAACCGCCGGTACATACGCGGTAAACCCTTGATCACCTTCGAAAACAAACACGGGTTGATAAAACAGCTGCGGAATCATGCCATCATAATAAGCCAGATACGCATTGGTGATTGCAATCCGGGTTTCGTTCGTGGGAAGCGAAGCAAAATAAGCATGTCCGTTTTGCAGTTCAGTGAAAGCTTGATCCGGGGTCTTTAATTTATAAATTCCACTGACTCGGGTATCAATCGGCCAGTAGTGATACTTGGCATACAGAATGTGTTTTTGACCCCCTGACCCGCTGAGGATAAACGCAATGTTGCCCTCTTCAGGTTTATCTGTCCGGGCCGACATGCCATGATAATTCTGACGAAAATAGTCGATCCGGACCGCATCTGCCTGTGATTCGCTCGTTGCCGGTTGCAACTGATTGCCGACCAGTTTCAAATACTGAATTTTTGGCTGGGAAACGACAACATCGCCGGTAGGCACATTCAAACTCTGAAGAAAATCGAGGGTTTCAGCCTGGGCCTGTTCCGGGGTAGGGACATTACGTTCGGTAAAAAGACTGAGGTCGTGGGCAAATAAATAATTAAGCGTAAATTGTTTACTCACGATATCGAGCTCAATAGTGCGCAACGGGTTGGTTATATCTACCCAGCGATATGCGGTTGAAGTAATCTGCCGGGGAGAGGTAGTAAAATCAATCCGTTCCACCAACGCTTGAGTTTCAGACAGCGAAAGCAAAGTGGCGCGGTTTTTAGGCATGAAATAAACGGTGGCGCTGTTTGAAGCTTCGGGTAAATTACCGGTAATGGTTCGCAACGAATAGACAAGTTGCCCAGATGGAGATGCGGACTGCGGAAAACTGATGGCGGTTAAACGACCGAATGCATTATCAGGGATGACCTGCGGCGGGAATAAAACGTTTAAATACGATAAAAATGAGTTGAACGCTATCCGCAAAACTAGAAACAGAATAAGCGCTACCGTTCCCCATTTAATATATTTTCTGGTATAGAACGCGGTTTCGGTTAGGGTTGCCATAGTATTAAAGAGGCTTAGTAGCTTTGTAATTTAGCAGTTTAGAAAAAAGTAGAGATTACTTCCTAACTAATAACTAAGTCACTAAGCTTCTGTCTTTTGAGTATACGGTCTTAGCATGATAGAATCAATCTATATAAGAAATTATGGACAGAGTACGAACTAGAATTGCACCTTCCCCAACCGGAGACGACCTGCATGTAGGCAATGTCTATACTGCATTGTTTAACTACATCTGGTCAAAAAAGTACAAGGGTAAATTTATTGTCAGGATTGAAGATACTGACCGCCTGCGGTTTGTCCCACAGACCGAAGCGCGAATTCTTAAGTCTTTGCAGTGGCTGGGACTCGTTTACGATGAAGGTCCGGATATCGGAGGCGCCTTTGCCCCGTATCGGCAATCCGAACGCCTGCCGATTTATCAGAAACACGCGCTTAAACTGATCGAATCCGGCCGCGCTTACTACTGTTTTTGTACCGCAGAACGTCTGGAAAAATTACGTAAATCGCAACAGGAACGCAAACTGCCCACGATGTATGACGGCCATTGCAAAGAAATTCCACTTGCTGAAGCGCGCCGGCGGGCAAGCATTGAGCCCAACGTGATCAGACTTAACGTACCAGAAAAAGGGGAAACGATTTTTTCAGACATGATCAGAGGGAAAATTCATTTTCAAAATGCACTGCTTGATGATCAGGTGCTCATAAAATCAGACGGTTATCCGACGTATCATCTCGCTGTTGTGGTTGACGATTATCTGATGCAGGTGACGCATGTAATCAGAGGGGAAGACTGGATTTCCTCAACACCAAAACACGTGATTCTCTACTGGGCATTTGGTTGGACTCTCCCATACTTTGCACATTTACCGCTGCTTCGTAATCCTAATAAATCGAAACTTTCGAAACGCAAAAATCCGGTCTGGACTTCCTGGTATCGGGAACAGGGGTATTTACCGGAAGCACTGCTTAACTATTTAGGTACGATGACTTGGAGTATGCCTGATGGCCGGGATAAATTTTCGCTGACAGAAATGGTTGATGCTTTTGACATCAAAAAAATCAAGACGACCGCGCCGATTTTTGATCTGGAAAAACTCTCCTGGTTAAATGGTCAATATATTCGGGAACTCCCGGTCAAAGAGCTGGCTGATCGGCTGATTTCCTATCTGCCAAAAGGGACCGATGCGGCATTAATTAAAAAACTCGCGCCCCTGGCGCAACCACGGATGAAAACGCTGACGGAATTTACGCATTACTTAAGTCCATTTATTGCTTTTAAACCAGTGCCGCTGTCTACCCAGGAAAAAAATATTACGAGAGAATTCATTGCCGAATTTGAACTGTTATTGCCTTGGAAAACTAAGCAACTTGAGTTGACGGCTAAAAAATTAGTTACTCAAAAAAACTGGAAACTGCGTGATGCTTTTATGGCTGTTCGCCAGGCTATAACCGGAGAAAAAATTGGTCTGCCATTATTTGAAACACTGGAATTAATTGGCAAAAAAGAAGCGTTGTTGCGCATGCGCCAGGCGTTATAAATATGCCACCCACTCCTGCCCAATCATTACTCGCAACTCTTAAGCAAAAGCAGCAGTTGGCTCAAAAAGAGCTGACCGCCCGTTTTCCGCGTTCGCGTGAATGGTTTGCCAATAAGCAAATTTCTTTATCTGATATTCGGGCGCATTCGGCGCGCCTTTTGACTGGAGCCACCCTCGGCAGCGCATTATTATTAGTAGCTCCACATCTGCCGCTGGTAAATAAAAACTTGACGCAGTCAGTGGCGACTGCTGATTCATGGGAAATTTTTTTGACCAGGTTACGCGAAGTTATTACCAGTCAAATTACACCTGATACCGAAATAGAAATCAGCGCCAATGTAAAAAAATATTATCAGGTTTCCGCCGTCTTTTCATTGGACAATAACCGGATTCCGTTTTATTTTGGTTCAATGGGACTTGAACAGCATCTGTTTCGTTTTGAAGGTGATGCAGTTTCACAACATGGATTTCCGGAAACAGGTATGGCGCCGGCCCGCGGTGCCTTCGGTTATTTTTTTGCACAAAGCGAAAAGACCGTTTCGCAGATGATTGATGAGGAACGTTTCTATATTGTCCTGCAAACATTTTTAATTCCGGAGTGGAATGATGAATGGGCAGAACTGAAACGCTGGTATAAATTCCGGAAGTTTTTAGTGATTAATCCCGAAAATGGGAAAGCCGTGGTTGCCGTATTGGGAGACGCCGGACCGGCGGTGTGGACTGGGAAAAAGTTTGGCGGCTCTCCAGAAGTCATGGCCGGACTGGGTTTTTATCCGGAAAAACACAAAGGGGATACGATAGTATTATTCCTGGATGATCCGGGTAATCAAATCCCTTTGGGTCCGATACAATTACCATAGTTAAAAAGGAGCGTTATGAGCAAGATTTTTTATGACCATTTGATTCTGATTGAAGAATTATTCGAAGAGATTGACCAGGTGGACGGCACAGATCTGGACAAAGCTGAGTTGAAAAAAACTCTGGATGATATTGTACATCACCGGATTTTTAGTAAAATACTGGAACTGTTGCCTGAGGTACATCACACCGAATTTCTGGAACGGTTCCATGCGGCGCCATATGCTCTTGATCACCTCGAATATCTTGAAGAAAAAACCGATCAGGATATTACCAGTGAACTGGTTTTGGTTGCAGTTACTCTTAAAAAAGAATTAAAAAACGAGATCCATAAATACAAGCCAAAACACCACCACAAACATGCTAAAAATTCATGACCGGATTTACGGAGATTTTGAGATTCCTGACGGCGTACTTTCAGAGCTGATGCAGTCGAGACCGCTTACCCGTTTGCGGAGAATTAATCAGGCCGGACCTTCAGCATATTTATTTGACTGGAAAACGGTTTCCCGGTTTGAACATAGTGCAGGCGTGATGTTACTGCTGCGAAAATTCGGCGCGCTGGTTGCCGAACAGATTGCCAGACTGTTGCA
>Ga0209542_10020082_pt1 | contig 10630 bp, 13 predicted proteins | sample RifCSPhighO2_01_FD_184028 | JGI IMG/M metagenome (GOLD analysis project Ga0209542, IMG submission 184028) | Soil microbial communities from Rifle, Colorado - Rifle CSP2_plank highO2_0.1 (SPAdes) (version 2) | ecosystem: Environmental > Terrestrial > Deep subsurface > Rock core/Sediment ...
TATATGGATAAATCAAACCGCAGCATATGTTTCTGGTACAGAAATTCAGGTCATCAAAAACATCACGACAGTTAGTGGTGATATCAATTGGACATGGTACGTAAACGATTCTATAGGAAATCTCAATCAAACATCTTTGTGGGGAGCTCTGATAGACACTGTTGATACTGATAGTGATGGAATACTTGACAGCAGTGATCCTCTGTTATTCAACGAAACATTTGTCAATGTGTCAGGCATATCACAACTGAACATCACTGTCGCAGGCAATTCAACAAACGGCTCTTTTACGGGTGTGCAAGAAGTGGTGTTTTATGATGGAAGCAGTTTGATTGTTAACTTCAGCCATAATTTCTCGCAGTCAAGTTTAAACCTACAAAATATATCAATCAATAAGACCACCACTGCGCTCATCGTCAATTTTTCTGGGCAACTTCAGGGCAACAAGACGTTATACATCACGGATGACAGCTTCGCTGCATTGTGTGTAAAAGATGACCATGTGAATTCTATCAATGATATCAGTGCAGCGTGTACCGGTGCAAATGAAACTAATTTTGCGACCTGCATTGGAACAAGCGTACGAATCAATGCTATCAATTGCACGGACCTTGGAACGTCGTTTAAAATTGAAAACCTGCGTTACTCCGCCATTCGTGGAACGCAGTCAAGCAGTAGCAGTGGGAGCAGTTCTTCGGGCGGCGGCGGAGGTAGCTCTTCTGCATCAAAAAGTATTAAACTCGCAGAAGCCAAAGGTTCTTTTGAATGTCAAGAAAACGCCGATTGTGGTCAATCTTACTCGTGCTTTGAGAACCAGTGTGTGAAGTTTTTTGATGTGAAGATTTTGAGATTTGACTCGCCTGTTGATGCAAACGGGTTTCTGCAATTTACGTATTACGTCAAAGGGATGTCCGTCATTAATGCAGATGTACTGATTCGCTTTTGGCTTGAGGGAGATAATGAAATTATCAGCTCAGGGAGCGACGTGATTTATTTTGGTGAATATGATGAAAAGACAGAAGAAACGCAGATATATATTCCAAAAAACATCGCAAATGGAATCTATGATTTTTATGTGCGCGCGGAATATGGAACTTCACAGGCAACGGCTCATCGCACGGTGTTTGTCGAGCGAAAAGATGAAACTATCGTTGTAGCTCTGGAGGATAAACAGGAGAAAAACGGCGATTTAAAGCAACGTATATTACTAGGGATTGGTCTGCTTTTTATTGTCGTAACATGTGCATTTTTCATGTTCAGATACAAGCTGTCAGCGACCAAAAGAACGGCGTCGAATAATTTGCAGAAATCGAAAATCGACTCAAAAGTAAATACCCAAAATGAAAGAATGCTTTTGACGCAGGGATTAATCAAAGAAGTGCTGAAGAGGAAACCTCAGAAGCACCATATACCGCGAAACGACAGCAGAAAGCTTGTTCAGGGATTGTTGAAAGAAGTGCTGAGCAAACCGCAAACAGCGAGAAAAGAGGAGTAAATCATGAAAACAATAACCGCTTTTTCCCGCGACGATTTTCGAAAGTGGCTGCAGAAAAACCATACGACAGAAGTAAAAGTTGGCATAATTCTTCACAAGAGACATACTGGAAAGACAGCGCCAACGCACCGTGAACTCATCGAAGAAGCAATCTGTTTCGGCTGGATTGACACTATCATAAAAAAGATTGACGAACATACCTACATGAGAACTTTTACACGAAGAAACATCAACAGCAGATGGAGCGAAAATACGCTGAGTTATGCAAAGAAACTCATCAGCGAAAGCAAGATGACTGCGGAAGGTTTGAAATTTTACACGCTCGGATTAGGAAGAAAAACACATGATTATGGAATTCCAAAAAATCCTGACATGCCCGATGAACTGAAGAAAGCGCTTGCAAAAGATAAACAAGCCAAGCACAATTTTGAGAACTTTCCGCCATCTGCAAAGAGAATGTTTTATCGATGGATACTGCATGCAAAGCTGCCTGAAACAAGAACAAGAAGAATTGCGGTTGTTGTGAAGAATGCAAAAGAAAATAAACGAATGTAAAACTATTTACCCAGCGCCCACTTCTTCAAATTGTCATAGCTTTCAGAGCCACATATCCATTTCTTTGTCTTCATGTTAAAGAAAAACGGCACGCCGCCGCATTTGCCGTTATCCAATTCTTTTAACTTCTTCATGTTTTCTGCATTGTGCCATACTTCAAGCCGTTCGACCTTGACTTTTTCTTCTTTCTCAAGCTTTTTGAGCAACGGTTCCATCTCATGGCAATGGGTGCATTCTGTTCCGGTAAACATTACTAAATCTGTCATTTTTTCCACCTCAGATTAATTTTTCATTGTCTTTCATGATATGAATTGCATTGACCGGACAAGCTTGTGCTGATTCCATCGCAAGCGCAAAATCCTTTTTTTCGATTGTTCTTTCCTGCATATCATGCTTTTTTGTGCTGTTCAGCAGGTTAATTTTGCCATCATTGTCAAGTTTCCAGAATTTTGGTGCAAGAGCCTGACAGGACGCCGAACCAATACACTTTTCGCGGTCGAGGATAATGGTAAATGTCATGTCATGGTTGAAAGATACGCTTATTTAAAGATTGTGGCGAAAGTTCTCAGACAGTGAGGAAAAATGTAAAATTTTGCTCAATATGAATGAGAACTTTAAAACCACTTGAAAAAGTAAATTTTGACAATAGAATTTCTGTTCGCTGGATTTCAGATACCCGTAAAATCTTCCTGTCGCCTGATTTTCGCAACACGCTCATCCAATTGAAGTGTACATAACTGTTCTTTCGTGAGAGCTGTAGTAACTTCACTTAAATACACTTCATACTGTACTCCCTGTTTGTCATACCACGCACATACTCTGTTCATATGCTCAGAAAGCCTGGCAATTCTCTCCCCTCTGGTCTCGGCAGTCTGTTCAGGAGGATGGTAAGAAATCACCACATCCAACACGTCGCCACTGCCCAATTTTTGAATAAGGTCGGAGGTTTCTCCATCTATTTCTACCATTCTTATCGAGAAGTTGACTCGCTTTTAAACATTTAGGAAATATTGTCAATTCATCGGAAGCAACCCGCTACATTTAAATTCTTCAAGATTATTATCTCATCCGGTGATGTTTAATGCAACAATGGCTTGTGATTCTTATTGGAGCGGCAATCCAGATGGTTTTAGGAGCATTCTGGTATTCCCCGATTGGTTTTGGTACCATCTGGATGACAGGAATGGGATACACGAATAAAGACATGGACAAAGCAAAAAACAGGGGAATGCTGAAATTGTATATCGCAGCATTTATTGGCTCAATCCTGACAAGCTTCGTTTTGGCTCGTGTGATATTACTCATTAATGCGCGTTCCGTTGGCGGCGGCGCTGCAACTGCGCTCTTACTCTGGCTTGGATTTGCAGTTCCATTGCTGTTGAGCAGCGTCTTATGGGAACAAAAACCTTTGAAAATCTACTTCATCAACATTGCATACCAATTAGTATCGATGGTTGTGATGGGCGGGGTTATTGGAGTTTTGATTTAGTTTTTTTTTATATTTTTTAAAATAAGGTAGGTCAGTCATTTGCCGTTACCTCAGGAAGAAAAAATATCGTAAATTTTTTTTTCCGCCTTCTTTCTGCTTCAACGACCGTTACTCACAAACTAACCCTCTTTCAAAACTTAAACAATCCCGACAGCAGCGTCTGTATTGCATACCGTGACAGAAGAAACAGCGGTATTGCTAGAATAATCAACGGTATATAATACCGCAATCCTTCGCGCTGCTTCCCTTTGGATATAAGTCCAAGCAGCGACGACGCAAGAAATCCATTCACAACAAGAAATGTAATGATATACATGCGAATGAATTCTTCAGAAATCTGGATTTTTCCGATTGATATCGGCAGCGCAGCAGTAGCGCTTGTCGGAATGTCTATTTGTCCGATGCTTGCGCGTAAAATCTCAACAAGAACTGAGCTCAATCCCAAAAGTATTGGCGTAATGATAGCAGCTGCCGAAAAAATGAAAATAACATACATGGTAATTGCCGCTTTGATTTTCTTGTCGACAATCGCCGAGTCTCGCAAATGAGCAGCAGTTGCATCAAGCAGATTTGCAAGACTGCCGCCGCTTTCCAGACCGCCATTAATCAATTCGACTGCACGCACAAGCTTTCTTGAACGAATATGTGTGGACATTTCCAGTAGTGCAGTGCCAACGCTCTTGCCCAACGTGACGTTTTTACCAACCAAATCAATTTCTGCTTTCAACGGACCAAATTCAGGACGCGCTGCAAACATCAGTGCTTTGTCCGGTGTCATTCCTGAACGTAAATTGGAGGACATCAGTTGCAGCGCATCAGGCAAACTTTCTTCAATCAGGCGGGCACGCATATCAATAATAAGTCCAGTGACGGAGTATGCACCTGCGTTTGCGACAGCCGTTGCAATCAGGAAAAAAAGCAGGAATGATCGTTCAAGTAATAAACCCACTCCACCTGCCGCGAGCCCAACAAACAATGATACAAGAGTGACAAATCCGATAAAAACTTCCGGCTCATACTTTACCTGTAGATATCTGATAAGTTCAGCGGTTTTTGAACGGAAGCGCAATGGTACAAGATTTCCAATGATGCGACAAATATTTTTTATCATTATTCACCCAACAGGCTGGGCCTCCGTGTTTTTATTGTACCGGAAAACATCAGCTGAAAAAAGACAATGAAACCAAGCAGTCCCCACAACACCAGTTTTATCAGTGATTCATCAAGACCAAGAAAGCCGCTGAGAATGATAATGAATGTCGTTCCTAATGCGGGCAGGATAACAGCGCCCATCATGTAGAACATAGCCAATGGACTTAATTGCGAGCCATACTTTTCAATCTGAATAATTTGTTCTTTGCTTAAGTCAGCAACAACAGCCTGAATCACGGGGTTAATATCTGCGCCTTGTTTCATGCCGTTCATGATTTGCCAGATTCCGCGACGAAAATAGGGTGAGGGGTTCTTTAGGGCCAGTTCTTCAAGTGCCTGTATCTGTGGCACACCGCCACTGATTTGTTTCACAACGGTATGAAACTCTTTGCTTACTTCGCCAAAATTCTGCCGCGAAACAATAACCATCGCGTCAAACAACGGAACGCCGGCATCAAGCTGCATCATGATTGCGCGCAACGCGCCGAGGACGTCAGCATCAATTTTGCGGACACGTTTGTATGCTTTGACCGTTGGATATTTTATCTGCATAAAAAAGACGAATGAACTCAACAGGACAGCAAAAATGATGCCAACAGGCCACCATGCTACGCTCAATAGAATTGCCAAAAATACAAACTGAAGTAATGTAGCGGTAAAACACATCGCAAGATATCGGGGCGCCTCAACCTGCATGTCAACACGTTCAAGGTCAATCTGCAACTGTGGCATTGCTTTCTCAAGCAGTTTTCCGACGCCCATAAAATGCCCGGACAAGGAACGCAGGAGGGCCGGCGGCAACAGAGAGAACGGAATGAGGACCATGCTCACACACCCAGCAGCTTTTTCGCTGTGCCTTTTTTGACACTGTTCTCAACAAGCTCGGGATCGAGATAATACATATTCATGATTTTTCCAACCTGTTCGATTGAACGGATATTGTCCTTGACCATCCATTGTAAAATTGATTCCTTCGTCTTGATGTCCTTGTCAATTTCTACGTCGTTCATTCCCGTATGCCTGCTCAGCTCTTCAAAAAGGCGAATAGGTTTGTTGTGAGGCAACAGTTTATCGTGCGTCGGATTCCACCGATAAATAATGTTTGCTTTCACTCCTTTTCTGCCTTCTTCTTCTGCAGACAGGAATTCACCGACCTGATAAATGCGGCGCACATTCTGGCGACGATTGCGGAACATCACCACATTCAGATTTACCGCAGTCAGCAGATTCGCGGGAACTTCAATCGGCGGATTTTCAAGCCGTTCAATAGTTGCCGAAACAGAATCAGCGTGCACGGTAGCATAAACACTATGACCGGTGTGCATCGCCTCAAACAGCACCTCTGCCTGATCTTTTTTACGCATTTCACCCAACACAATACGGTCGGGACGCATACGGAGCGCGTTCACCAGAAGATCACTCATGGTTACTTCTCCTTTACCCTCGGGGTTTGCCTGTCGTGTGGTTAATGGACACCAAAACAAATATTCTGGAAGCATTAATTCACGCGTGTCTTCAATGCTGATGATGCGATGTGCCGGCGGCATAAACGGCATGCAGACATTAAGCAACGACGTCTTTCCTGAGCCCGTGCCGCCCGATACAAGAATGTTTGATTCGTACTGCGTTGCAAACCATATTAAAGCAAAAATAGACGCGCTGCCGGTGTTATTCTTGATGAAATCGGTGACTGTCCACGGGTCACGCGCAAATTTTCTAATGGTGAGTGTGTGCCCCTTGCTTGAAATGGGATACAGCACTGCATTTGCTCTGTCTCCTGTAAGCAGATGTGCGTCGAGCAGCGGCGTGAGATTAGTGATTTGCCGTCCAACTCGTCGTCCGATTGTGTTGAAATAATCCCTGATTTGCATTTCATCCTTTAACAAAACATTTGTTTGCAGCCAGCCATGAGCACGATGAAACACACGGATAGGTTCATACGCGGACAAAATAATGATTTCTTCAAGCATCGGGTCGCTGAGCAGAAGTTCTATATCTCCAAGCCCGAGCATTTCTTTCATCAACGATTGTATCAGAAAATCTTTTGTCTTTTTCTCAACGCCCGGTATTTTTTGCTCAAGGACCAATTCTGCTTTGTCCTTAAATCGCTTTTTGAGTGCATCGATTTGTTTGGGGTCAACCATCTCTTCCGCGCTGACGCGCAACATGGTGATGAGTTCGTGTTTGATGTGTTCGAGCATCGCGGCAGTCGCAGGTTCGATAGTATGTTGCACAATCTCATACGTCTTTGTCTGCCCTTTGCCGCCGGTTATTTTTACTTCTGCATTGAACCCACTTTCACTAATTTTGTATGTTTCGACGACGTCTCTCATTGTTCCTCAGTTTTTTTTGGCATTGTCAAGAGCATTGAGCCAAATGGCGGATATTCGATTTGGATGAGCAGTTTTGCTTCGAGAATGTGAGCCCATTCTTCAGCGAGTTCTTTGCTTATTTTAAATGTCATCTGAATTTCTTCCAGCGTGACTTTTCCTCGCTTTTGGATTTCATGATAGAGTGCGTCAAGTCCTGTTTCATATGCCTGAATAGTAATCTGGAACGGTCTTTTTGATTTTTTCCTGAACAGCATGCGCGCTTCGGGGTTTGATTTTGCGGATTCCGACAGATGCTTTGACGCGAAGTCGCGCCAACCTGAGCCGAAGTGATGTGAACTCACTTTTTGGGATTTGAGCTTTTGAGATGTTATCACCAGTTTTTTTCTTTTCGCCGGGAGAAAGAATGCAAGCACAAGAATAAGAGCGGCAACACCAATTCCAACGAGCATTGTCATGTTGGCGTTGACAAAAAGTGCAGTAACTGCTGTTCTTGCTTGTGTAACAACCATCGGATAATTCTGTATCAAGAGCCAGACGCTTACAAGAATTGCAGCAGCACTGAGAATAAAGATACCGGGAAGAATGTTGATATGCCTATGTGTTGTTTTCGAAACAGTTTTTTGTCTATCCTGCTCAGGGGACTTTTTTCCGATAATCACTGATAAAGCTTTCTTTTTTTCAGGACTTTTTTTTTGAAACTTGCGTCTCTTTTTTAACCGCCCCATCACGCTTAAAGGCAGCTGAAGAACGTATATAAACGTGTGTCTTCATTTTGGAATGGTTACATTAAAACGTATATTAGTTTTTTGCATGTTTAGTAGTTGTCGTTGGAGCATAAGGAAGGCGAGAAAAATATGTTTTAATAATTTATTTTTTTTCTTTTTTTCGTAACGTCGGTGGCTGGGAGTCCATAGGTCAAACTGCGTCCATAATCTTCTCATAAGTAATTCTTCATTTCCTCACCATCACCAGTTTGTCACAGGTAGGGCATTTAACTGTGATTTTCTCTTTCGTTTTCAGAATCTCGCGTTCATCTTTATCCAAAACAAAATGTTGTTGACAATGAGCGCACGTGTACTCAATCTCGATGATTGGTTCATTCGAAACTGTTTGACGAACATTAGAACGTTCAACCTCTTTTTCCAGCTCAGTAAGCTCCTTCTTCAAATCTTCCTGCAACTCCTTGCTTTCTTCTAACTCAATAGATACGATGTCATCGATTCTAAACTCTTCCCAGTGTACTTCTCCACTCTGAATAACATTTTTCAGTTTTTTTTCCTGTGCATTTAAATTACTTTTACCTGTTTTTATTTCCAGGAAAACTATTTTCTGAATGTCTTTTTTATTCATCCCATCAAAAATAATATAATCAATTGGAGCACCAATGAATTTCATATCGGATGGATGATACCTGAACTTTGGTATATAGGGCGCAACTGCTTCCCATAATTTCCCCATGAGAGTATTTCTTGAGCGCATGACTGCGTCTTTTCTGTGCAGCTTGATTATTTCAGAAAATTTTTCTTTTAATATGGTCACATTTTGACTATGCTGTGCCTGAAGTTCTGATGTTTCCGTCTGGTGAACCAGCTGAAGCTCGACGAGTTTCTTCTCCAACGTGCTTTTCACTGATTCAAATTCTTGCAGCAGTTCAGCTTTTTTAGTACCCCATTTTTTTTGTTCAGTAAGATATTTTGCGACTAAAAAACCTATAAAAAAGACAGCAAGAAAGAGGAAAATAATTCCGATGATTGTGCCCGTTGACATCATGTTGATAATTCTTGGAAGTTTAAAAGATTACCGAATCATTTTTTTTCAAACAACAAAACAAAAGTTCACTTCACCTTTCTTCTTTTTCAATATCAGCTTTGAGCTTTTCTTTCAACTTAGGAATTTCATTTTTTATCGCAGCCCAAACAAGATTGTAATCGATTCCAAAATATGCGTGAATTAATCGGTCTCGCATTCCAGTCATCGATTTCCATGGTATGTCGTTATACTTCTCTTTTATTCGATTTGGGATATATTTTGCAGCTTCGCCGATTATCTCGAATTTCATCAGAACAGCACTTGATGTTTTTTCGTCGGCTTTTAGCTCATCTAATTTCATATTTCCAACAAATTTCTCAATAGTCTCCATCGCGTCAATAATGTCTTGAATGAATAGCTTATAATTCCTCTTCATACCATGACGACCTCTTTCATGATGTTACGTTTAAATTCAGGTCGTACTCCTCTTTCTGATACTACATCTACTTTTATCTTCAGCTTTGTTTCGAGATAATTTCCTAACCCAACAAAATCAAAAAGCGTTGCATTCTGTTTAAATTTCACAAAAATATCCACATCGCTTGCTCTTTTTTGTTCCCCTCGTGCATAGGAGCCAAATATACCTAACTCTTTGACATTATATTTTTTAAATTCAGCTTTGCTCGAGGACAAGATGCCCCGAATCTGCTTGAGCGTTCTCATATAGGTCACTGTATTTAACCTCTTCTTAATCTTTTCCTTTCACTCGCTTCTCAGCATCTGCACAAAAGCATTTTTCTCAAAACCAAACACCGGTTCGCGTACTGAAACTGTAATGGGCATTTCAACATCAATGTATTGTGATTGCGGAACAATCGAAACAGAAATGCTTGTTTTTACACTGGTATTGCTTTGCAGTTCAAGATTGTCATCCCCAATCTCAAGTGTTGTTTGTTGCCCGTTCACCGTTAATTGAAATTCTCCAACATTCTGATTGAACGTGCAGTTCGAGCCTCCGGCAATCACGTACACCTCAAGATGGATTGAGCCAGCGTCACTGTTTTCAGAACAACTTGAAACAATTCCGGAAAAGCGCAGCGTCACATTGTATCCGGTCACATTCGGATGCGATGAAAGTACAAGATGATTGTCTGTGATGTGACTTAAACTCATGTTCATCGGCAGAAAATAAAGTGTGTGTTCGCCGATAGTCACGTTGACATTCCTAAAATCTCGCTCAATCTCATCTTTTAACGATGTCAGCTGTGCGTCCAATGCGTCAAAATCAACCGGCAGTGATTCCTGTACCACTATTGATTCACGTGTCGTTCTTACAAATGTTACATTCTTATGACTAAAAGCATCACTCATGACTTTGCTCATGGAGGTGTGCAAATCATACACTGAAAAAGCAGAACTCAATTCGATGTACTGTGACCGGTTTGACTGTGAAAATGTAAATGAGAGAAATGCAAGACTCACCAGTGCAATAGCCAACAAACTCAATGTCAGCGTGTAAAAAACTCCTTTCTTTGTCATCGCAACCACACATACGCAGTTATTTTAAGATAAGTATCATCACTTGTCAAAGCGACACGGCGCACCGGGATGATTGACGCAGCCGAAGGAAGGTTGCCGCCGACTTCGATAATGCCGTCGCCTTCTTCAAAATCGCCTTCGATGCGTACCAACATATCAAGATGTGCAGGCAGCAGCTCAGCGATTTCTTGTTCAATTGTTGCATGGTCAAGATTGTCAAATCCCTGCTGTGCGTCAAGCATGCCAAGAATGTCTGCGCCGATGCGTGCAAGCTGATAGTCTGCGACATGCGAGCTACTTTCAGAAATGAAAAAGACG
>Ga0209542_10020084_pt1 | contig 10629 bp, 10 predicted proteins | sample RifCSPhighO2_01_FD_184028 | JGI IMG/M metagenome (GOLD analysis project Ga0209542, IMG submission 184028) | Soil microbial communities from Rifle, Colorado - Rifle CSP2_plank highO2_0.1 (SPAdes) (version 2) | ecosystem: Environmental > Terrestrial > Deep subsurface > Rock core/Sediment ...
TGAATGCATACGAATTTGGAATTCGTCTTCTTGACCACACGACAGGAGGACAATTAAAGGAGGAAATGATATCTGAGGCTAAGACGATTCCCCAAGGGATAATGATGATTGGACTGTCTGTCGAGAGTTTTGCTGCTTTAGATAGTTTCTTTCCAGAATCTTTAAGCAGAGAAGAAGAGGGCATACGAACAGGTCTTTATAATATTGGAGTTAATTTTGCCGCGATTGAATCTCGATATAACACTCCTGATGAGAGAAGGAAACAAAAAATAAGCTATCTTCGCACAGTTTATCAGATGCCAATTATTACAATTCGCTAAATCTATCTCTTGATTTCCAACCCCTTTTTACCAATTTTGTCTGATGTGGGACATAGCGTAGTCAAGATCTCCAAAGACTTTTTTTCTAGGATTAAAAATTCTATTTGGGTCGAAGATTTGCTTAGTCTCTTCAAAAAGTGAAATTATTTTTTCTCCATACATTTGCTGTAGGTAAGGTGTCCGGATAAGTCCGTCATTATGTTCGCCTGTTATAGAACCATGGTATTCGTGTATCAGATCATAAACCTCTTTTGCAATAATAGGAATGTTATTCCTGACTTTAGGATCCGCGATATCCACTAATGGAATAATATGGAAATTCCCATCACCCACGTGTCCTGCGACAGTATAAATAAATTCGGGGTGCTTTTTGAGAATATCAGTTATTTGAGTAACAACTTCTTCGATACATTCTGGTTTTATAACAAAATCGTCTATGAAAGGCGCAGTATGCTTGTCTCTGATTTTTTTTCGAAGGAGATTAAAGCTTTCGCGTCTGACTAGCCAATATCTTTTTTCGGCGTTATCTTTTGCTATCTGGGTTTGGGGATTAAGAGGCTTTAGCTTGGCCTTCAGAGTGGCAACTTTTTCTTCAATTTCTTTTACATCGTTACTTGTGAAGTCGACCTGGAGGACCAGTTTTGGAAGATTTCGCCCTGTGAAAAGCGAGATAAAAGCAGGCAGGAATGCTAAGCTTGCCTGTATCATTCCATATAACCCTAATTGTTTGGCAATTTCAGAAAGGTGGGATAAGTCATGAAGAAAGATAATCAGCATTTCCCGGTGCTTATGAATAGGAACAAGCTCAATATCAGCCTCAAGAAGAAATCCCAGAGTGCCTTGCGCGCCTACAAATAATTTTGTCAGATCGAAAGTCTCTTTTTCCTTGTCATACACATTCCACAAGAAATATCCCGCGGAATTTTTGGACACCTGGGGTTTTGCGTTCATAATTTCTGTATAGTTATCATTAATTAATTTGTAGATTTTTCTATAAATTTCTCCTTCAAAAGTTTTGAGAGACATTTTTTCTTCAAGTTCTTCTTTATTAAGTTTTTTAAATTCGTAGGTATTTCCGTCTGACAAAACTGCTTTTATTCTTTTTACATATTTTTCTGTTTTGCCATATTGAAGAGATTTTTCTCCTCCGGAATTATTATTTACAATTCCTCCCATAGCACAGATTTCGCGGCTGGCAGGATAAGAGGGAAATATAAGATCGTGCCCTAATGTTTCTTTTTCAAAATCCCGATAATAGACTCCGGGTTGGGTAGTTGCAATATTGTTATTTATGCGAGGCGCATTATTAAAATATTTTTCAAAAGCAACAATAATAGAATCATTTATTGATCCGCCGGACATATCTGTTCCGGCAGACCTAGCAGTCAGAGAAAGAGAAGGATTATTTTTTTTATTTAGATTTGCAAATTTTATTATCGCTTTCACATCATCTTCATTTTTTGGAAAAACTATTGCCTGGGGTTTTATTTCAAAAAGACTGGCATCATGGCTGTAAGTGATTAGGGTTTCAGCGTCTGTTAAAACGTCTCCTTTTATAACTTTCTTGAGTTCTTGGAGAAGGTTATTATCCATAATTTTAAATTTTCAATTTTTAATTTTCATTGAATTTTTAATAATTAAAATTTAAATTTTCATTTCAAATTTCGAATTTCAAATTGAAAATTATCCAGTGGATTTTTACTTTCTAGCGATTACTTTCTTCACAGCTTCTTTTATTGATTTTACTCCTATTCCATATTTTTCCAATAACTCCAGAGGTTTGCCGGATTCCGCGAAAGTATCCTGAAGGCCGATAAATTCCATAGGTGTTGGTTTTGTCCTGGCCAAAAGTTCCGATATCGCTCCTCCAAGTCCGCCTGCCGCCTGATGATCCTCAACAGTTACCGCGCAATTTGTTTTTTTAACTAGCGAAAGAATAGTTTCCTGGTCCAGGGGCTTGATGGTTGCGACATTGGCAACTATAACTTGTATATTCTCTTCCTGTAACTCTTTTGCCGCAAGCAAAGCATAAAAAGTCATATAGCCTGTTGAAAAAATAGTTGCTACTGGGTTTTTTGATATCCAAAATGTTGATATTTTTCCAGCTTCGAATGGCGTGTCAGGAGTTGTCATAATAGGAGTTTTGTCGCGACTGAATCGAAGGTAAACTGGCCCTTGAATCTTTGCCACTTCAATGGTTGTTTTTTTTCCTTCAACTGCATCGCAAGGAACAAAGATTTTTATGTTTGGCCAGGATCTTACGCTTGCAATATCTTCAGTTGCCTGATGGGTTGCACCGTCTGGGCCTGTCATGATGCCTGCATGGTGGCCTGCAATTTTTACATTGGAATTATTATAAATAATAGTAGTTCGGATTGTTTCCCAGTTCTTGCCGGGAGAAAAAGTCGCATAAGAGGACATAAAAGGGATTTTGCCGGAGACTCCAAGTCCTGCAGCAATTGCTGCCATATTTTGTTCTGCAACTCCGCATTGAAAAAATCTGTCAGGAAATTTTTCCGCAAAAAGATGAGCGTAGGTTGATTCAGTAAGATCAGCAGATAAAGCAACAACATCTGGATTTGTTTCGCCCAGCGTCAAAAGCCCCTCGCCATATCCGGCGCGGGTGGGTTTTATTTCCACGTCCTGGTCAAAAAGTTTTGGATTTAATTTTAAATCAGGATTAATCATACTAATTTGAAATTTTCAATTTTTAATTTTTATTGAATTTTTAATATTTAAATTTCAATTTTCATTTCAAATTTATAATTTTAAATTTTAAATTATCATTGTTGTTCGCTTTGGATTTTTCCCTGCAATGCTTTTAGTTCTTCAAGCGCTTTCTGAGCTTCGTCTTTGTTGGGTGGTTTGCCATGCCAACGATAGTCATTTTCCATAAAACTAACACCTTTTCCCGGAACTGTTTTGGCAATTATTATAGTTGGTTTGTCCATAACCTTCTTTGCTTTTTCAATAGCGTCAATAAATACTTTGATATCATTGCCGTCTATTTCAATCGCATTCCAGTTGAATGATTCGTATTTTTCCTTCAGAGGATCAAGAGGCATAACGTCTTCCGTAGTACCATCGATTTGAATATAATTGCGGTCTATTACCTGAATAAGATTATTTAATTTATATTTTGCGGCAAACATTGCTGCCTCCCATGTATTTCCTTCTTCGTGTTCCCCATCAGATGTCAGGCAATAAACGCGATAATTTTTTTTGTCCATTTTTGCAGCCAAAACCATACCGATTGCCTGAGATAATCCTTCGCCCAAAGGTCCTGAAGTTGTCTCAAGTCCCGGCAATGATGTCCGGTGCGGATGTCCTTGAAGTCTTGAATTTAATTTTCTTAGAGTTTTCAGCTCGTCAATCGGAAAGTATCCAGCTAGCGCCATTGTTGAATATTGAACAGGACAAATATGTCCGTTTGACAGAACCAATCTGTCACGATCTGTCCATGCTGGATCTTCTGGATTGTGGTTTAGGATGTGGAAATAAAATGCTGTAAAAATATCTGCCATGCCGAGCGGTCCTCCCGGGTGACCGGATCCTGCCTCCAAAAGAATCTCTATGATTAATTGTCTAATATGATTTGCCTTGAGTTTAAGGTCTTTTAATTTCTCATCAGTTAGTGTGTTTACCATTAATCCATATTAACATTCTTCCTGCTTTACTTTCAACAATCAGTTTTTTATAACTATCATCAAATCAGAGACGTTACTGGGGAGGTGGCCGGTGATAATACTATCTTCAACTTTCTCAAAAAATGAAAAGCTTGCGTTTTCTTCCAGGAAATATTTTGGGTCAATATTTAGCTCTTTAGCTGTTTGGACAGTCAAAGAATCTCCAATTGCGCCGGCCGCTTCCGTATTGTCCCATCCGTCTGTGTCAAAAGAAGCAATAAGAATATTTTCGCTTATGTGTTCCAATGCCGCCAAAACCAACTCTTGATTTCTTCCGCCTTTGCCTTTTTTGGTTACCCTTACTGTTGTTTCTCCTCCAGCCAAAATAATTATGTTTTCTGGGATTTGATCGATTAGTTTTTTGCCTGCAAATTTTGCCTCGTCTTGAAATCTGTCTGAAAGAATAATCACATTATGCCCCAGCTCTTTTCCCTTTTCCTGCATCGCCTGAAGCGCTGTTTGATTACTAAGCATCAGAATAGTTGTAGTGTTTGCGAAGTATTTTTCATCTTTTGGAGTTTCCAGAAAATCATCTTGAGAAAATTCTCCAAAAATATTATATTTTTTTAGTACTTCAAAAGCCTGTTCTTTTGTGGTTGCATCTCTGACTGTCGGACCAGAGGCGATCGTTGACAAATCATTTCCGGGAACATCAGAGGAGATCGTCGTTATGATCTTTGCAGGGTAGAATAATTTTGCCAATCCTCCTCCTTTTACAATATCTAAATGTTTTCTCACGATATTCATTTCTGTAATATTTGCTCCGGATTTCAAAAGAAGCTTGTTCGTCTCGATCAATTTCTCCAAACTTATTTTGTAAGGACTAACAAGCATTGCAGACCCGCCGCCTGCGATTACAACAATAACGAGGTCCTTTATTGTCAGATTGTTAAATTGTTTCATTGCTTTTTGCGTGAACGCAAAATTTTGTTCAGAAGGTAAAGGATGAGAGCCCTGGGTGTATTCAATTTTTGAGAAAGATTGAGACTCCAGATCAATAACCAAACCAGAAGTTATTTTATTTCCCAGCAGATTTTCAATTTGTTTTGAGAGACCAGCAGATCCTTTGCCAAAACCCAAAAGAAAAATTCTTTCGAAATTGTTAAGATCAATTGTTTGATTTTGAATTGTCAGAATATTTCCACCGAGGGTAAAATTTTTTGGTATTACATTTTCAGGCTGTATTGAGGCAAGCGCTGTTTCTATAAGTTCCAGGCAAATTTTTCTCTGAGGGCTTTTGTTTAAAACATCAAAATTTTTAATTAACATTATTGGTTTTCAAGTTCTGTAATTTTTTTTATTCGCCTGACATGCCTTTCTTCATTTGTAAATTTTGTTTCCAGAAAAATTTTAACCATTTCTTTTGCCAACTCTGCATTAACAAATCCACTGCCCAAAGATAAAACATTTGCATCGTTGTGAAGTCTTGAGAGCTCAATGTTTTCTTTGCTAAAACCCAATACGCATCTTATTCCTTTTATTTTATTCGCAACAATGCACTCTCCGGCTCCGGATTTTCCAAAGACAATTCCTCTTGAATCAGTATTCTTCGAAACACCAATTGCCGCTCTTGCTATAAAATCTGGGTAGTCGTCATTTTTGTCAAATACAAAAGCGCCACAGTCTCCAACCTCATATCCATTTTCAGAAAGATAAGATTTAATTTTTTCTTTTAATTCAAATCCCGCGTGATCTGTTCCTAGAAAAACTTTCATAATGAATTAAATTAATTGTTTTATTACATTTCTTCTTGTTTCAAAAGCCCTGCTTGCGCGCCTATTTTACCAATAACTGATGCAGAATTTTTTGTTCCGAATGCCATTGCTTCTTTAATTGATCGCCCAAGCATAATTCCTCCTAAAAATCCGGAAGAATACGCGTCACCTGCTCCTGTTTTTTCGACAATCTTTGCTTCAATTATTCCTTCTTTTATAATTTCTCCTTTTTCATCAGTAACATACGATCCGTTTTTCCCATCAGTAATAACTATTATTTTTGGTCCTAATTTCTGTAAATCTCTTAAAAGTTCTTCAATACTTAATACTTTATGCTTAATGCTTAATACTTCTTTCGCTTCTTCCTTATTCAAAAATAAGATATCAGTGATTGCTAAAATATCTGACAAGTTTTTGTGGCCTTCATTTAATTGAATTGTGCCGGGGTTGAAAGCGATTCGGCATTTGGAGCGTTTTACAAATTCTAAAGTTTTGCGGTACGCATTTCTCCATTCTTCTCCCAGAGACGTCAAATATACCCATTTAGTCGCAATATTTTCAAAGTCAAATTCATGCTTTCTTTTTACGTGTTCTGAAAAAATAGTTCTCTCTCTTTTGAAATTTATTATTGTTGAAAAAGAAGATGGTTGGCCACTTGTTTGTCGGACATGGGAAATATCAACATTTTCGCTTTGAAGTGTCCGTGTAATTTTTTGGCTGAATTCATCATCTCCAATTTCTGCAAGAATAGACGTTTTTAATCCAAGGCGGCTTAAGCCAACTGAAACATTCGCTGCGTTTCCACCTAACAACACATCTCCTTTGTCAACAGTTATTTTTTCGCCGTATTTTATGCATAATTCATTGGTTTCCGGAAGAAGTCTTAGGTGTTTGTTTGCTTCGTGAAGGGATAAGAAGATATCTATTTTTACACTCCCAACGCAGACTACATCGAAATTATGCATGATCATATGCTACATAAAACGTATCTTGTTTGCAATAGTTTGAGGCCGGATGAGATAGAGGATTGACTTTGGGGATAAAGTTTTATAGTATAAAATTATGAAAAATCTTCTTTTGAGCTTGATAAAACTACTTCCCGTAAGTACTGCCTATGCGCATTGTGATGTTCCGTGTGGAATTTATGATCCTCATTTGGCGCAAATGGCAGCCCACACTGTTATCAGAATGACAAGTCTTTTAGATGATTTGCAAGCGGCTGACAAAATCCCATTTGAGGAAAGAAAGAAAATTATTAGTCAAATCTCGCGGCTTACAAAGGTAAAAGAAGACCACGCAGAAACTATAAAGCATGAAATAAGAGTTTTGTGGGGAGATTACTTTAAAGAAGAACATCTAAAAGCTTATCCAGATCTTCACAATTTGGTATTTAAAATCATGAAGCTTTCATCTAAAGCCAGACAAGAAATAAATATTGACGCGGCAAATCAACTTTTATCTGCAGTGCAAGAAATAGCTGAAATATTTTATAAAACAAAAAATGTAAAGCCAATTAGGGTTAAATCAGTTTACCCAACAGGATTGGAAATTATCTCTTATCAATAATGCTTCTCTTATCCCGCTTCAGAATTTCCGGTCACAGTATGGAACCAGTAATTAAAAATGGAGAAACGGTTTTAGTAAGTAGTATTCCTTATTTTTTCTCAAAACCTAAAATTGGCGACATTGTTGCTTTTCGAAAACTAGAACAAGTTTTTGTAAAACGAATTACCAGGATTGATGGAGACGAATATTTTTTAAAAGGAGATAATAAAAAGGATAGTTTGGATAGCCGGGATTTTGGATGGATTAAGAAAAAAGATGTTCTTGGAAGATTAATTTTTAAATTTTAGTATGATATATTTTTTAATTATTCAGTCGAGTTTATTAATAATCATTGTATTTTTATTACTTATTCTTTCTATGTTTTGGCCGCCTGATAGTCCATGGGCGCCGTGGTGGAGGACGGATAAAAAAGTTGCAAGAGCAATGTGTAAATTGGCAAGAATTGGGAAAGAAGATATTGTTTATGATCTTGGCTGCGGAGATGGTACAGCATTAATAGTTGCAGGAAAAGAATTTGGAGCAAAGGGGGTTGGAATAGAAATAGACCCTTTGCGATTTGTTATTTCCACTCTAATGATACGCATCAGTAGAGTGGCAGATAGAATTATTGTGAAACGAAAGAATTTTTTTGATGTTGATATTTCTGATGCAACTGTTATTTTTGTTTATCTTGTTCCAAAGGCATTGAGGAGACTTTTGCCAAAGTTCAAAAAAGAATTGAAAAAAGGTACACGAATCGTAAGTTACCGTTACAAAATAAATTTACCATTAAAAAAATATGATAAAGAAAATGATATCAGGATGTACGTTTTATAATTTTTAGTATTGTCCAGCGGAGTTTGTCTGCGATTTTGTAAAGCTGATATAGAGTTGGATTAATTACTAGATCGTAACTGCCAATAAATTCTATGAGTTTTGGACCATATCCTTGTTTGAATTTATGAAATCCATACCATGGATCATTGGAGTCGGGGTTTTCGCTAAGAGCTCCCCACATGTCGAATTTTTTAAGTCCTAATTTCTTTCCAAATCTTATCGCCTCCCACATCATAAGATTTGATGCCATGGTTTCGCGATTTTCATTACTGGATGCTCCATATGGGTAATAAAGAATATCGTTATAAACAAATACTACCCATGCGACTAGAGTTTTTTCCTGATATTTTGCGAGCAATAAGTGCGATGACAGTTTATTCTTAATGATTTTATGAGGCAAAGTTTGCCATTGTAATCTGTGATATTTTTCTGTGTGGGCGTAAAAACCTTGTCTTTTGGTTGTTTCGGCAGATAGTTTTAAATAAGTTTCGAAAGCTTCATCTGAGTTGTCTTCAATTACTTTTACACCATGTTTTTGAGCAACTCTTATATTGTATCTTGTTTTCGGATGCATACCAGCCAGCAGTTCTGGCTCGTTTTTAGTAATATCTAAAACAAAAGTATATTTTGTAAACAATGGATGAGCTGCTGGCTTTAAGCCTAAATTTTCAATTTTCAATTTTAAATTTTCAATTTTTTCCACATTGGGCTCGAGTTGGATGAAAATACATTTTTCTTTTTTGCCGATTTCTTGAAGCTTGGTAAGCATGTCTTTAGTTGGCATTGGGCCTTTTGGTAAATAACCAATTGTCCAGGGGAGGTGAGGAATTTTGTGAATTGATAACACAAATTCTGAATCTTCTACAATTCTTACTCCCATTTTTTTTCTGAACTGCGCCCATTCTTTTGATTGAAGCGGATGATTCATATTAAATGACTTGATCCAAGGTCTTGATTGATAACATTTTCCGGGAGCTCTAAAATAAAACGGGACACCATGTTCGAGGATTTTTGTCCAAAAAAAAGCCTATGTCTTGCATATGTAAGAAAAAGTTTTTCTTTGGCGCGTGTCAGTCCGACATAACAAAGCCGTCTTTCTTCCTCAAGTTCGTTTTTGTCCATAAGACTTCTTGAATGAGGAAATAATCCTTCTTCCATCCCAACCATAAAAACAACTGGAAATTCAAGTCCTTTTGCCGCATGAAGAGTCATAAGTGTTACCGCATCTTTTTTCTCCCCATTTGGTCTGTCAGGCAGATATTCTTGCTCAACAAGAGACACGTTTTCCAAAAAATTAGTAATGTCCGGGAAATTAATAGCAACAGATCTTAACTCTTTTATGTTCTCGAGTCTTCCCAAATCCTCTTCGTCTTTCTGATCATACAAAGAAAGATATCCTGTTTCTCTCAAAACTTTATCTAGAATTTCAATAGTTGGTGTTTTGTTCAGAGGCCGTAAGTCGTTAAGGCTTTCCTGAAAATCAAGGAATTTTTGCAAACGTGTTTTTCCTAACTTTTCAATTCTTTTGTAGGACACCATATCTTTTGGATTTGCCAAAACTCTAAGATAGGAAATTACATCTTTGATTTCTTTTCTCTCATAAAACCTTGTTCCGCCAATCAAAACATAGGGAATGCCTTTGTGCAAAAAAACTTCTTCGATATTTCGCGATTGAGCATTTGTTCTATATAGAATAGCAATATCATGGTATTTGAAGCTAAGATCGGAAATGGCAAGATCTGAAATTTGTCTTATGATGAATTCTGTTTCATCCTGTTCATTTCGCGCCTCATAAATGATAAGATCTTCTCCGTTAGGATTTTCTGTCCAAAGTTTCAAAACGGGATGGGTAGTATTTCTTGAGATTACAGAAGAAGCTGCATCCAGAATTTTTTGAGTGGAGCGGTAGTTTTGAGAAAGGGAAAATGCTTTTGAGTCTTTGAAATCTTCTTTGAATTTTGTCAAATTTGTAAAATCAGCTCCACGCCAACTATATATGCTTTGAGCGAAATCCCCTACAACGCAAATGTTATGCCATTTTTGCGCAAAAATTTTTGAGAGATAATATTGAGCATGGTTTGTGTCTTGATACTCATCAATAAGAATATAAACAAATCGATCTTGATACTTTTTGAGGATTTGAGGGTTTTCCGCAAAGAGCATAACAGTTCTCATCATAAGATCATCGAAATCAAGCGCTTCATTTTCTTTAAGAATTTGCTGGTAAATCCGATAAACTCTGGAAACTGTTTCCTGGAAATGGCCTCTGGCATATTTTGGATAATCAATGTCAGATATTAATTCGTTTTTTGCCTGGGAGATTGTATTTAAGACAGATGAAGGCTTGTACTCTTTCGCTGATAGTCCAAGTCTTTTCATTGCATCTTTTATTGCATCCAGCTGATCCTGGGTATCGTATATCACAAAATTTTTATCCAGTCCGGCCAGTAGATATTCGGCGCGCAAGATCTTCACGCCGATAGAATGAAACGTGCCCATGGTAGGCACGGAGCTCACTTCCCCCCG
>Ga0209542_10020085_pt1 | contig 10628 bp, 15 predicted proteins | sample RifCSPhighO2_01_FD_184028 | JGI IMG/M metagenome (GOLD analysis project Ga0209542, IMG submission 184028) | Soil microbial communities from Rifle, Colorado - Rifle CSP2_plank highO2_0.1 (SPAdes) (version 2) | ecosystem: Environmental > Terrestrial > Deep subsurface > Rock core/Sediment ...
TTCTTCAGGAATATAATCCAAAAGAAAGTCGCGCACGCGGTCGGCATCCACATAATCCGTCTCTATAGTGATGATGAGCACGGGGTTCGCCCATTTCTCCGTATGAAGCAGAAGCTTTGGCGGAGCAGATTTGCTCCCCGACACCCAAAACGAACGGAATTCGGCGTGGGGATATGTCTTGTCGTTTATCACAAGGCCCTTCTCCGTCAGCTCATAGTCCAAAAGCTGCGGCTCTTTGCGGGCATTTAGTAGGAGCATCACGCCGGCGATAATGATAAAAACGCCGAAAAGAGGATTGTCGTAAATTATGGAAATTGCCGCGAGAGAGACGACGATGATACCCACGGCCCAAAACCAGTCGGCCGTTTTTTCCTTGTATTCAAATTCATACCCGCTCCATCTGATGCGCTCTGCCATAGTTTTATTTTATCATTCCCGCTTACTCTTGCTCCTATAGTGCATGCCACGCAGGGTCTTGGTGGCGAGATAAAGCGAGCCGAGAGTGACGATGGCGATAGCTTGGCGCAGGAGAAAAACAGTGTCCCAGAATGTCTCGCTTTTGACATAGCCCGCGATGGCCAGATATTCAAAGACGCAAAAAACGGTAAGCGATATCACGAGGTCTACCACGATGCTTAATGTGCTTTCCGGATTGGTGAGCCCTGCCGAGATGACGGAGAAGAGCACCAGCGCTACGCCGAAGCTAAGGTAGAAAGTGAGGAGCTCGCGGTCGAGCGGCATCAAGATGAGAAGGAGCACCCCCGCCACGACCATGTGCTTGCGAATCGAATCGCCATAGTAGTGCGAGCCGCCTTTGGAGCGCGAGAGGAGCCATTCGTTGTAACGGTCTTCATTCTCATTCATATGTTAATTGTACAATGCAATGCTTATCTTTGCCACCATGCGCAAGAGAGCCGGCAGTTCGTATTTTTATCCCGATTTTCACGCCCATACTTTTATTGTATCAAAATCTTAACAAGCAAAAACGGAGGGGACAGGACTCGAACCTGCAAGGGATTTCTCCCGGTAGTTTTCAAGACTACTGCCTTACCATTCGGCGCACCCCTCCTTTATTCAGCCAACTTTTTTCAAGAAAATGCTCTTCATAATGACAGTTGGGACAGATAAGCTCTAGGTTATCTAAAACATTATTTCTCCTATCCCTATCTTTATGATGTACCTGCAATATTTCGTATTTGTTATAACTACACCTTTCGCATTGTTCGCCTCGCGTTTCCAACAATCTGAGTTTGATGGAACGCGACGCTTGCACTTTGTCTTTCCGCGGGCGCCCGATATATTTCATTCCCGCTCGGTGTCTATTCGCGCAACTCCTGCTACAGGTCTTTTTGTTCAGACCCGCTAATATCATCTTGCCACAGACGACACATGGAGATTCCTTGCGCATTGATATCCCATAACAAGTGTTACTGCAAAATACATTGCCTATACTTATCTCTTTTGGCCTTCTGTAAACGAGCTTATCACAAATCTCACATTTTGTATTCGGGTTTCTTTTATATGGCTCAGGCACTCCCCCAGTATACCACAAAAAAGATAAAAACCAATCAAGACGGCGAATCTCGCCTCCTCCGCCATTGACAGTTAGCTTGAGAAGTATCAATTACACAATTCAGGTATAATTAGCTATATGAAAATTCTATTCAAGGTCTTGGCGGTAATATTTGCAGTTGTGGTATTTGTAATAATAGCGATATTTATCGCTCAATACTTCAATACACATGGCGCAGACAAAACTTATGAGATGAAAGAAGACGGGCTCACAGTCCTGTCCTTCAACTACCCCTCTAAATATCGGGTAATTTCCCATGACTTTGGAGAAAACTTTCCTAATGCAACACTGTTCGATGATACTTGTTGGACCGAAGGTACGCTGATGAATATAATCTTGGGTAAGAATAATATCTACTATACAACAACACCCGAGGCATTCATCGAACGGACTGGGGTTGAGCCAGAATACAAAGAAGTAAAAGTAGGAAACAGCACGATGTTTCTCTTCCAGCTGATATATAGAAATCGGATGAGTATCGGGGCTTCGAATGTGCCAGAACACGAACCGGATATGACGGGTCCGCATTATCTAGTAAAATTCGTGCCGGATTCTATAGTATTTATCGATTTACCTCAGACCAACTGCGCAGCCAATAAAGCCAGTGAAACAGAGACGAATAAAATACTGGACTCTATAGTTTTAGAGGGAAAATATAAATAATCATTCTCTGCTCGAGATGCATCGTTGTGATATTATAAAATAAGTCCGAAAAGCCTTACCCTGCAATGCGGTGAAAGGTTCTAACCGTTGACGCTCCGTTTTACAAAGTGAGGTAGAATAATCTTATGCATAAAATACCGGCGGATTTACGAAAAGCTCTTGTTTCGTCTTCCGCGGCGAGAGTAGCATGGGAGGATATTACGCCACTTGCGCGTAATGAGTGGATTTGCTGGGTCATATCAGGCAAGAAAGCGGAGACAAGGAGCATCCGTATCGAGAAGGCGCTCTCAAAGCTTAAAGGCGGCGCGCGACGGCCTTGCTGTTGGGCTGGCTGTATCCATCGCTCCAAATAAGAATCAAGAGTGTAAGGTTTTAATTCCCGCCGCGTCTCCATATGTGCGCCACGGTAAAATGCGAATCCGAGGTCTTAAATCCTCTGACGCAGGGCAAGATCGCCTCTAGGCTTTCCCGCCCACTAGTGAAGTTTGTATAAAAGAGAGCCGCCTTTCCATATGAGGAGGTGGCTTTTCTGTTTATGCTAAAATGCCTCTATGAGAATCCTAGGCATTGATTACGGCGCAAAGAGGGTGGGGATCGCTGAGGCGGATACGGATGCCGGGCTGTCTTTCCCAAGAGGCGTATTTCCGAACGACAAATTTCTTTTTGGAGAAATCAAAAATCTTTGCATAGAAAAGGAAATAGAAAAAATAATTCTCGGCGAATCAAAGAATTTGAAGGGGGAGCAGAACGAAATAATGCAGGACATTGAAGCATTCAAAAAGATGCTTGAGCTAGACCTCCATATTAAAGTCATATACCAGCCGGAATTCTATAGCACGGCGCAAGCGGCCAGGATTCAAGGGGAAAACGACAAAACGGACGCCTCCGCCGCGGCCATAATTCTACAGAGTTATCTGGATAGATACAAAAAATGATGGAAGAGCAACGAAAGCGGTATATTGAAGAGATAGTAGATTATTCTACTTACAATCTGGTTTTAATAGACCAGACTGCAAAAACAAATCTGATTAAAGGGTACAGTCTTCCGGTGATAATCGATCTAGAAGCGAAAACCATCACCATAGGTTCTTATAATAATGTAGAAGAAATGAAAAAAAATTTGAAAAATCCGGATAAGTACATAGCATGTTATTTAGAGATTAATAGAGATTCTGGGGAGTTTGTTATTACAGATTCGAGAGATTTGGGAATGCAGAAAGAGATCCAAAATCCAGAAGATCCCTACGACATTGTTGAAGATCCCTCAAATCCTCTTGAACTTAAAAAAGTATTAGCTGCAGAAATAAAGAGAAAAATAGGAAACCTAAATGAATAAAATTTCAATCGAAGATTTCAAAAAGGTAGAGATAAAGGTGGGCAAGATTTTGAGCGCCGAAAAGATAGAGAGCTCGGAGAAGCTTTTAAAGCTTTCTGTAGATTTCGCCGAAGACACGCCGCGCCAAATTCTCTCCGGTGTTCAAAAATATTTTCCTGATGAAGGCTTACTCGTCGGCAAGAAATGCATGTTTGTCACTAATCTGGAGCCGCGCCAAATGATGGGCCTAGAGAGCAACGGTATGCTCTTTGCTCTCGGTGGCAGTGGGGATACGCCATTTTCTCTTATAATGCCGGAAAATGATACGCTAGAAGGCACAAAAGCTAATTAAAACTCACAAGCTAATGGGTTTGTAAGCCCGTCTGCTGACGCCTGAGCGTAGCGATGGCAGGCAGGCTGGTTAGAGGAGAAAAGTTATTTTTAAGCTTTATAGCTACACAGCTTCTCCGTGTTATAATTTTACTGATGTCAATCTTTAAAAGATTTTTTGATTTTTTCCCAACTCCGAGATTTCTTAAATTTTCCTATGTGGGGCTAGATATTGGCTCTCACGCGTTTTACTATGCCGAACTCCTAAGCGACGGCACGCATTTGCGTCTTGGCAGATACGGCAAGGATCACTACCAAAAAAGCGACAACTTGCTTATCAATGAATCGTTAAAAGAAGCTTTAAAGAAGCTGAGAAAAGAAAGAAGGGTGCATTTCGTTAAAGCCGCGCTTCCGGAAGAAGAAAGTTATCTTTATACGACAGAAGTATCAGGCGATACTGATACGGAGATCAAGAATGACATTGAATTTCATCTCGAAGAAAATGTGCCTATATCAGGCGGCGACGCTTTGTTTCATTATTATCTTATCGCAAATTCATCAGCCGGAAAAAAGCGCGCAGTAGTATCAGTTGTTCCGCGCGAGGTTATTAATCGTTACACAAGCCTTTTGAAAGATTGTGGCATCAATGTTACTTCTTTTATGGTGGAATCGAGCGCGCTTTCTAGGATAGTGATAAAAAAAGGAGATTTTGAAAACAGTTTGATTGTTTCTTTGAGGCTATCAAAAACTATGCTTGCGGTTGTGAGTGAGGGATTCGTGGAATTCAGTTCTACAGTAAATTTTGGAGCTTCATTTTTTACTTCTGCCATACAAAAGCGATTTTCGGTGAATGAAGATGAGGCAAAAGTAATGAAATATTCAAAAGGGCTTCTAAAATCAAATCAGAAAGAGCAATTTTCTGATTCGCTTGCCGGCAGCATCTCTGTCCTACGTGATGAAATACAAAGAGTTATGAGCTATTGGCAGAAGCGCGAGCCAGGTCGAGCGATTTCAAAAATAGTTCTTTGTGGGAAGGATGCAACTATTCCTGGCTTTGCAGATTATCTAGCCTTGACTTTGAAAAGTCCGGTAGAAGTTGCAAATGTTTGGGTTAACATTCCGTATTATTCGGATGTGGTTGCCCCTATTCCATTTGAGGAGTCGCTTTCATATGGTACAGCTTTAGGACTCGTTCTTTTTAACTGATAATTTACCTTTATGTTTGTCCTACTTTCAGAACAAAATAAAAAAGATCTCTTAAGACAATATAGACTGCGCATTACCTCTACCGTCGCGTTTTTAGCGAGCACAATTTTTTTAATCAGTATAGCGCTTCTTCTGCCGTCTTATTTTTTGCTTAATGCAGAAAAGGTTCGATTGGAAGGAGAAACAGAAAACTTTTCCAAACATATCAGCAAAAAAAACAGCGAGGGTCTTATCAATACGCTGAATGACATCAAGTCAATGGTAGCACTTGTCGGGCCGGAAGAAACAAAGATATTTTCTACCATAAAAACTATTCTCGCCCGTCGCCCATCGTCTGTTCTCATTAATTCTTTTCGCTATACGCGCGGAGATGGCAAAGAAAGCTCTCTTGTATTAGAAGGAATGGCAGCTTCAAGAAACAGTTTGATAAGTTTTTCAAAAAACCTAAAAACTGATCCATTATTTAAGTCGGTGGATCTTCCAATATCAAATCTTGCAAGAGAGTCGGACGTAAAATTTACAATGACAATCATTGGCAAATTCTAGACTATGAAAAATCACAGTACAAAAATAGCTCTCATCATCTCATTTTCACTGCTTTTCTTTGCTGTACTGGCTTATTTTAGTTTGGATCTGTTGTTCCGAAATCTTAATTTAACAGTTTCTGGTCTTAATGATGCATATACAGAAAAAAAAGCCACTTACAATGAACTTCAGAGAGTTGAACAAAATTTAAAGGCGACACTTGTAAACCGCGATCATTTAACATCGCTTTTTGTTAGACAGGATTCAATTGTTGATTTTATACAATCACTAGAAATTATGATGAAACAGTCGCGTCTTTTAGGTTATGTAGATTCCGTTACAGAATCGTCAGAGCCAGAATTGGAGCTTTCCAAAAAGGAAAAACTTTTCCTAACAATTTCAGCTACAGGCTCTTGGGCAGATTTGATGAAATTTGCCGGGCTTTTAGAAAAAATTCCATACAAAGCAACGATTAACTCAATGTCTCTAAACTATGGGCTTGCTGATTCAAAGAATAGTATTTCAAAAGAAAAATCTGCGCCAAAACCAGAGTGGAAAATATCAGTCCAAATGTATGCTTTAGTAAAAAAGACAAATACATCGGAAAATCGTGTCAAAACTAAAAACAGCGCGCCAATCAAACCAGAATTAAAAAACACTGATGTCGAAAACCAATGAATCCCGTAGTAGAAAATGGCATCCGCCATCATTTGTGAGCAAACGGATATATATTAAACAAATATAAGCATTCCAATGAAAAACACACGGTTATATTACAAAAAAATTAATGATGGAGAACAAATAATGCCATTTTTCACTACAGGATGAAGAAAATTAATATAAAATTAGTTTGGAAAAAAATCCGTCATTCGTTTAAAGAGATGGGAAGCGACGCGGATAAGGATTGGAAAATTGCTCTGAGTATTTTTGTCGTTATTCTGATTGCAAGCATTATCTTCCATGTGGATATTCTTGTTGGTGTTGAAACACAGAAAACAGGATCGGTAAAAACAGAATCAGCAACCAAAGTAGAATTTGTTAATGCACGAACCTTAAATGATGTGCTATCGCAATATGACAGGAGGGCAAAAGAATATCAAAAACTTCAGTCAGCACCGTCAACTCTCGTTGACCCGGCGAAGTAATTGCTATAATGTGGGAGTGAGCCTCTGTAGTTAAATGGATATAACTGCGGACTTCTAAGCCGCTATTGTTGGTTCGATTCCAACCGGAGGCAAAAATTTAGCGGAGCAAATTTTTACCTCCGAGAAAGTGCGGGGCACTTTCGTGTTGGAATCGAAGCCCGATTGAGCATAGATTCGAGCTTTGTGCGAGAATATATCCAATCGGGGGACTGGTCATGTAATGACCGATAAGCGTACTCGCGGTCCAACCGAGGGGACAAGTTTGTTAGGGTGAAGATATAACTGCGGATCCCAGTAGGAGAGCGAAGCTCCCTACAGGACGTGCTTCTAAATCGTTATTTAAAGTTCAAGCCTCGAAAACATTATTTGAAAAATGTAATAGACAAAATTTCTTTTTCCTTTTTTCTTACCGATTTTCTTAAGTGTAAAACCATTATATTGAGCAATCTTTTTTAGTTTCTTTGTATTCCCGAATGAAGACCATGCGATAAGAGCCCTTCCTCCTGATTTTAAGCGTTTTTTCACACCTCTGAAAAATTTATTGACAGTCCCATGATCTTTATCCCAAAAACTTATGGCATGCCCATGTGCTTTTTGGTCAGTAAAAGGAGGATTAAAGGTAATTAAATCAAACTTTTTTTCAATATTTCCAAAAAGATCTATTTTTCTTACATCAATCTTGAGTCCTAAAAGCTTGCTATTTACCCGTGCATTTTTTACGGCATCAGGATTCAGGTCGGTAGCAAGAACGTACCGAGCACCTTTTTTCTTTGCTTGTAAGGCAATAAGTCCTGTTCCTGTCCCAATATCCCAAACATCCTGACCCTTCTTTATGATAATTGCTCTACAGAAAAGTTCCGTATCAGTGCTTCCTTTGTATACCTTAGGCAATACGAGATACTCAAAACCGGCCAACTTTTTGGAATATAGCTTTCGGGTAGCCATTTCTTTTAGAGATTTCGTCTGAAGTTTTAGGCTTAACTTACTCATGTTTCAATATCTATCTTATATCAAAACTTTTAAAATTCTGGAGATTTTCATTCCATTCCACTTCTACTTTTTCAACTTTGGAAAATGAAGGCCCTTTTTTGAGCACTTGTAAAAATTCTTCCAAAACATTTTTTTCAGCTTGTGCAATGACTAAAACCGTTTCGTCTACACAATTTTCCACATACCCAAAAATACTCAGATTGTCTGCGTGTTTCTTTGCGAATCTCCTGAAATTTACATCCTGCACCTGCCCGAATATTTTTGCTTTTAGAAGAAACATAAAAATTTGAGAGTATCTTAAATGGGCGGTGAGGGACTCGAACCCACGACCCTTCGAGTGTAAATCGAACGCTCTACCAACTGAGCTAACCGCCCGTAGGGTGCATAGTAGCTTGTTTGAGCTGATTTTTCAAATTTCTGCTACAATTTAGCGCATGACCCTTAGCGCTATCACCCTTACTGTACTTGGCCTTGCGCTCTTTGAGATTATCTCAAGCGCGGATAATGCCATCGTGAACGCAGAGGTGCTTCGCACCATGTCGGCCAAGGCGCGCAAATGGTTTCTCTTTTGGGGGATTTTGTTTGCGGTGTTTGTGGTGCGCGGGCTTTTGCCTTGGGCGATAATTTGGGCTACGAATCCGTCGCTCGGGCCTATCGGCGCCTTTACTGCCACATGGTCAAGCGATCCGGCAGTGTCTGAATCCATCGAGCGCACGGCGCCAATTCTCATGTCCGGAGGCGGCATCTTCCTCGTCTTTCTTTTTTTCCATTGGCTTTTCATGGAGCCGAAGAAATACGGGCTTATCGGCGAGAGGTTCTTCCACTCCCAGGGGGTGTGGTTCTACGCTGTAGTGTCCATTATTTTATCCGTTGTGGTTTGGTCTGCTTTGAAAATCAATCCGCTAATGGCGTTTGGGGCGGTGGTGGGCTCTACGGCATTTTTCATTACGCATGGATTCAAAGAAAATGCAGAGAAAGCGGAGAAGGCGCTCCTCTCCGGCGCTTCCGCCAAGTCTGACATTTCTAAAATCCTTTATTTGGAAGTGATAGACGCTACATTCTCTATTGACGGCGTTTTGGGAGCATTCGCCTTCACACTTTCTATACCTTTGATTCTCATTGGCAATGGCATCGGAGCCATCGTCCTTCGCCAGCTTACGGTATCCAATGTGGAGACGGTCAAGAAATATGTATTTCTAAAAAATGGCGCGATGTATTCTATATTTTTCCTGGGGATGATTATGCTTCTCCATGCATTCGGCTTCCATGTGCCGGAATGGCTCTCTCCCGTAATCACATTTATGGTGGTGGCTTACTTCTTCGTCAAATCAAAGAATCATATTGCAAACAATGAGCTCTAACCTAGTATTCCTTGACCGTTGTCCCTCTCTCAGCACACAATATTTTCCTGCTGGAAAATTTGCTCGTTCTCGCCCCGTCGGGCTGCGAAAGGCTTCTTTCGGGACAAGGTCTCGGAATTTTACATGACTTCTATAAAAATTCTTTTTGAGGACGATGATATCTTGGCGCTCTACAAGCCGGCTGGGGTCGCCGTGCATGGGGACGGGCGCTCAAAAAACAAAAATCTTGTGGATTGGCTGGTGAAAAAATATCCGAAAATAAAAAATGTGGGAGAGCCGACAACATTGGATAGCGGAGAGACGGTAGATAGAGATGGCATCGTGCATCGGCTGGACAAAGATACATCAGGAGTGCTACTTGTCGCAAAGACGGATGCCGGATTCTATCATCTGAAATCGCAATTCAAGAATAGGGAAATTAAAAAGACATATCATGCGTTCGTTTATGGGAAATTCAGAGATGAGAGAGGGATGATAGACAAGCCGATAGGGAGGGAGGCGGGAGGTGTACGGAGGTGGGCGACGGGAGCTAGAGCAAGAGGAGAAATGCGGGATGCTCTGACGAGATACAAAGTATTGAAAACGGGAAACGGGAGAGGATTTGTTGAGGTCCTCGGATCTCCGTCCCCCGGACGGGGAGCCCTTCAAAAATCCTCTCCCGTTTCCCTTTTAGAAGTCTGGCCTCTGACCGGACGAACGCATCAAATCCGCGTCCATATGAATTCAATCGGGCATCCTGTAGTGGCAGATACTCTCTATGCGCCGCGCCAAAAGCCGCTTCTTGGCTTCAAGCGCCAAGCTCTCCATGCATCAAAAGTGACTTTCAAGGACTTGAAAGGTAAAAGTGTAGAGATAAAGGCGCCATTTCCGGAGGATTTTGAGAAAGCAATGGAAGAAATATCAAGTCAGACTTGATATTTCTATTTGCGAAAGGCAAAGCCATATGATAAAGTGCGGGGACTATGAAAGCAGGAGTAATGACATCACCTATAAATATAGAAGAGCGAAAGGCGCTGGATGTCCGGCCGGGCGATATCGTACGCGTGCACCAGAAGGTTCAAGAGAAGGGTAAGACGCGCATACAGATATTTGAAGGAATGGTGCTTGCAAGGAAGCATGGCACGGATGCAGGAGCGACAATCACTGTGCGAAGGGTTTCCGGCGGATATGGCGTAGAAAGGATTTATCCTCTGTATTCCCCCGTCATTGATAAAATTGAAGTGGTGCGCCGAGCGCAAGTGCGTCAAGCCAAGCTCTACTATGTGCGCAAGAAGGCGCAAAAGGAGCTTTCCAAACGAATGCGCTCGGAGATGATGCGCGCGGATGTGGCAGAAGCTCCTATTGAAGTTTCTAAAGAGTAATCCCTCAATAATATTCCGAACTACTTCCTGTACATCGCGGATACGGCGTGGCGGACGAGCCGTTCAAATTGCTTGAAGAAGACGAAGCATAGTATCGCAGTGGTGATGTTGAAGATGAAGTGGGCATTCACAATCTGCTGGACCAAGTTTCCGCTCGTG
>Ga0209542_10020086_pt1 | contig 10628 bp, 13 predicted proteins | sample RifCSPhighO2_01_FD_184028 | JGI IMG/M metagenome (GOLD analysis project Ga0209542, IMG submission 184028) | Soil microbial communities from Rifle, Colorado - Rifle CSP2_plank highO2_0.1 (SPAdes) (version 2) | ecosystem: Environmental > Terrestrial > Deep subsurface > Rock core/Sediment ...
GAGCAAGATGTGGCGGAAGGCAAGGGGTTGTGCATCGTGGAACCGCACGGAGATTTTGCCGAACACGCCCTTTCGATCGTGCCGCGCGAACGGGCGCAAGATGTCATCTACTTCAATCCGGCCGATCTGGAGATGCCGATGGGGCTCAACATGCTGGAGTTTGATCCGGCGCATCCGGAACAAAAAACACTGCTGATCAATGAACTGCTGGCGATTATAGACAAGTTGTATAATCTGAAAGAAACCGGCGGTCCGCTTTTTGAAAAATATTTTAAAAATTCTTGCTTGCTTTTGATGGACGACTACCAAAACGATCCGACCGACGAGTCCAAGATTCCGGTGCTGGCTGACATCTCGCGCGTGTTGGTGGATACCGATTTTCGTCTTGATAAATTGAGCCGCGAGCAAGATCCGCTCGTTAGGCAGTTTTGGGAATTGGAAGCGCAAAAAGCCGGCGGCGAGTCGTCGCTGGCTAACATGGCGCCTTATATCTCCAGCAAAGTGGATACTTTTGTATCCAACGATTACCTGCGCTGTATCATCAACCAAAAGAAAAGCACGCTCGATTTTCGCAAGATCATAGATGAAGGCAAAATCCTGGTCGTGTCGCTGTCAAAGGGCAGGATTGGCGAAACCAATGCGCAATTGCTCGGCATGATGATCGTCGGCAAGCTTTTGATTGCAGCGCTTTCGCGCGTGGATGTACCGGAGGAAGAACGCAAAGATTTTTACTTGTATCTGGACGAGTTCCAAAACATCACCACCGACAGCATCGCCACAATCTTGTCCGAAGCGCGCAAATACCGGCTCGATTTAATCATCGCCCACCAGTTTATCAAGCAGTTGAAAGAGCCGATCCGCGACGCGGTTTTCGGCAATGCCGGATCGTTCGTCACTTTCCGCGTGGGACCCGAAGACGCCGAGTTTTTGAAAAATGTCTTTGATCCGTACTTCTCACCGCAGGATCTGGTCAACATTGACAACTTCAACGCCTTTGTGAAGCTACTTATCAATGATAAGACATCCAAGCCGTTCAATATCCAAACGATCAAAGAAGCGCAGGGCAATTTAGCAATGTTTGAATGGATCAAGGAATACTCGCGCATGACCTATGGCCGACCGCGCGAACTGGTGGAAGAGGAAATACGAAAGGGCTATGATCTTATCTAAACGCGATATCACAAACGCGATCATCACCGGAGTGACGACCGGTATATTGGCGTGGCTGATTTTGAAGCATCTGGAAAAGCCAACGACGGCCTGGTTGATCGTAATTGTGCCGATACTTTGGATTGCCGGAGTTCAGCTCGGATACTTTTTGGGTCGCTGGCTCAAGCCGTTTGAGCAGTTTGGAATTTTTGCGGCGATCGGATTTACGAATTTTGCGGTGGATGCGGGCGTGCTTAATCTGCTTCTTGCCACGACCGGCATAGCGGGTGGGATATGGTATTCGGTTTTTAAAAGTATTTCCGTAATTATCGCAATTTTGCACAGCTATTTTTGGAATCGCCGATGGACATTTCAATCCCACAATGCGCCGGAGCAGGAATTCATCAAATTTTTCTTGGTCATGATAGTCAGTCTTTTGGTCAATGTTGGCGTCGCATCCCTAGTCGTGCATCTTCTCCCGCTGTCGATTATCAATGCTAACATTGGTTCCGTCGCCGGCTCGGCGGTTGCCTTAATCTTCAGCTTTGTCGGGTTTAGGGTGGCGGTGTTCAAGAGCGCAAAATAATCCCTCCCGACTACCAGCAGGAAGTTGTATGATTACAATAATGTTAACATATGATAAGATTATTGTAATGTGATCATGGAACAAAAAGAATGTAAAAATTGCAAAGCCATTTTCACCATCGCCCCGGATGATTTTAATTTTTATGAAAAAATCTCCGTTCCACCGCCGACTTGGTGCCCAGAGTGCCGATTGATACGGCGGCTGATCACGCGCAACGAACGCAATTTTTACCATGACGCGTGTGGCTTATGCGGGAAGAAAATAATTTCTGTATATGCCCCCGGCCACTCATTTCCCGTGTACTGCAATGAATGCTGGTGGGGCGATGGCTGGAATCCAATGGATCACGGCAAGCCATACGATTTAAACAAGCCATTTTTTGAGCAGTTCCACGAGCTCTTCTCAAAAGTTCCGAGACCCCACTTACTCGCCACTAATACAAAAGATTGCAACTACTGTAACTATTTTGCCGACGGCAAAAACTGCTATCTATGCTTCGGATCTATCAAGGTAGAGGATTGTTTGTATGGTTCGCCGTATGAGTCAAAGTTTTGCGTGGACACTTACCTCGCGCGCGAATGCGAGTATTGCTACGAATGCATTGATTGTGAAAAACTTTCAAACTGTATCCATGCACAGGACTGCGCGAGCTCATTTAATCTTTTATATTGTTTTGATTGCAAGAATTGCCAAGATTGCATCGGGTGCGCTGGCTTAAGAAACAAAAAATACTGTATTTTTAATGTCCAGTGTACGCGGGAAGAATTTCTAGCTAAACGCGACGAATATCTCAAACAAGGCGCGCATGGGCTTGCGGAAATAGCCAGTGAATTCAAGAAGGTCAAACTCTCGGTTCCTCACCGCTTTGCTTCAACTTTGCAGTGCAAGGATGTGAGCGGTGACCACATAGTGCAATCCAAAAATGCCAAAAATTGTTTTGATGTGAAGCGTACCGAAGATAGCAAATACTGTATTCGCATGATCGATGCCAAAGATGCTCACGATGTCAACTACTGCGAATATCTAGAGTTGTGCTATGACTACATTGGACACTGGAAAGTTCAACGGGGAAAATTTTCAAATACAAGCGGAGAATCTTCAGATGTAACCTATTGTGATTTTTGCACCGGCTCATCGAATCTTTTCGGATGCGTTGGATTACGCAGTAAGTCATACTGCATTCTCAATGCGCAGTATTCAAAAGACGAATATGAAGCATTAGTACCAAAAATTGTCAAACACATGGGCAATAACTATGGTGAATTTTTTCCGCCGTCACTCTCGCATTTTGCGTACAATGAATCGGTCGCTATGGATTATTTTCCTCTCTCAAAAGAAGAGATAATCAGCAAAGGCTACCGCTGGCGCGATCCGGAACCACGGCATTATGAAATCAAAGATGATATTGTTGCGTGCGCTCATGCGGTTCCGCCGGCTGGCGGATGCAACCACATATGCACAACCGCGTTTCGGATGATTCCGGCGGAGCTTGAATTTTATCAACGTATGAAACTTCCAACTCCTTCGCTTTGTCCCAACTGTCGCCACTTTGAACGGCTTGCTCTGCGCAATCCTTTTAAACTCTATTCCCGCCAGTGTGCGAAATGCCAGAAAGAGATCGAAACCAGCTACACCCCCGATCGTCCCGAGATCGTATACTGCGAGCAGTGCTATCAGCAGGAGGTTGCCTAGTTTTCTATCGCATGATAGGATAAAACATGGCTATAGATTGGACGCAAAATTTTAAACAATACAAAGGTCTTTGGGTCGCCATGAAAGACGATCAGGAAACGGTCGTTGCTGCTGCTGAAACCTTGATGGATGCGAGGCAAAAAGCTGATGCGCAGGGCTACCATGATCCGATCTTTTTTAAAGTTCCTACCGAAATTATCTCATATATCGGCGGGGCGCTATGAAATTCAGTTACATAAAATTTCCACTCCCGCAAAAATCAGACCTGTACGGTTCATCGATACTTCGACCAGTTATTCCTATCCGTATTGGCGTTGGCAAGCAGTCTCTCCAGTACGAGGCGCTCATAGACTCCGGGGCGGACTTTTGTGTTTTTGATGCGGAAGTCGGCGAAGCTCTTGGGCTTGTTATCCGCGGAGGGAGAGAATTGCAATTTGGAGGCGTGCAAGGATCATCAAAATCAAGCGCGTATCTTCATGATGTTGTTATTTCCATAGGTGGGCATGATCATCAAACCAGAGTTGCTTTCTCAAGCGACATCAGCAAGCGCGGCTATGGCATTCTTGGTCAGCGTGGATTCTTTGATTTGTTTGTAGTGAAGTTTGATTTACTGAAGGAGCAGATTGAGCTAAATCGGAGAAGTGAATGAGTAGCGAAACAAAAATCTGTGCCAACTGCCAGCAATCCTTCATCATCGAACCGGATGATTTTAATTTTTATGAAAAAATCTCCGTCCCAGCGCCGATGTGGTGTCCAAAGTGCCGGTTTCAGCGGAGGATGAGCTGGCGGAACGGCTGGCATTTGTTTAAACGGAAAGATAGCCGAACCGGAGAAGAAATTTTCTCGCTGTTTCCGCAAGAGAGTCCCGTGACGGTGTACGATCGTGATTTTTGGTGGTCGGACGGTTGGGATCCGATGGAATTCGGTCAGGAATATGACAGCTCGCGTCCGTTTTTTGAACAGTTTCGCGATCTTCTGTATCGCGTGCCTCTACCATCGCACTTGGTGACGAACTTGGTCAATTGCCGTTATTGCACCAATGCGTCTGATTGTAAAAATTGCTATCTGGTTCGCGGTGCGACATACACGGAAGATTCGGCGTACATCTACTGGGACACCGGCTCACGGCAATGCCTGGACAGCCACATGACGACGAAGTGCGAGCTGGGTTATGGCAATGTCAATACCGAAAAATGCTACCGGACATTTTTTTCCACCGATTGCGACGATTGCACCAACAACATGTTTTGCAGTGACTGTGTCGGATGCAACGACTGCCTTGGCTGTTTCGGATTGCGCAGCAAATCATACTGCATTTTCAACGAGCCGTACTCGAAAGAGGAGTACAAAAAGAAAATAGAGGATATGGACTTGGGCTCGCAGGCTAATTTTGAAAAACTGAAAAAGCAAGCGTACGCGTTTTGGGCAACAAAACCGCACAAATTTATGCATGGGTTGCGCAATATTGCATCGTCCGGCGACTATGTGTATGAGTCAAAAAACGCCAAAAAGTGCTACCGCGTCAGGGGAATGGAGGATAGCAAGTATTGCCAGAATATTTTAGAAAAATCCGCAAAGGATTGCTGGGATTACTCAAATTTCGGCGAAGGAGCCGAGCTTTGCTATGAAACGCTTATCTCCGGCCGCGGCGCGTCCAATATAAAGTTTTGCTCACAAGTATATATCAATGTCAAAAACATCGAGTACTCCATTTTTTGTCATAACTCATCCGATCTTTTCGGCTGCGTTAGTTTGCGAGACAAACAGTATTGCATTATGAATAAACAATACGACAAAGAAACATACGAGAAACTTAGATCAAAAATAATAGAGCAGATGAGAAAAGCAGGCGAATACGGCGAATTTTTTCCGCCGCAGTATTCTTACTTTCCATATTACATAAGCGAGGCGAATGAATTTTTTCCGATGAGCGAACAAGAGGCGAAATCAAAAGGATTTAACTGGTACGAAATTACGCGCCAAAAACATACTGCCGATCTTTCCGCCCGCGACCTTCCCGATCACATCAGCGATGCCACCGATGTTTTATTGAGACAGGTGATCGGATGCGAACATGAGGGGACCTGCGCGCAGGAATGCACGGGTGCGTTTAGGATCATCGCCGATGAACTGGCGTTTTTAAAACGAATGTCTTTGCCACTCCCGCGTCTGTGTCCCAACTGCCGGCACTACGAACGGCTTACCCTGCGCAACCCGCCGAAGTTTTATAACCGCACCTGTGCCAAATGCAATGCCGAATTTGAGACCAGTTATGCGCCGGAAAGACAAGAGATTATTTACTGCGAACGCTGTTATCAACAAGAAGTGATTTGACTTTATACACCACGGTGTATATACTTACAATCATGCAAAGAACTCAAGTTTATCTTCCAAAAAGCCAGCTGGATTCCCTGCGAAGCATGGCGTTGCGCCGCCGCACGACGGTTTCTCATCTCATGCGCGCTATAGTAGATGAAAAGCTTCAGACTCACCCACAGACAAAGCATCATGAAACGCTTGTCGAGGCCGCTCGGCGCATCAACAAGCTTGGGAAACCTGGACCGAAAGATTTAGCGATAAATATGGATTACTACCTATATGGAGCTCCCAAGCGATACTAGGATTTTTGCTGATTCGAATTTTTTTATCGGCTTATGGAATCAGGCCGACGGACTGCATGCTAAAGCCAAAGAAATTTCCGGCAACCTTGAGCTTCACGGAATAGGATTGACGATCAGCAATTTTGTTTTTTTGGAGATCGTTACTATTCTTTCTCAGCGGCGAAGCCGCGCCATTGCTACAGCTGCCGGCAATTATATTTTTTCCGATCCGCGCGTCCGTATCGTTCATATTGATGAAACACTCCACCGCACAAGCTGGGATATTTTTCAGGCGGCACCGCAGAAAAACATGAGTTTTGTTGATTGCAGTATTGTCGCAGTCATGCACGCGGAAAACATCAAGCGTCTCCTAACATTTGATCGTACTGACTTTTCGCCAATGCGGAAACGCTATCATTTTTCATTTTTTGAATAATGTCTACAACGCTTTATCGCAAATACCGTCCTCAAACCTTTGCTGAACTGCAGAGCCAAGAGCATGTCATACGGACATTGCAAGGTGCGCTGGCATCAGGGAGAGTTGGGCATGCCTATCTGTTCGCTGGACCGCGTGGTACTGGCAAAACCACGATGGCCAGATTGATGGCTAAAGCCATCAACTGTCAAAGCACCAAATCCCAAGTATCAAATCCCAAACAAACACCAAATTACAAATTCCAAATCGAACCATGTAATGAATGCAACTCGTGCATATCAATCAACGCTGGCAGATCGCTCGACCTGATCGAAATAGACGCGGCGTCGAATCGGGGAATAGACGAGATCCGCAATCTTAAAGAAGCCGCCGGTACCGCCGCCAGTTCGTCCCGCTATAAAATCTTTATCATAGACGAGGTGCACATGCTTACGAAAGAGGCGTTCAATGCGCTTCTTAAGACACTTGAGGAGCCGCCCAGTCATATTGTTTTCATGCTGGCGACCACTGAACCGCACAAACTGCCGGAGACAATTCTGTCGCGCGTACAGAGATTCGATTTTCGTAAACACGGCAAAGATGAAATAGTAAAAAAATTAAAAAAAATAGCCGGATCGGAAAAAATAATTATAGATGACGAATCGCTTGAGCTAATCGCCGTATCAGCCAGCGGTTCCATGCGCGATGCCGAGTCGGCACTCGGCAAGGTAATCGCTTTTTGCGGCACAACTATCGTTGCCGAGCAAACCTCAATGATCCTCGGCATTATCCCCGAACACGCTCATGCAGAGTTTTTAAAAAATATAATAGAAAAAAAATCTACTGATGCTATCGCGCAAATCGCAGTGCTTTATGAATCCGGCGTAAGTATGGAGCAGTTTTGCGCGCAATTTTTAAACTATATCCGTCGTCAGCTCATCGAATCACTCAAAAATAATCGCGACCCGAAGCCGCTGGTTAGAATTATCGAGGCATTCTTTAAGGCAAAAAGCGAGCTTAAGTCCTCGCCCATTCCGCAATTACCGCTTGAGCTCGCCGCGATCGAACTTTCCTTATGAGCCGATCCCGTTTTATTTTTTATGTAACCAGCGCTGCCGCCATAGTACTGGTTTTTTGGAGAATTGAAGAACTGCGCGGCATAGGAAATATTTTTCTCAACTCAAATCTATACTATTTGCCGATCATCATAGTGATCCAGTTCGTGTCTTACTGGACGCTGGCTCTAAACTATAAAGAGATCCTGATGATTAAGGGGCTCAAGCTTGCTACGCGCGAGCTTTTTCCGATTACCTATGTGGTGCAATTTATCAGCCAAGCATTGCCGACAGCCGGTCTTTCCGGACAGATATTTTTTATAGCGTATCTGAAAAAATTCGGGCTTGGACTTGCCGAAGGAATTGGCCGCGTCATTCTGGAACTGGCGACGCTATATATAGCGTATGCGGCGTATTTCATAACCGCCAGTATTTTGATTTTTAATACGGGTATCACCAGATCGGAGCCGAGGATCATATATTTTATCTTTGCGTTTCTCGTTTTTCTTCTGCTGTGCGGGATGATTTTTATCTTAAGCCAGGGCAGGAGGGAAAAATCGTGGGCGCGAAAAATTCTGGTGCGGCTGTTGGGCGATAACGCGCAGTATCTAACGATTGTGATCGATCAGTTTAAAAGCACCCTCAATTTCGGTTTCTTGCAAGCCAATGCTTGGAGATTCGGACTTGGCATTTTGTGGCAAATGGCCACTCTTTTTACGCATGTTTTGACGCTATTCGCCGTTTCCCATGCGATCGGCAGTCCGATGCCGTTTGTTGCCTGTTTCGTTGCTTTCACTTTTTCAAAATTTCTTTCGATGGTTTCCGTGATTCCCGGCGCGCCCGGGATTTTCGAGACGGCGATGACGCTCATCCTGGTTGCTTTTGGCATTCCCGCCGCTCCGGCGCTCACGGCTACTATTCTCACTCGCGCCTTCACCTTCTGGTTGCCAATGCCGATCGGCTGGATGCTGTACCATCACTATACCAAAAAATGGGCGAGCGCCGAGATGGAGTAGGAGCTTCCATACAATCTGGAAGCCCCGGAGAATTTGTGGTAAGGTCAGTGGGATATTCCCGGGTCGTCTAATAGTAGGACAGCGGCCTTTGAAGCCGTTAATTGGGGTGCGAGTCCCTGCCCGGGAGCCCACGAAGAACTGATGGGCGGAAAAACAGCTGATCCGTAAAAAATTACCCTTTGCGGAAGGTACGTTTCCACCACGGTTTTTTCGTACTTTCATTTAATAGGCGCTGTATTGTTATAATTGATTTTTCAAAATTATCTTGTTTGTCGTTTGGTTTTTCGGATTTTATTATGCACCGATTGATTTGTTCTTCACAAAATTGAACATTTTTGAGTATTAATTCTAACTGTTTAGGCAATAAAGAATTACTCCGTCCAATCTCGTCAATAAGGTATCGCAATATATCATCATTAGAATGTTCCCGATTGTTCATATCCAGTGCTGGCCAAATAGTACGACAATCATCAAATAATTCTAAAACCTTTTCCCTAATCTGTTCTATAAGTTTTACTGGCCGTGATGGCGAGTTTTTAATAATCTCATTTTTGATCCTAGTTATGGCAGTAGCAACTTGCTCTTTTGTTACTGATTCTTGTCTATCTTGAGTTGGTGGCTGATTGTCCGGTATTGCTTCATTCATAAGCGTGATACTAGCACAAATTATGTTTTTGCAACAGTGGGCGCTTTAGCCCATAAAAAAGACATCTCGCAAGAAGTTAACGAGATGTCATAAAAACTCCTCCAGCCAAAGACCGGAGAAGAACCTTACCCTCCTGATCCACGCGCCTTCCGTTATTTCGTAACGGAAGGACGCCTCGGGGTCTTGTATTCTTTTTATTTTGATCCCCGAGAAGTAGATCAGGCAACCCTTCGCAAGGTTGCCATGACCTACCCTCATTCCCCGTACATAGATGTCTCCGCCGGGGAGGAGAATGACCTTATGGACCTGAAGGTCTTTCCCAATCAGCTTTTTTCGCCTCATGGGACCTCCTTAACTTTTAGTATAACAAAAATTATGAATTTAGGTGTACAATGTGGTACAATACAAAAATGGACTACAAAAAATTTATTATTATACTGGTACTGGTCGGAATACTGTTGGCTGGGATGTCGGTGGGGGGTGTGCAGGCGTTTGCGCAGAAGAACGATGAAACGAGGTTTGGGGAGCACGGGTTTGGATTCGGGCTTTGGCACGGCTTGCTGGCGCCCTGGTCGCTGATCGCCCGTTTGTTTATCGGCGACACGGTCATGTACTTTATACCCAACAGCGGCTTTGGCTATGACCTCGGTTTCGTCATCGGCACGATACTTTCCATTCCCATCGGCTGGATCGCCGCCATCGTCTCTAGCGCGTTCCATATCTTTGTGTACTGAAGTTTAATCAATCGGCCATACCATTTGCTGGCGGTTGTGGATGTAGGCGCCGATGGCGGCCAGGGCGAATAGGATCACCAGCCAGTATGATCCGAGATAGAAATCGAGGACTTTCCATACGCTCATCCACTGGATTGAGATTGTGCCGTTAACCGTGGCCACATTGTCGACGAGATTTCGGTCTTCTTTCTTGACATGATTAAGATTTGTCTCGTAGTTCTTTATATCCACATTGTATGCGCCAAGCTTTCGGCTGTATGCAGTGTTCTCATTGGCGAGCTGGATGCGCAGCTGTCTTGCTCGTCTATTGAAGCATCAATTTGCTCTTGCAAGCTAGCCACAAGGCGCTGGTGAGATGCAATGAGCTGACTGCGACTTGATTTGAGGTCCCTAATTTGCTTGGTAATTTCTTCATATTGATTTTCAAGATATTGCTTTTGAGGAAGCAGGTTTTGCGAACTGGTAGTCTCAATAATAAAGCGGTCGCCGACCAATCCTTGGATCTGCGAGCGAAAAGCATCAAACTGTTTAGCTGGCACAACAAAGCTTAGGTAGCCATTTTTTTGCGTAACAGAAGAGCTGTCGATGCGTCCGTCAAAGCCGTGGACAATCGTCTGAACACGAGTCGCCATGTCATTGACATTGCGAGTTTTTATTTCGGCATGATAGCCAATTTTTGAGAACTCACGGGTATCCGTTATCGCTACTCCATCTAGGATACTCTTGCCTAGGTTA
>Ga0209542_10020092_pt1 | contig 10623 bp, 10 predicted proteins | sample RifCSPhighO2_01_FD_184028 | JGI IMG/M metagenome (GOLD analysis project Ga0209542, IMG submission 184028) | Soil microbial communities from Rifle, Colorado - Rifle CSP2_plank highO2_0.1 (SPAdes) (version 2) | ecosystem: Environmental > Terrestrial > Deep subsurface > Rock core/Sediment ...
TAGAGCATCTCCAGAAATTAGCTTAATAACTCGTCGACAAGCGCCAATATTGGCCAAGAGCTCTGCTCAACATAAAAAATTTATTACCAGGAACCTAAAAACAAACGAAGCTAGGCTGGGTAGGATCAAAAGACAAGAAAAGGAGATAGAAGTAGATGACACCACGCAAGTATTACTAACCTTGCCGGGGCTTTATGACAGCCAGGAAGAAGTAGCTTTTGATCTAGCTGATGCAAAACATGTAGAGGATTTTAAAAAAATACTAGACAGCGAGGACAGTGCTGCTGATATGGACTCCGTAGTTGTCGCACTGCAACGGAACCCCAAATTGCACGAACGCTACAATCAACTATGGGCTGAAGCGATAGCCTCTAAAAATATCGTATTAAAAAATTCAAAAAGAAAAGAGTATGTCAAGTTAGTGGTAGAGATAACGCGAATCGGTCGAAAAAATCGACAGGTGCGGCGAGCTCACCGTTCGATTGTCGATATTTGGGAGGACCGGGATTTGGCAGAACAATTTGACAAGCGGCTTAAACTCAACCGTGATATCGGAAGTGCAATACATAACTTACTGATTACTGTCGCTTCAGATGCTGCTAAGAACCCGTCGTTACAGTTAATTGAAACGCTCTTCAATTCAAAAGCTAAAATACTGGAGCTGGTAATAACCCAACTTGATGAAGGACAGTTGGAGCCGTCTATCATAGCTGCCGAGGAGTATATTGTAACCAATGCAGTGCTGGCCGAGGTGGTACTACGTCAGGCTGGCGTCAAATTATCCAACAAAGGGCGGCACGCAATACACACACTCAAAGACACGGGGCTAAAAAGAAGGGCTGCACAACGTTCAGATACGGTTTTAAGGGCGGAGATAGATCCATATCAAAATACGGAGGCGGATACTGATTTCCGACGGGATTGTCGTGATGCGCGCGACATCATAGTTGGTGGAGGCCGTATCCAGCACCCAGTAGCCCGCCAGCTCGCTGAAAGTTTACATAGGCTGAGGTTTGGCAAAAATGAAGATGTTACTTTAGAGCCAGCTGAAAGTGGCATGGTGGTCGGTATCGCAACAGGTCACATAAACTCCTTCATCGAGGTGGTTGATAGACTAAGCGCGGCTGTTGAATCAGAGGACATACAAATTGAAAAACTACGCTTCGATTTGCCAGAGCAATTCAGTACTTTATTAAGATTCGACCTAGAAACCTCCGTTGACAAGTTAAAGGCTCTTATTGATGATGAGCAGAGCCGGCAGCTTTTGTTCAGTACCCTGCCCGATACAGATACAATCGACCGTGTCAGGAGTGTTATTAATGCCCTATCGTCCAGAGGCTCACGAGGAGGAGGCTATTACCAAGAGACGGCCGAAGATCAAACAGCCGAAGATATCACTGATGTTGAAGTTACCAGCGTGGGAGACAGTAAGGTCAATGAAGAAGAGCCCAGACTTATCGACGTCGAACTAGCCAATATTGCCGAGCAGCTGGACTGGATAGTTTTTCCGACAAGTTCGACACTGCAAGACATCAGACAGACCCTTGGTGAGCACAGAGTAGATCTTACAAAAGTAAATTGGGATCGTATTAAGCACTTACTTTATTTGGCAAATGAATTCGAGGGCCGTATTTACCGTTCCCAAGATTCTAAGCTAGGCACCAGCGTACCCTATCTAGTCACAGAAATATCGGTTCATGGTCGTCGTTTTGCGGTAGCCGAATGTCCAGAGATAGGCAATGCTACCTACATTGTGGATGATCTGAGTGCTGCCGGAACTTGGGAGGAAGTTATGCGTCTCAATAAAGCCGATGCTCGGAGTTTAGGGGCCCGGCGCATTATCCATCCCGTAGAAGAAGGCCATTTGAAAAAAATTATAGACCGAATTAATAGCATGCTGACGGCAAAAATTTAATCTTCTCCAAGCCCGCAACTTTTTGACAACATCCACTCAGGGCTCGTCAGATGTCCGGGAACTTCTTTAAATTCTGTTTTCTTTAGCCTAAGTATTATCGAAGGCTCGAGTCCGAAATTATTTTTTTGGGGGTCGGTTAGAGAAATTTCTGCTCCACGACGTAGTAAGTAATAAACTAACGTTGCTTTGTAACAGCCTTTATTATATAATATCTAATTATGGAAGTTAGAGGAATTGAGTCTTTTGCCGAAGGGCAAGAGATTTCAGAGCACGATTTAAAAACCGCTGCTTTTTATCTCAGCCTAATTGAAGTCATAGGCTCTGAAACCTATCGGAATATGCCTAAGTTGCTTCGGATTCAGTTAACTGGTTATCTAAGGCACCCTGAAGAAAAATCATTACACCATTTGTCAGATCAGCTCGCAGAAATGACGCTTAATCCCTCAGAGAACGAACTCGCTACTCTTAAGTTGGGTGGGTCTTCAATCGCCAACAAGCTTCACCCTAGCATGTCTATGGCTTTGATACATTGTCGCGCAATCGATGAAATAAAGAAAAATACAGTCGGGTTCAAAACATCTACTGCGCCTATCAATACTTTGATGGGGGTATTTGAATCGGAGGCAATGTGGCGCTCCGCTAACATAACCGAGGAAGATTTAAATCTAGTCTATCTGGTTGCTTTAGCCGCTGCTAAACAAGATGAGCAGCCAGGCATTCACTGGTATATCCCAAAATTGATGCAATTGGTGCAGCCTTTGGCGAACAAACAGATGTTTGAGAGTTTTTTACCGACCGTTAAAACAAATGAGGCTCTGTATTCCTTAGAAGAATTGGAGGCTGCAAATGATGAGCTGTTCGCAAGCATGCGAAGCTTACAAAAATACGGCGTTAAACCTTGTGTCGCACCCGCCTTGCCCCAAAGTACCGCAAAAGAGTGGCTCGTTAGAGGCCCGATATCGGATGATAGAAAGACAATTTATCCTCCATTTCATCCCGCACGTAATATAATCGGTACATTTCATGGTTCAAGAAATCCAATCAAGTCTAGCGAAGCCCAACTTGTGAAATACGACAGCGGTGGTATTGCTTCTGTGAACATGGTTGCCATTCCCGGGCTTACGGGAAGGGATGAGGTTGTCAGGGGTGACTTAGGGAGCGATGGCCATCTCTATGATACTTTAGGTGGCCAAAAGATGATCGACTATCTAAGCGCGGATGCTTCCCTAGGATTCGCATATGAGCAAATTAGGTCGGAAATCATATCGATTTATTACGATGCGGTGGTCCCCGTATATATAACCGAGCGATTAAAAAATGAAATAGCACCTCGAAATAAAGTGCTTGGTAAACTGGCTATTGGACTGAAAAAAGTACCCGATTTTAAGCGTCTTGCATTAGCAAGACAACGACTCCTAGAGGGAAATCTCACCGAAATACTAGGGGAGCTAGAAAGCCCTGATAAGGACATGGTTGAGCCAGGCGATCGTCGACCGTTAGCCAAACACGATGTCGTAAACCACATCAGACGCTTGCGACCAGGATGGAAGGCCTCCCCTGAAGCTCGCGAGAGATGCTTGGCGGAAACCGGTATCGAACTTGCCGAATATGGTGAAACCTATGTCAAGAAGTACACCAAGGGTGAACTGGAAGCCAAGACTAGAAGTCATAAAGTGTCTTTCGCCATTGGGAAAATTGCCACAAAGCGTAAGAGTCAAAATATCTAAACAACTGCGGTCAGCCAAGCCCGCTAATTTTTGATATCATCCGCTCAGGGTTCGTCAGATGTCCGGGGACTTCTTTAAATTCTGTTTTCTTTAGCCTAAGTATTATCGAAGGCTCGAGTCCGAAATTATTTTTTGGAGTTCGGTCCATTCGACACGCTCAAGACAAGTAATAGAAACTTCTAGGCAAATATCGCCGCCAGCTTTTGTCGCACTCATCTCTGTCCATCAAACAGCCACACAATAACATCTTCAGAGGAACGTCCTCCGAAAACCCCCTTAATCATTTTGTAATCTCCTTTTACTTTCTTTGTCTGCTTCTTGATACACCACTTGCTGATATGCCCATAAACTTCGGCTGTATTGATAACCATAAAACGAATATAGCTCTACCATTTCTTTGTAGTCATTCGGGTTAGAATACATGTACTCTCCGGCAAACTCCTTTTGTTTATCTGGGTATTTTTGTGCGAGCATATGGTTATACTCCATATTTTTCATTGCTTCTTCTATTGATATTTTGTTCATAGTTCCTCTTCCGGCCAAATAAAACCGGCCTACTTGTTAAGTAGCCGCAAGGGACGCCATATGGCCGCTGTCCTACACTCTCATTATATCATTTTTGGGGTTCGATCCGTTCGACTACGCTCAGGAAAGGTGAGAGAAATTCCTAGCGTTTAATTTTTAAAAAGAGATCCTGCTTCTCGAGGATCACTAATTGCAATGCCGTTAAAATATCTTCCAACGAAAAATTTATTTTTGTTTCCTTCCTAAGATGTCGGCGTAATATCTTTGCAATTTCTTCTGAGTAGAGTTCTCTTGCTATTGACTCAGGCGACATTGCGATAGTTCGTTTCCAGTATGCTTCCAGTTCACCTTTGAGAATTGACGACCTAGAAAGGAAAATCAATTGCTTGGCAGCAGACACTAATTGCTTGAGATCATCAAGATTAAAACTAGACATCTTAACTACGCTGATGGGCTTGGCAAATACTATCCTATAGAGTTCAATTTGACGGCCATTTGTAAGCACAGCCCAGTCAATCCCTTCGTTTGCTGCATACCCGACTGTCTGTCTGATATGTCCTTCATTCAAATTTATTGCCGCTGATTTAACCTCGACGACAAAGTGTTTTTTGCGCTTTAGCTCAATGACGTAATCAGCATAAGAGCCTTTAATTTCGTATTCGGTTTTAATATCAACCAGCTCTTCATAGCCAAGAACTTTGGCCAGAAGGTGGTTGACTAAGATTCGGGTAGCGGACTCGTCAAGCGAGCTAAGATCTTTAAGCAGGTACTGCTGGCGGTACTCTCTTAGTCTCCTAGTAAGATTTTTTATTTGCAGATCTGTAGCCATAACATCTCCCAACTATTTGACTTAATTATACGCTGCGTTTATAAAAAGTGATGTTTTTAAGTTTCGAAGAGAAAATTTTCTATTTGTAGTATTTGTGGAAGATGCCGAGATCCAATAAGATAATTAAGCTCCTAGATATTCTTGAAGTTCCTCGGAGATCAGAAGAGACATTTTTATTCTTTCACTTTTAACATCCATGCACCAGGCGTGACCATACACCGTGATCAGGCAATAGATATACGGAAGCAAAGCCTGCTCTCTGACTAGAGAATCATCCTCTAGTAGTTTGCGTAAAATTGGAAGGTTGGTTTGGGCCAACTCATATTCAGCACTTGTCATACGATGATCTTTGATCAAAAACTAAAAATTATCAATCTTGCTTTTATAACAGTTTCAGATATGGAAGTCGATCGAGCCTGACATAGTTGAACATGCGATAGTTAGCGCGGCGAGCAGTTGGCGAAAGTATGTACTTTTGAACGTTTTCTTTAGCTATAAAGGGATAGAAACGGATTTCGTGTCGCTCGCCCTCTTTATCGACCCAATGATAGTTAACAATTAGCGGCGGTGAGAGATGTCCCGCTTTTAAGACTTTTTCATAAATGTCCCACCCGGCTCCGCGAACCGTGGTACTAGGTTTGTTATGTGACGTTTTAACCTGTGCTCTAAATAAGCACCTGGTGCATTGCACATCATAGAGCGGAAAACTTGCTGGCAGCAGCATTAGCTTGCTGCTACAGTTGGGACATTTTGCAAGTCGTACTACTTCCTGTTCGCCAGTATCTCCACTCTTCTTACGGATAGTCATGTAGGAAGTAGATCATGACAAAGATCTAACTGTCAATAACTCGGACTCGAAAGAACGGGTTAAATCCGGGCATCTGAAAAACAGAAGTTGGAGCGTAGCTGGCAAGACGCGGCCAAACGCATGTTCGACGAATGAAATGAGGAGCTCGGCTTGGCCCGCTTGCCAACAAGTGATAACGCTCAGTGTTTTTCAGTCGCCCGGGAGTTTTTGCCTACTTTTGACAGCAAAAGCGGGGGATTTTAATTGCTTAGTTGTTCTTTAACTTTAGAGTTGAGTTGATCCTTCACATTTTGCGACTGCTCGACAGCATTGCGGGCCCGGTCGATAGCATCAGCCGGGTTTTCAACCTGTGTGGTATTTGACCCAGACTTGTCGGCAGATTTACCAGAGCCGTACGAATATATCCCATAGCCAATCAGCAGCAGTGTAACCAAAATTGCTAGCAGTAGTTTTATCATTTTTATTTATGAGTTAGTAAGCTATTACTCGGCAGTAAAAACTTGGTCGCCTTCGTGGACCTTTTGATCGACCTTTAAACCAAAATCGTCACCGGCTTTGACCGAATCGACGTCTGTATGATCCAGCTGCAGCGAGCTCAGAGTTTGGGTGAAATCTGTGCTGTTACCTTTAAACTGAACGCTGTCGCCCTTTTTTAAGCTTGTACCTTCTCCTAGCTGGATAACCGCCACACCTAAGTGATCATAATAATGAGTGACTTTACCGATTGCCTTTTGTGCCATATACCCTCCAATCTAACCTAATTATACCCTCCTTCGCCCTAAAGGGCTACGGAGGGCAGGCCCCTCTTTGCCGCTGGGTGCTAAGAGCCCAGAGCTGATAGCTCAAAGCTAAGGACTTTGTACTAAAGCCTAGTGGAAAATTGGAGTTGGCTGTGGGGTCTCCCCGTGAGCTACGGCTTCGCTTGGAGCCCTAGGCGGATAGTGGCACATTCTATCAAAAAAACCCGGGCAGGCCTCGAAACGCTCGGCAACGGCAATAGCAGCTTCCTTCGGAAGTCTGCCCCGGGCTATCACCCCGGCTATTCTGCCTGGCTCAAAGTGTGCTGTCGAGCAGTCCGCGCAGCGTGCCGAAACCGCCGACAAAACAAACTCTTCAACCTCTATAATTAACTCCTCTTGCTCGGCTGTTAAAATTACCTCATTCTTCTCTAACATAAAACCTCCATTGATAGCAATTATAGCCCTGTGGGGGTGCTGGCGCTAGCCAGTTTAAAGTTGTTAGTTTCTAGTTTTTAGTCTGGGCATCTGAAAAACAGATGGCGGACCAAAAGCAGGACTACTTAGTTTCTTGATATATTCCTTCTATCCGGAATATGCTCGGCAAGCAATTTGCCAGGGATAAGACCATCAATTATCTCATCCTCAAAAGACCCGAAAGTTACAATTTGAGCCGCTCTTGCCTCAAAATTAAGTTTCTCAAGAATAATAGCTAGGCCCTCAGCTGCGGTATCAAGCTCTTCATTTTTTAAAACAAAAACTTCCCCGCCAAGATCATCTTCGCGACAATAAATAGCTATGACTCTCTCGTCATTTCTGTCATGATCACGCACCCCGCCTATCTCACCCGGCATAATGACACCGTAACCGTACACTTCCCCGTCGCTTGTTTCAAGAGTTAATCCGATAGGCATTGAATCTCCAGTCTTAACTAATTATATCGTGCCATTCGCGTTAAGATCTTAACAAAAATCCCGCACCCCGGTGTGCGGGATTTTGCTACTACAGCTAGTTTTTAGTAACTTTAAAGTTGCGCACCGATTGAATTCATTGAAAATTTGTGCTGGCTCCGAGACTTGGATTTGAACCAAGATTGCTGGGACCAAAACCCAGTGTCCTACCATTAGACGATCTCGGATTAATACGAACGGCTATTATTGTATCTTGACTGGGTAGCTGGCGTCCACCGCTGTTTTACATCTGGGTTAAATATCGTATAATTAGCTTCAGAGTTATGCCTAAAATAAATACCCGTAATCTGGCAGATTACGTTCTGCCACTTGATATGAATGGCCTATCTGGCCGGATGCTGTGCCTGCCGGCCCAAGCCGGCAAAAAGCGCGAAATTCTTTTCGTACCCGGCCTGCATACCAGCCTGGAGCGACTCTTCGGGGTTATTGAGTATCTAAACAAATACGGCGGTGTAACCTTACCGGATCTGCCTGGTTTCGGTGGAATGCGGCCGTTTTATAAAATTGGCCAACAACCGACCGTTGATAACATGGCTGACTATCTGGCAGCTTTTGTAAAGCTGCGTTATAAAAACCGCCGGCTGACAATAATGGGCTTTAGCTGGGGGTTTTTAGTGGCTACCCGCATGCTGCAAAAGTACCCTGAGGTTGCCAGCAAAGTGGATCTACTTATCAGCCTGGCCGGCCTGACCAATGGGAGCGATTTTAAGTGGCGTCGGCACAGCCGTCGATTACTTTGGATCGGTTCGAGCTTTTTTTCACTGCGGCTGCCGGCATTTTTAGTCAAAAATGTAGCTTTGAGAGGACCTTTTATCAGGCTGGTTTACCGTTTAGTTGAGCATAAAAACCCTAAGTTGCGCGATGCTGACCGGCAGGAGCGCAGCCGCCGCGTAGACTTCGAGATTAAACTGTGGCAGGATAACGACCTACGGACTTACATGAAAACCTCCTCGGATGCGCTGTACGTCAATTTCAATGATACGAGGGTTGATTTGAAGGTCTATCATATCGCCGTCAACAACGATCGTTATTTCAACAACACCATGGTGGAACATAATATGTGTCGGATTTATAAAGATTTTGAGAGTATAAACATCAACTTGCCGGCCCACGCCCCGACGATTATAGCTACCGCTGCGGAGGCTGCCATCTTTGTCCCGCCAAAAATCAGGCGCCTGCTAAATAAACAGGCCTAAACTGGTATACTGTTACTTATGAAAATCGGCCTGGTTTGCCCGTACAACATGTTTGAGCATGCTGGAGGGGTCATGCAGGTAGTACTCAACTTGCGCGAAGGACTCATAAAAAAGGGGCATAAAGTTAAAATTATTACCCCTCGGCCGGCTGGCTTTAGGGGCGAAGTGCCAAAAGACTACATTTTATTGGGCACCTCAACGCGGTTCAATCCCGGGCTGGGCACCGCCGGGGCCTGGACGTTCGATATTAACGGCAACGAAATCTCATCGATACTGGAACAGGAGAATTTTGACGTTATAAATTTTCACGAGCCATGGGCGCCGATTCTGGCCCGGCAGATTTTGCCGCTGTCCAAAGCTGCCCACGTTGGTACTTTTCACGCCAACCTGGCCGACAGCGTAGCCGCCAAATCGCTTGTAAATCTGTTTTTGCCTTACGGCCGCGGCATTGGTGAGAAGCTGCATTTGATGACCGCTGTCTCACCGGCGCCAGCTGGCGTACTACTTGACAAAGACCCCGAACATAGGCTGGTAAAAAATATCAAATACATACCCAACGGCGTTGACCTTAACTATTACAAACCATTCAAAAAACGGATACCGTTACACGGCCAAGGTACCAAGACGGTTTTATATGTCGGCCGGCTGGAGCGACGTAAAAGCGTGGAGTGGCTGGTTCGGGCTTTCGACTTGTTGGTCGCCGAGATGCCCGATACCCATTTAATGATTGCCGGCGAGGGCAACCGCCGCGGCCGGCTAGAACAGCTCGTCCAATCTCTGGTCATTCCAAACGTTGAATTTTTAGGCTATGTTGACGATGAACGAAAAAAGCATCTCATGGGTAATGCCGACCTGGTATGCAGCCCAGCGATGTTTGGTGAAAGCTTCGGAATAGTACTGCTCGAGGCTATGGCCATGGGAACGCCGGTTGTCGCTGGTGCTAACAACGGCTATAGCAGTGTGTTAATTGGTTTCGGCCGGTTGAGTTTGGTCGACGCCAAAGCCACCGCCGATTTTTCTAACCGGTTAGCGATTTTTCTAACCGATGATTTTATACGTAAGCAGTGGCGAAGTTGGGCCCTTAAAGAAGTTAAAAAGTATGATTACGTTAAGGTTATTGATCAGTATGAAGCAGCTTACAAGGAGGCGGTCGCCATTTTGGCCGCGGCCAAGTCGGCTAAATCATCGAAAGTAGAAAATGGGCGTTCAGTCAAGAAAATTATCAGTCGGCTTTTTGTACGACGACACGCTCGATAGTTTTGACGGCGTCGCCCAGTACGTTAAAACGCTAGGGGCGTGGTTAAGCTCTCAGGGACACCACGTTTGTTATTTGGTTGGCCAGACTAAGATAACAAACTGGTCGGGTGGCACGGTTTATAGCCTGGCCCGTAATGTACCTGTAAATTTTAACGCTAACGTTTTGAGCATCCCCCTACCGGCCAACCGCCAGGCTATTAAGCAGGTACTGACTAAAGAGAACCTTGATGTGCTGCATGTCCAGATGCCCTACTCTCCCTTTATGGCCGGCCGGGTAATTGCCGCTGTGCAACCCAGGACAGCCGTAATCGGTACTTTTCATGTGTTACCGGCTGGGCCTATGGCTGTCTGGGGCTCGCGACTGCTGGGCCTATGGCTACGGCGAGGCTTGCGGCGATTCGATCATATAGTTAGCGTTAGCACAGCGGCGGCCCAGTTCGCAAAAAAAACTTACGGGTTAACCTCTGAAGTAGTGCCAAACACAGTTGAGCTTAAAAAATTTACTGCAAGCGGTGCAGAGGCTGTCAAAAGAAGCCCAGGTTTTGAGATTATTTTTTTCGGGCGCTTGGTTAAGCGCAAGGGCTGCCAGCAACTGCTGCAGGCATTTTCGCAACTTAATGCTCGTTTGCCTCAAGCCAAACTAAGAATCGCCGGTGAC
>Ga0209542_10020093_pt1 | contig 10623 bp, 8 predicted proteins | sample RifCSPhighO2_01_FD_184028 | JGI IMG/M metagenome (GOLD analysis project Ga0209542, IMG submission 184028) | Soil microbial communities from Rifle, Colorado - Rifle CSP2_plank highO2_0.1 (SPAdes) (version 2) | ecosystem: Environmental > Terrestrial > Deep subsurface > Rock core/Sediment ...
GTGTACTTCCGTCTTTTCGACGAGATTATTGCCCAACGCCGGGACAAGGCAGATGAGCCGATTACTTACAAAGATAGTAAAATAACAGATACGTTATGAACACTCCTACAGAAACGAAGAACGGAAAGAAACTGATCGCATACTATTGTAGGGTTTCGACCTCAAATCAGGAGGATCAAAAAACAATCCAAAACCAGGAAATGGAGCTTGAGCTTCTTGCGGATGAGCTTTACGGAGAAAGCAACTATGTAGTGACGCGTCGTTATTACGACGATGGTTGGTCCGGCGATATTCTCGCACGTCCGTATCTCGATCAGCTACGTCAAGATGCCGACTTGGATCTATGGGACGATATCCTCATCTACGATCCCGACCGCCTTGCACGTCGTTACTCGTATCAAGAGCTCGTTCTCGACGAGCTACGAGAAGCTGGGAAAGGTGTCCATTTCCGGACGAGACGGGCACCAGTTGACCCTCTTGAAAAAATCCTTTTCGGAATCACGGGACTCTTTGCTGAATACGAACGCGCAAAGATCGCTGAGCGTTTCCGCATCGGCAAACTTCGCAAGGCGAGAAATAAACACATCATCACCAGCGTTGCTCCTTATGGCTACACCCTCATAAAACGGCGGGGAGAACCGTCTGATCCCGATTTCGTCGAGACTCATCTCGTAATAAATCCTGTCGAGGCACGTGTCGTGCACATGCTATTCGATTGGATGGGGAACGCGGGTCTGACACTTCGCAAGATCATCAGACGGCTTCAGGAAATGGACATTAAGCCCCGTAAGAACAAGGATGGCGTATGGAGCACCACAACTCTCTCCACAATGCTCAAACGAGAGACCTATATCGGTCAAGCCTACTTCAGCACATCGATTGCGATAGTGCCGACAAAACCATGGAAGAAGGATGAGAAATATCGCAAGGTAAAAAAGACTAGTCGCAAGATGAAGCCGAAGGAAGAGTGGATTCCTATTCCGGTTCAGCCGATCCTTGAAGGTGAAGAGGGAAAAGCGCTTTTTGAGCGCACGCAAAAACAGCTCAAAAAGAACTTCGAGGACTCATTGCGCAATAAGAAAAACTCCTACCTCCTCGCGGAGCGCGTCCGTTGCGAGTGCGGCTCATCACGCACAGGAGAGGGTCCCCAGAATGGCAGGTATCTCTACTACCGGTGCTCCAACCGCATCAAACATTTCCCGCTCCCCGCCACATGCAAGGAGAAGGGCATAAACGCCCGTATAGCGGACGATAGGGTATGGTCTAAGCTTAAAGAACTTCTCGGTTCGCGAGAGGTCATTACGGCCTATATCAGGGAGTGGATGGGAGAACAGGGTGGCAGAGCCGGCGCTTCGGGCGTCGGCCTTGACGCGCTCCAAAAGGAGATCGCGACGCTCAAAAAACAAGAACAGCGCTACCAGCTCGCATATGGTGGCGGTGCCATAGAACTCGCCCAACTGACAGAGCTCTCGGCTCCTCTCAAAACGAAAATGACGGAGCTTGAGAAACAGATCGTCAACGAAAAATCTCTTGCGCAAACGCAGGACGACAACTCGATCCTGCGGCCAGAGGAGGTGGAACATCTTCGCGTGGCAACCAACGACCGGCTCAATGACTTGAGTTTTGAGCAAAAACGCGACATAGTACTCGATGTCATAGATGAGACAGTGGGCGTACCAGGGCGACTACTAGTAAACGGCTCCGTGCCGGTTGCTGTTGTATCGCCTTTCCAGTACGACTTCGTGTTCTGGACCCGGTTAGGGGACTCTATGACGGAAAAATATGTCAAGCTCAAAACTATCGATAGGTATCGTCGGTCTTCCGAACGTGGGGAAATCCACGCTTTTTAATGCACTCACGAAGAAGGGCGTCCTCATCGCCAATTATCCCTTCGCGACGATCGACCCTTCGGTTGGCGTCGTCGCAGTACCGGATGGGCGCCTCGACGCGCTCTCGAAGATGTCGAATACGCAGAAGATCGTGCCCGCGGCGGTCGAATTCGTCGATATCGCCGGGCTAGTGAAAGGTGCCTCGGAGGGCGAAGGGCTGGGAAACCAATTCCTTACGAACATCCGTGAGACCGATGCAATCGCGGAAGTCGTCCGCCTTTTCGACGACGAAGATATCCACCATGTGCACGGCGGCGTGGACCCGATGCGGGATGTCGATGTCATCAACCTCGAATTGGTCCTTGCCGATGAACAGGGCGTATCGAAACGATTGGAACGCGCGGAGCGCGATTCGAAGGGTAACGACAAGACAATCATCGCGGAACGCGACGTGCTGCGGAAAATCGTACCGGTCTTGAAGGCTGGAAAAGCCGCACGCACCGTCGAATTGACCGACAAGGAGATGGAAATCGCGAAGACGTTCCAGCTTCTCACCATGAAGCCGATTCTCTATGTTCTTAATCGTAAGAGCGGCGCGGTGAACATGGATGCCGAAGGTGGCGAGCGCTGGAAATCGCTGCTACAGCACTTGGAAGCCGAAAAGGCCGAATGGGTATTCGTCGACGCCGGTGTCGAGCATGAGCTTTCCGACATCGAAGGAGATGAAAAGGCGGAATTCCGTCGGGAGCTCGGTGTCTCCAGCGACGGCATCGACGATCTCATCCGCGGCGGCTATCGACTGCTCGATCTTATTTCATTCTTCACGACCGGCGAGAAAGAAACACGGGCGTGGACCATCAAACGTGGCGCGAAAGCGCCGGAAGCCGGCGCCGCGATTCATAGCGACTTCCGTGACAAATTCATCCGCGCGGAGGTAATTGCCTACGACAAATTACTTGAAGCTGGCTCGTGGTCGGCGGCGAAGGCCAAAGGCTGGGTGCGCACCGAAGGGAAGGACTACGTCGTCCAGGATGGCGACGTGATGGAATTCCTGCACTCTTAAAAGCCAGCGCCGCGCGACACTTTTATCCGACATTCGCCTCTTGTGCCGCTTCTCGGGGCAGGGTACGCTTCCGGTATATGCATAATCCTAAGGTAACCCCCAAGGATTTCTTCCTCTGGGCGGGCGCAATGGTGGCTTTATACGGTAGCGTCGTCTCCTTTATCACGTTGGTGTTCTCATACATCAATTACGCGTTCCCGGACGAGCTTGCATACTACTCGGATCCGTTCTCGGGCGGCATGCGCTTCCAGATGGCGACACTGATCGTCTTAGTGCCGGTGACCCTGCTCCTCATGCGTCTCATTCGGAAGGATATTGCTGCTAATCATGAGAAAGCCGATCTCTGGGTCCGTCGTTGGGCGCTGTTCCTCACTGTCTTTATCGCGGGAGCAGCCGTCATCGGGGACCTCGTCACACTCATCAATTATTTCCTTGGTGGCGAGATCACGATGCGATTCGTCCTCAAGGTCATCGTGCTTCTCCTGGTCGCCGGTGGCGTCTTCCTGCACTTCCTCGCGGATCTGCGCGGCTATTGGAACAAGGAACCGCAACGCGCACGTATGGTGGGATGGGCAGCCGGGGTACTCGTCCTCATCACCATCATCGCCGGATTCTTCATCATGGGGACTCCTGGCCAGGTGCGTCTCTATCGTTTCGATTCCCAGAAGGTGAGCGATCTCCAGAACATCCAGTGGCAGGTCGTGAATTACTGGCAGCAGAAAGAAGAGCTTCCCGGCAATCTCGAACAGCTTGCGGATCCCATCAGCGGGGCGATTATCCCGAAGGATCCGCAGTCGGGCGCCGATTACTCATATAAAGTAACGGGTTCGTTGAACTTCCGTCTCTGCGCGACGTTCAATACCGACAGCAAGGAAAGCGAACGACAGGCGTCCATCGCCCGCCCGGTATCGTATTACGGCGGCGAGATGGAAGGGGAAAATTGGCAGCATGGCGCGGGCGAAGTGTGCTTCGATCGCACCATCGATCCGGAACGTTATCCGCCGTACGCAAAACCAGCAATCAGATAACGGAGGAGTCATATGTCGAATCCCGAACGCGGCCCTTGGGGCAGGAGTGCGGAAGCGCTCGATACGATGCACATGCCAGGCGTAGGCCTTGAAGACGGCCCGTTCATCGAATCCGTCCTGAAATCGCTTCTTGACCAGCTCATCAGGCTCGCGCAGGAGCGTCGCATTGATTTTTCAGGTCGCTTGAAGAGCGGCTTGCCGGGCGTCCTTTCTATCGCCCAGAAGACCGGCGACGTCTATCAGCTATATGATCGCGCGTCCGAGATGGTCGCGATGCTGAATAAGCTTGAAGAGGTACGGAACCGAGGCATGCGCTTCGACGTTCATTACGAACCGGTGAGCAAGAAAGTCCCAACGCCCGAGATAATTATCAGCGCTTTCACCTCGCGGTGATGTACAGACGCGATTCCTTCATGCTACAGTTTTCGGATGAAGAGCTACGACCACGGGAAGATCGAGAAAAAATGGCAGAAGGAATGGGAGAAATCCGGCATCTACCGCTCGATAGAGACCGAAGGGAAGCCGAAGGCATACATCCTCGACATGTTCCCGTACCCGTCGGGAGAAGGGCTCCATGTGGGACACCCGAAAGGCTATATCGCAACGGACATCATTAGCCGCCAGGTTCGTATGGAAGGGAAGAATGTGCTGCATCCCATGGGCTGGGACGCGTTCGGGCTTCCCGCAGAGAATTTCGCCATCAAGAACAAGGTACACCCGCGCACAGCGGTCGAGAAGAATGTCGCGCGCTTCAAGGAGCAATTGCAGAAGATCGGCCTCGACTACGACTGGACTCGCGAGATCAACACGACCGATCCGGAATACTACAAATGGACGCAGTGGGTCTTCCTGAAACTTTTCGAGAAAGGCCTTGCGTATGAAGCATTCGAGCCCATCAATTGGTGCCCGTCATGCCAGACCGGCCTTGCGAACGAGGATCTCGATAACGGGGTCTGCGAACGCTGCGGCAGCGCCGTCGAGAAGAAACCGATGCGCCAGTGGACGCTGAAGATCACCGACTATGCGGAACGCCTCCTTGCGGACCTTGATCTCCTTCCGGAATGGCAGGAACACATCAAGGAGAGTCAGCGGAATTGGATAGGGAAGTCGGAGGGTGCGGAAATAGAATTCGAGATAAAGGGGACTTCCGAGAAATTGAAAGTCTTCACAACCCGTGCAGACACGCTTTTCGGTGCGACCTACATGGTCATTGCCCCTGAACACCCGCTGGCAGCCAAACTTTGTGCAAGTTTAACTTGCACAAACGCAACAGACGTATTGGATTACGTCAAACAGGCGGCAGCAAAAAGCGAGATCGAACGCACGGCGGAAGGGAAAGAAAAGACCGGCGTGAGGCTCGAAGGAATCATGGCGATAAATCCTGCCAATCAGGAACGCATCCCGGTCTATGCCGCTGATTACGTCCTCGCGCACTACGGCACCGGCGCCATCATGGCGGTACCGGCTCATGACGAGCGTGATTTTGCATTCGCAAAGAAACATAATTTGCCTGTTCGAGTTGTCATAACTCCTTTAATTGCGGGAGATAAGGGAACAACTCAGAAACAAGTTCACGACATTTGGGACGGGAACGCATCTTATGAGGAAGAAGGTATTTTAACGGAATCAGGCGAATTTACCGGATTGAATAGTGAAGAGGCTAAGGCAAAAATTACGGCGAAATTCGGCGTCGCAAAGGTGACGTACAAGCTCCGCGATTGGGTCTTTTCACGTCAGCGTTACTGGGGCGAACCAATTCCTATCGTGCATTGCGAGAAATGCGGCATCGTACCCGTCCCTTATGAACAGCTACCCGTGAAATTACCTGAAGTTGAGCACTACGAACCGACGGGAACGGGAGAATCGCCGCTCGCCGCTATTTCGGAGTGGGTGAATACCACATGCCCGAAATGTGAAAAAGAAAAAGAGGAAATGAAATACCTCATTTTCGATTTTGATGGCGTTCTTGGTGATACCTACGAATTGAACTTAGAGTCTCGAATCAGAATGGGCGACGCTAAGGATCGTGCGGACTCTATCCGGCAGATGCAGGAATACTTCAGTGCGAAACCGCATCATGTTCGTGGCGACCACTTCACGTCCGAGCATAAGAAGAACCATGATGACTGGTCGCATCGGTATGCGGTAGAAGCCTCTAAGATAAAGTATGAAATGTTCAATATCTTCATTCGTGAGATAAAAAAAATAAAAAACGCTAAAATTGCCGTCGTAAGCGCGGGCTTTGATCTGTATTCAAAAGGACCATTGGAAAAATCTGGCCTGATGTATACCCACTTTCTTGCGGGTAATCATGACCATTCGAAAGAGAACAAGATCGAGCAAGTTTGCAAAGACTGGGGTGTCGACGTGAAGGATGTGTACTATTTTACCGACACCCAGGCTGACATATATGAATTAGAGAACCTTCTCGACCGTAAGAAGATAATCGGCTGCGCGTGGGGGTACCAAGGGGAGCAGAAACTTCAGGAAGTATTGCCCGATAACCAGATTTTAAAGAGCTTCGGAGATATTCATGAACTGTGGAGGCCTGGCAGGGCGCGTAGAGAAACGAACACCATGCCGCAATGGGCAGGTTCGAGTTGGTACTGGCTCCGCTTCATGGATCCGCACAACGACGCCGCGCTCGTCGATGCGGCCAAAGAAAAATACTGGGCGCCGGTGGATGTATATGTCGGCGGTGCCGAACATGCGACGCGGCATCTCATTTATGCGCGCTTCTGGCATAAGTTCCTCCAGGATATCGGCGTGGTCTCGACTCCCGAGCCATTCACGCGTCTCATTTCCGTCGGCCTCATCATGGCAGAAGACGGCCGCAAGATGTCGAAGAGATACGGCAACGTCATCAATCCCGATGACATCGTGGATACGTATGGTGCTGACACGCTGCGTATCTATGAGATGTTCATGGGCCCCTTCACGGACGCAATCGCATGGAAAACGTCGAGCCTCATCGGCGCACGACGTTTTCTTGAACGCGTCTGGCAATTAAGTCAGAAGGAATTTGAGACACGCCGTGTCTTAAATGAGGATGGTTCTCTCGAGCGACTGTTGCATCAGACCATCAAGAAAGTCGGCGAAGATATCGTGAACTTCAAATTCAACACCGCGATCAGTCAGATGATGATATTCGTGAACGCTGCAGAGAAGGGAATCACGAAAGAGCAGTATCAATCATTCATCCCGCTCCTCGCGCCGTTCGCGCCGCACGTAACTGATGAGATATGGCATGAACTCGGTAATGAGGGTTCCGTGCATATCGCGCCGTGGCCGAAGTACGACGAATCGAAACTCGATGCGGATACGGTTACTATCGCCGTCCAGGTGAACGGCAAGACACGCGCAGAAATCACACTGCCGCGTGACGTTTCTCAAGAGCAGGCCGAGAAAGCAGCCAAGGAAGCGGCGGCCAAGTGGCTGGAAGGGAAGGAGCCGGCAAGGGTCATTTTCGTGGCTAATCGCCTCATTAATCTGGTACTTGCATAAATATGTGGACGTGGTATAATGGTGATGTTTGAAATAGAAATGGGAGCTTGGAAATGAAAAAGCATTTCGCTCTTTTCCTCCTTGGAGGCACTGTGGCCGCCTGTATATGTGCCGCAGTCGTCAGCAGCTCGTCGTTGGTGGTGGAGCGCGGATTCAAAAGCCAGCTTTCTGCGGCAGTGAATCCCGCTATCATCAAGGTCGCCAACTGATCTGATCTTCCGCGAGTATCCCATCAAGCGCCCGGCTTCGGTCAGGCGCTTGTCTTTTTAACCACGCGCGGACCGTCAGTAGTATCCTCGATGACAAACCCGGCCGCTTCGATCTGTACACGGTAATCGTCGGCATCAGCCCATTTCTTTTCGGCGCGGGCAGTCTCACGTTTCGCCAGGAGTTCCTGTATATGCATCGGCGCTTCAGCGGAGGAGACGACGACGCCCAATTCTTTCTCCCACAATTCACGAGCTTTCGCGTCCTCTTTCGCGAAGCCAAGTCCGAGCACGCTATCGAAATCGATAAGGCCGGCGCGGAGATTCTTCGGCGCGAGATCAGCATCCTTCACCATCTCCCAGAGTATCGCGACAGCACCCGGCGTATCGATATCGTCGAATACTCGCTCACGGAAACGATTCTTATAATCCTGCGGTACTTGGCCGCCTTCCGGCAAGGTGTCGATGAGCTTGCGGAGCTTGAGGAACGCGCCCTGCGCCGCCTCGAGCGCCTCCCAGGTGAAATTCGACGGCTGACGATAGTGAGCGCCGAGGAGAAGGTAGCGGAAGCTCATCGGATGGAATCCCTTTTTCACGATGTCGGACAGATGGACGACATTGCCCTCTGATTTCGCCATCTTGCCGCCCTCTAATTGTAGATGCGCACGATGCAGCCAGAAGCGCGAAAACGGTTTCTTACCCGTGGCCGCTTCGGATTGGGCGATCTCGTTATTGTGATGTACCGGAATGTGCTCGATCCCTCCCGTGTGGATGTCGATCTGCTCGCCGAGGATGGCACGTATCATCGCGGAGCATTCGATGTGCCAACCCGGGAAACCCTTGCCCCACGGGGAATCCCAACCCAGTTTCGCGTCGTTCTTCCAGAGGACGAAATCGGTCGGATTACGCTTCTCGTCGTTCGCGGCGACGCGCGCGCCTTCCTTCAGATTCTCAAGATTGATATTGCCGAGCTTCCCGTAATCAGGGAAGCGGCCCGTATCGAAATAGACGCCGTGTTTTCCCGCATATGCGTAGCTTTTCTCCTCGAGCGTCTTGATCATCGCGATCTGCGCGGGAATGAAATCCGATGCGCGTGGGAACTCAGTATCGTCAAGCTTGGCGTTCAGCGTCTTCAGATCGTCTAGGAAGGTACCCGTGTATTTCTCAGCTAGAGAGCGCATGTTCTCGAGCGTCGGCTTCAATCCTTCGCGTTTGAGCCCTTTTGTCATCTTGTCCTCGCCCTCATCGGCGTCAGAGGTAAGGTGGCCGAAGTCGGTGATATTGATGACCTGGCGCATCTTGTATCCGGCATATTCCAGCGTGCGGCGCAGCACGTCGGTAAAGACGAACATCGAGAGATTGCCGATATGCTGGGGGCCGTATACGGTCGGCCCGCAGTTATACATCTTGACCGTATTCGGGAGTATCGTGGTAAATGCCTCTTTTTCACCGGAAAGCGTATTGTGGAGGCGGACAGATGAGACGGACCGAGTGGTCGTCTGTTTACCAGAGAATATGCTGCTTCCAATATCGATCACCGTTGCCCACAAAAGCGCAAGGAATTCCAGGAACGCCATCCATTCATACTAGCAGGAAAGCCGCCGTAAACGTAGAGAAAAAAGGCGGAATATGCGATACTACGGCGGTATGCAGCCCGAAAAACAAGCCGCTTCCGCGATATCGATCGGTGTCGCGATCCTCGTCATCTCGGGATTCGCCGGGGGATTCCTCATCGGTTCCAGCGGTGTCGCGCGCGATCTCTTGCCAGCTGCCGTCGCGCAATCGCTCGGCGTCCAGGGGCCCCCGCCGGGAGTCGATCTCTCCCCGGTATGGAAAGCCTGGGCGATCATGGATGAGAAATTCGTTCCGGGCTCTCTCGCCACCTCCACCGGTACCTCCAGCGAACCGCAGATCGAAGGCACGCCTGAAGAGAAACGCGTCTACGGCATGATCGCCGGCATGGCGGAGTCCTTAGGAGATCCGTATACTTTCTTCCTTCCGCCCGTCGAGCAGAAGCAGTTCGAAGAAGATCTCGCGGGGAATTTCGAAGGTGTCGGCATGGAGATCGCCGTGCGCGATGAAGTCCTCACCGTCGTAGCTCCCTTGAAGGGTACTCCCGCCGAGCGTGCGGGCATCAAGCCGAACGACAAGGTCTTGAAGATCAATGACGTCGAGACGCGTGGCATGGATGTGACGACCGCGGTCAATCGCATCCGCGGCCCGAAAGGGACCGAAGTGCGTCTTCTTATCGGACGGGAAGGCTGGCTCGCGCCACAGGAGATCAAAGTAGAGAGGGATGTCATCAATGTCCCGGTCCTGGAGACCTCGACTCGTTCCGACGGCATCTTCATCATCTCGCTCCATAATTTCACGGCGAATTCGCCCATGCTTTTCCGTCAGGCGTTGCGCGAATTCGTCGATTCAGGTTCGAGCAGGCTCATTCTCGACCTTCGCGGCAATCCGGGCGGCTACCTTGAGGCGTCGGTGGACATGGCGAGCTGGTTCTTGCCGGCAGGGAAAGTCGTCGTCACGGAGGATTACGGCGGCAACGAGAGCAACATCGATCATCGCAGCCGCGGATACGACATCTTCAATGACAATCTGAAAATGGTCATCCTCGTCGACAAGGGTTCGGCATCGGCATCAGAGATCCTTGCCGGTGCACTGCGGCACTACGCTGTCGCACAGCTCGTCGGTACGAATACCTTCGGCAAGGGCTCCGTCCAGGAACTCATCCCTATCACGGAGAATACCGGCCTCAAGATCACGGTCGCGCGCTGGCTCATGCCGGACGGCGTCCAGATACCGAAAGACGGCATCGTCCCGGATGTGGAAGTGAAGGTCGTCGAAGAGGACGTGAAAGCCGGCAAGGATGCGCAGATGGAGAAGGCAGTGGAGATACTGAAATCACGCTGACTTGCCGCTCATCCCGAGAGCGCGTAGGATGAGTGCATGCAAGTCATCCTTCTGCGCGACGTATCCGGGATCGGCCA
>Ga0209542_10020097_pt1 | contig 10622 bp, 9 predicted proteins | sample RifCSPhighO2_01_FD_184028 | JGI IMG/M metagenome (GOLD analysis project Ga0209542, IMG submission 184028) | Soil microbial communities from Rifle, Colorado - Rifle CSP2_plank highO2_0.1 (SPAdes) (version 2) | ecosystem: Environmental > Terrestrial > Deep subsurface > Rock core/Sediment ...
TACCTTGGCAGTATCAGCTGAAACTAGACCAGAAGTGATATTGGTGGCAGAAAAGTAAGAGGCTCCAGAGAAGTTGGCAGAGGGTGCGGGAGAAGCGGTATAGATGACTGCGGGGTAAGAGTTGGAGCTTCCATTTGTTCCGGGTGGGCCAACAGAACCTTGAGGACCCTGGGGTCCCTGGACTCCCTGGGGACCCCGCAGTTGATCTGCGAACTCTTTTTTACTCAGTAAAGTTCTCAGACCGGAGGCTAAGGTTTCATTACTAATTGAAGACTGGGAGATTGCCACCCCCTCTGCCTTCGGCACTTGCCTATTCTCTTGCTCCTTATTAAGGGGAAGAATTAAAGAGGGAGCGGGAGCGGGTGATACATAAGCTTTGAAAGCATTCAAAAGAGAAGTGGAAGAGAGAGAACTTTGAGCCAAGACGCTTGATGCGAAAAGAAAAATACCTAAGACTAAAAGCTCGGAGATTAAAACTCTTTTCATTATCCTAAAGACATCTTGATGTTTCATTTTCTGTTAGGATGCCTATATTGTATCATAGGTGCTAGAAAATTAGATGCCAGATGTAGCGGAGAATTAAGAAAATAATAATAACTAAAGATCCGTAAAATATTATTTTACTGTTAAAGATAAAAGACAATAAGGCAAAGAAGAAAGATTCAACATATTTAAAAGGCTTTAAAAATTTATTTGTTTCTGTTTTATTGCTCTCCAATGTTTTAATTTGATTTTGAATTGTTTCTTTTTTATTTTCTAGTGTTTGATCCATATCGGAACGAAAATTTTCAGTTGCAATAGCGGTTGAAATAATAGGTTCCACTAGAAATTCTGGTGTGTTTTCTCCGATTACTTTCTTTATATTTTCAATTGATTTTGAGCTGATAGCATTTACATTATCTATGACTGAAATAGAATTTTTATTTATGTCGTCTTCCGCAACAGTTTTTGAAATTATTTTTTTAGCAACAGTTCTTTTACTTTCTTCAGTTTGGTTGCCTAATAAATATACATCTTCATATTTTCCCGCGGAAATTAAAAATTTCGCATTTTCAATTTTTGCGAAAATAGTATGGTCACCCGCAGTTACCGTCCAGTCTATGAACATGTCTTTCACTTCTCTGGCTCCTATGGCGAAATCTTTTTTACCTAGAAACGTAGTTTTATCAAAAAATATTACAGTGCCGGAGAATTCTCTTTGGTCAGGATTGAAAAGTACCGTATAAATCTGTATTTTATCATTTTCTTCAAAGGGGTCTAATGAATACCAAATATTTCCGGGTACAAAACCGGCGTTTGAACTCTGCGCGTGCGCCACATAGGTCGGTAGCAACAAAAAAACCAGTATTACAATTATCCAAAATTTCTTCATTGTCCCATTATACCAATTTTGCGGCGAGACCGGTATAGTTTTCCGGAGTGATTTTTTTTAATTCTTTTTTTACTTTATCGCTAACTTTTAAAGTCTCTATGAATTTATGAATATCAGATAGTGAAATTCCTCTACCACGGGTTAAATCTTTTAATTTTTCATACGGCATTTCTATGCCTTCACGCCGCAAAATTGTCTGAATAGCTTCTGTAATGACTTCCGGATGGGCGTTTAGGTCTTTTTTTATTGTTTCTTTATTTACGCTTATTTTATGCAACCCTTTTAAAAGCGAAACATAAGCTAAATATGTATGGCCAAAAGCAGTACCAAAAGAACGTTCCACTGTGGAATCCGAAAGGTCTCTTTGCAGTCTTGAGACTGGCAGTTTACGGGCAAAGAATTCAAAAAGAGCATTAGCAATGCCTAAATTCCCTTCGCTATTTTCAAAATCTATCGGATTTATTTTATGCGGCATAGTGGAAGAACCGATTTCCCCTTTTTTCGGTATTTGCCCTATCCAGCCGTCTGAAATATATCTCCACATATCTTGGTTGAAATCAAGAAGGATGGTATTTATTCTCCGCAATGTATCAAATACCGCCACGTAGCTGTCGTGGCATTCTATTTGCGTGGTAATAAGGTTTGCAACAAGTTTTTGCGAACGGTCTTTATTAAAACTTTCAATAAACTTTTTACTGAAAGCCAGCCAGGCAACATTCGGATAAGAGGCAATGTGCGCATTATAGTTGCCGGTTGCGCCGTTTAACTTTGCTTCTATTTTTATGTTTTGAAGGCCTTCTAATCTTTTCTTTAAGCGAGTGCTAAAAACCCTCATTTCTTTGCCGAAAGTCGTGGGGCTGGCAGATTGTCCGTGAGTGCGGGCAAGCATAGGCAGATTCTTATATTTGGATGCAAGTTTATTTAAATTTAAAATTATTTCTTTAATACCCGGTATCATTATTTTTTCCAGGGCGTCGGATAAAAGTAAGGCATAAGCAATGTTGTTTGTGTCTTCGGAAGTAAGTGCGAAATGAATCCATTCTATACTTTTCTTCAGAGATGTCTTTGATAATCGTTCTTTTAAAAAATATTCTACCGCCTTAATATCATGGTTGGTTGTTTTCTCAATTTTTTTTATATGCGCAAAGTCTTTTGATGAAAGTTTATATAAACTTCTAATTTTTTTGATTTCGGCATTATTAAATTTCCTTAATTTTGTATTACCAGAGAGAGAAAGAGCAATCAAATACTCCCCTTCCACTATTATCCGATATCTCATTAATGCTTGTTCGGAAAAATACGGAGCCAAGGCTTGGGTTTTTTCAAAATATCTTCCGTCCAATGGGTTTATGGCCTCCCGGTTCATTGTTTTTTAGCTAAGTTATTTTTAATTCTTTCCAAGATCGGTTGTGAAAAATCGTGCTCAAACTTTTTCCCTGTAATTGTCTCATATATTTCAATATACCGGCGAGAGAGTTCAGCCACCAGATGAGCTGGGGCTTTCGGTAAGGTTTTGTCTTTATACGGATCACAATTATCTTTAAACCATAATCTTAAAAATTCTTTATCAAAATATTCCGGTTCTTCTCCGTCATTGAAACGTTCATCATAACTGACTGCTTTCCAATATCGGGAAGAATCCGGAGTGTGGATTTCATCAATTAAGGTCAATTTGCCAACAGAGTCCAGACCAAATTCGTATTTTGTGTCCACCAGTATGAGCCCTTGTTCCAAAGCTATTTCCTGTCCTCTTTTAAACAGGGCTTTGGCTACCCTTTCTACTTCTTCTATCACTTCTCTTGTGAGCAAGCCTTCAGACACTATTTCATCCGGAGATAAAGTACGGTCGTGTTCTTCAAATTTTGTTGACGGAGTAAAAACCGGCTCTGCCAGTTTTTGATTTTTCTTTAATCCTTCAGGGAGAGTGAAATTGCCGAAATTTCTTTTGCCCTCTTTATAATGAACCCAAAGTGAGGTGGAAGTAACACCGGTAATATAACCCCGTACTACGGCTTCTATAGGAAGCGGGGCGCACTTTTTAGCCACAAGTACATTCGAGTCGGGGGTGCTTAATACATGATTTTGAATTATATCTTTTGTTTTCTCAAAATAGATATCTGATTCAATACTTCCCCTTTAAATGGTATGTAAGCGATATTTCTGTCAAAAGAAGAATGCCGGTCCGTGGCGACCAGAGTGACATGGTCTGGAGCAATATAAATATCCCGCACTTTGCCTACTTTTTTCTCACCCAAATTTTCAAAGTTTGTTTCTATCAGTACATCATCTATGTGTTTTTTAATGATTTCTATATCCATGTTCTTATTTTAACTGCACTTTGCCGTTTCCTTTGATAATTTTTCCGATTTCATAGATTTGATAATCTCTGTATTTTTTAAGAATCTCAGTAATTTTTCTTTTTTCATATACCGGGATTATCAACATAAGACCGATACTCATATTGAAAGCAGTATACATTTCCCTTTCATTTATCTTACCAATATTTTGCATAAAAGGAAATATCGGTAACATAGGCCATGAACCTTTTTTAATTTCCGCATCAAGATGTTTTGGTAAAATTCTCGGTATATTTTCAATGAATCCTCCACCGGTTATATGTGCAATACCCCTTATTTTTATATCAGAGTCCAATATCTTTACTAACGGTTTTGTGTAATTTTTATGGACTTTCAGTAATGCTGTGCCTATAGTTGACCCCAATTCCGGAATTTTTTTATTTATTTTATATTTTCCTATTTCAAAAATTAATTTGCGCGCCAGAGAAAATCCGTTGGTGTGGAGCCCACTTGAAGCAAAGCCCAAAATAATGTCCCCTTTTTTTATTTTTTCCCCTGTTATTATTTTATCTTTTTCCACTATCCCGGTGATGCACCCAGCAATGTCATGTTCTCCTTTTGCATATGTACCGGGCATTTCAGCGGTTTCTCCGCCAATCAGCGCTACATTCGCTTCACGGCAAGCTTTTACCATACCTTTTACCATCGCCTCCATTTCTTTAGGCACTAATTTTTCATTAGCCACATAGTCGAGAAATGTGAGCGGGCGGGCACCCATAGCCAGGATGTCTCCACAGCTGTGCCCGACAATATCTTCTCCCACCGAAATATATTTACCAGCCATTCGGGCGATAGCAAGCTTGGTGCCTACGCCATCAATACTCTGCACCAGGACGGGATTTTTATATTTTTTTATGATATCTGTAAGTTCAAAAAGTCCGCCAAAACTTCCGATATTTTTTAATACCATTTTTGTGTGAGTGGACGCGACATGTTTCTTTATTCTTTTCACAACCTCGTTTCCTTTTTTGATATTGACTCCGGCTTTTGTGTAAAGATCACTCATAATTATTTTTGCAAGTATTTTTTATACCCCATTTTTTTCAGTTTTTCGCCTTTTATTTTAACTTCACTACTCATTTTTTCTTTGTAAGTAATAAGTTTTTCCTCTACATTCTTATCAGACAAAGCAAGTATTTGCACTGCCAAAAGTCCTGAGTTTTTTCCGGCATTTATACCGAGGGTCGCTACCGGTATTCCTGGAGGCATGCCTACAGTAGAGAGAAGCGAATCAAGCCCGTCTAAATTTTTTGTTTTTATTGGTATGCCGATTATGGGCAGAGTCGTCAAAGATGCTGCTACTCCCGCTAAGTGTGCTGCCCCGCCAGCGCCAGCGATGATAACTTTGAGTCCTCGGCCTTTGGCGCTAGTGACATATTTATGCACCACTTCCGGTGAACGGTGCGCGGAGGCAACTGTAATCTCGTAAGATACATCAAATTCTTCCAGTACTTTCGCCGCTTCAGCCATCACTTTTAAATCCGAATCCGAGCCCATAATTATGCCTACCTTTGGGTTCTTCATAAACCCATATTATCATTTTTATAACTCTAGCGCAAAGAATTTTAAGAAACATATGATTTCCCTGTCATTTTATCTCCGAGGGCGGTTTTCAGAAATTTTTTGTGCTAGAGTTTTGTAGTGCTTTCTTGCCTATATCTTTTCTGTATTGCATACCTTCAAATGAAATCTTTTTTATCGCTTTATAGGCTTTTTTAAGCGTTTCTTCCAGGGTATCGCCAGTGGAGCTTACTCCCAGCACCCGCCCCCCACTGGTTAATAGTTTACCGTTTTCTGTTTTTGTTCCGGCATGAAAGACGACAATATCCGTTTGCATTTCGGCTTCTTCAATTCCCAGGATAACTTTGCCTTTTTCATAATTGCCCGGATATCCACCCGAGCAAAGAACAATATTACAGGCAAAAAGATTTTTCCATTTCATTTCAACTTCATTTAATTTTTCATCAATACAAGCGTCAATAATATCAAGCAAATCAGTATCCAAAAGTCGCATATATGTTTGCGCTTCCGGATCACCGAAGCGCGCGTTATATTCAAGAATTTTTGGACCATTTTCTGTGAGTATTAGCCCCGGATAGAGTATTCCTTTGAATGGTATTTCATCATCGAGCATACCCTTCAATGTTGGAGCGACTATTTCTTCTTCTATCTGATTCATTATTTCCTGATTTATAAATGGTAATGGAGCAATTGTACCTATGCCCCCTGTATTCGATCCGGTATCACCTTCACCTATTTTTTTATGGTCTTGCGAGGAAGGAAAGATTTTATAATTTTGTCCGTCTGACAGCGCATGTATTGAAATTTCCGGTCCTGTTAAAAATTCCTCTATCACGACTTCTTCACCGGATGCACCAAAAATTTTCTTTATCATCATATTTTCTAGTGCTTCCACGGCTTCTACTTTTGTTTCCGCAATCACTACGCCCTTACCGAGCGCTAGCCCGCTCGCTTTTAGAACAATCGGCATTTTTCTCGCCTCAATGTATGCCTTAGCCTTTTCAAAGTTGTTGAATATTTCAAACTTTGCCGTCGGCAGATTATGCCGGCGCATAAAATTCTTAGAAAATGCTTTTGACCATTCAAGCTTTGCTGCTTCCCTAGTCGGACCCCAAATACGCAAACCCTGCTTTGTAAATTCATCTACAATGCCGAGCGCGAGCGGGTCATCTGGGAGCGCCAGAGTTAAATCTATTTTTTCTTTTTTGGCGAATTCCAAGAGTCCCTTTATATCAGTTGCTTTTATATCCACGTTTACTCCTATTTTTTCCGTGCCGGCATTTCCAGGCGCGAAAAAGAGCTGTCCTGCGCGAGGTGACTGCGCCACTTTCCATCCCACTGCATGTTCTCTGCCCCCGGAACCGATTATTAAGATTTTTTGTTTATTCATTTGGTTAATTTTTCTAAAACTTCCACATACAGTTTATTTTCTTTTTTCTTCAGCCTTTGATAAAGAGATTCTACCGTGTCGCCGGGCTTAATTTTTTCAAAACATCTTCCCAGAACTTCTCCAAAATCAAACTCATGACTCAAGAAATGATTGGTGCATCCGGCATAAGTGGCCTGATTATCAAAAAAGTTTTGTATCGCTTTATTGGCGAGCATTCCTTTGTTCCAAAGAGCATCACTTCCATCGGGATTTTTTACAATGCCATTCATCGTATCCGGAATAAGCCCAGGGTGAGTATTGATAATTCGATTTAGAAATGCGTCTATCGCTTCGTCTAAAATAATCTGTTTCCAGCCGGTGAGGCAAATATACATTAAGGCTTTTTTGGGATTTAGTTTTTGTAAAAGCGGTAAGAGGTTTTCTTTTTTGGGACAGATTTCAATTTTTAAATTATTTTTTCTTGCATGTTCCAATCCCGGAGCATTCTCTTTATCCGAGATGACCGCGCAGATTTCAGCCTTTATCTTGCCATCAGCTATCCCGTCAATTATGGCCTTTAGGTTGGTGCCAGTGCCAACATTAGAAATAAGAATTGCCAGTTTAATTTTTTGGGACATCATAATTTATTTCTATCTTGCGCTCTTTCAAATCAATAGGATATTCCCCCGTGAAAAAAGAAGTGCATAAATGCTTTTTTGGAAGGTCGATAGATTTTATCATCCCTTCAAGGGATAAATAGTGGAGCGAAGTTGCTCCAAGAAATTTACGGATTTCCTCTATTGTTTTATTGGAGGCAATAAGCTCGTTTTGCATAGGAGTATCAATGCCATAAAAATCCGGAAAACGAACGGGCGGAGATGATACCAAAAAATGCACCTCTTTGGCGCCCGCTTTGAATAATCTTGCTACCAGCCTCTTGCTGGTGTGGCCTCTGACGATAGAGTCATCAATAACAGCGATTTTTTTTCCTTTAAGTATTTTTTCAAGGGGGATGAGCTTCAGGGCGACGCTATTCCTGCGCGATTTCTGGTCCGGTTCAATAAAAGTTCGGTGCACGTAACGATTTTTTACCAATGCCATTTCAATAGGCAGACCGGAAACTTCTCCATATCCCAAGGCTACCGGGGTCGCCGTATCAGGCACCGGCACTACCGCATCAACTTTCAGTTTGCATTCACGGGCGAGCATTTTTCCGAAATTTTTTCTAACTTCATAAACCAATTTACCATTGAGCACGGAGTCCGGGCGGGCGAAGTAAACATATTCAAATATGTCGTGTTTTGGATTAGATTTTGCCAATTTCATACTTTTCATTCCACTCCGATTTATCACAATCATTTCTCCCGGTTTTACTTCTCGCACAAAAGATGCGCCGATGGTGGCGAGCGCGCAGGTCTCGGAAGCAATTACATAGCCTTTGCCTATCTTGCCGAGCGCAAGCGGACGCATTCCGTAAGCATCCCGGATGGCAATCAGTGTATTTTTATTCATCATCACAATCGAAAAAGCGCCGGTAATCAAAGGGAAAATTTTTTTTACCGCTTTATCCATTGCCTCTCCTTTTTTAAGATAAAAATTTATGCTGTCGGCTATCAATTCTGAATCGCTTCGGTCTTTTTTTAACACTTTTTTTGAAGCAAGAAATTGTTCCAGAGCTTTAACGCTTGGTAAATTGCCATTGTGAGCCAGAGCAAAAGAGCTATCGGTATTGATAACGGGTTGCGCATGTTTAAGCGCTCCTCCATTGGAAGTTGAATAGCGATTGTGTCCTATACCTATGTATCCTTTCAAACTATTTATGGCTTTTTCCGTATAGACTTGAGCTACCAGCCCTGCGCCTTTATGCGTACGGAGATTTTTCCCGTCGCTTGTTGTTATGCCGGATGCTTCCTGCCCTCTGTGCTGTAGTGCAAATAAAGCAAAAAAAGCCAGTCGGGAGACGGGTAGATTTTTGCCATATATGCCGACAATTCCGCACTTTTCTTTTAATTCGTTCATTTTTTAAAGTAGTTAATTGCGTTTTTAAAAATTCGCAGACCCATTCCTTCTTTTGAACCTTTTTTAGCCATATACCACATAGGATTTTGATGGGCAAACATTCCACGCTCCGGATGAGGCATTAATCCCAATACTCGTCCATTATATGCATTTACCCCGGCAACGTCAAAGTCTGAGCCGTTCGGGTTTTTCTCAAGATTTTGAAATTTGCAAATCGGTCCTTTAACATACCTAAGAGCAACTTCAGTTTTTTTCTTACTTGCCCCGTATGAAACCGAAGGTCTTCGTTCGGGGTCTATAATATAGCGTCCTTCTCCGTGCGCTATTGGCAGTGATAACCTTTTTATCCCTTTGAGCCAGGGACTCTTATTCTCTTTGCCTACGACTTCTAAATCAACCCAGCGATTTGTGTACAGAGGATTCTTATTATAGGTCAATGCGCCGGGTAGAATTCCTAAATTAGTTATTATCTGGAATCCGTTGCATATGCCTATGATTAAAGTATCGCGGGATAAAAATTCCGCCAGCTCTTTCGCCAGATGATTCTTGAATTTATTGGCATAAGCCTTGCCGCTGCCGGTATCGTCGCCATAAGCAAATCCTCCCGGGAAAACCAAAATTTGGTATTGAGCGAGTATTTTTGGCTTAGCTATCAGATCATTGATATGCACAATATCAGCGCATATATTCATTTTTGCTCCAGCCAATTCAAAAGCGAATTTTGTTTCTTCTTCGCAGTTGAGCCCGTAGCCGGACATTATTATTATTTTTGGTTTTTTGTTTTTCATAATTTATCTATTCTGGTGTTCTTGAGAATATTGGAATATCTCTTATCTAATAAATTTCTTGCTGATAACATTTTTCACAGTAAACCACTTCCGGTCTCTCCGGCGCGTAGCTTGTTTTAAATTCTATCACGCATTTATCTTGCCCGTGAAAATGATTTGTCCTACTGCGCCCGTCGAAGCTTTGCAAAGTCGGGTCACACATGCAGGCTCTCTCCCAAAGTTTTAACGGGTTTCTGAGGTTGAGAAGCTGATAATTCCTGCAATTCGGACATAATCTCGGCAAAGGTAAATTCATTCTTTTCAAAAACTTTAATTCCTCTGGGACTATTTTAAATGCTTCGGTGCATTGCTCTTTGCATTTACCACCGTGTCCACACTCTATCACTTTATTTAATATATCATCCCCTATCTTTGAAATATTGTCCGGTATATCTTCAGTTTTTATATCCATTTTGTAATTTCTGTCTTCAATATCTTGCCATTCGTAGTCCTTAGCCAGCGCTTCTTCTTTACTTAAAGGAAAATATTCTTGAGCTATTGTTTCATTATAAGCAAAAGGTGAAAGTTCTGTCGGGAAAAATTCACCGTATTTATAAATTTTTCCTCTCTTGTTTATAAAAGGAGTATCCGCCATATGTTTGATTATTTTCGGCAACAATTTTTCATATTCTTCCTTACTGTATTGCTTGTTTAAAATACAATAATTTTGTTTACGCAATCCTATACAGCCGTATATATTCTGGCAGTCGTGGCAGTCCTCGCTATAACGAATGTTTTGACTGGAGAAATTTCTGACTCCAAAAGCCGCATTATGGCCGCCAAAGCTATGGCAATTTTCATACTCAAGCTCACAATTAAATCCTATAAACGAAATATCATAACAATCCTTAGTGCCGTGCCTGCAGAAAAACAAAAACCTTGAATCCTCTGTTTCCTTTGAGCTATAAGAATCATGAGTATTTCTGGCTTCTGATAAGTCATCACCATCGGAATTGACTGATTTATAGACCCGAGCATAACGGTATGGCATTATCATTTTTACTTCCTTCACTTTTTTTAAATTTTCTTGATGCCTTTTAAAACTTCCCTGATTTTCTTTGATAAATTCTAGGTATTCTTCTCTAGTATAGGGTTTATTAAAAATATAATATTGTTTGTTTACCAACCCCACGCAGCCGAAGCAGTTAATACAATTC
>Ga0209542_10020099_pt1 | contig 10620 bp, 15 predicted proteins | sample RifCSPhighO2_01_FD_184028 | JGI IMG/M metagenome (GOLD analysis project Ga0209542, IMG submission 184028) | Soil microbial communities from Rifle, Colorado - Rifle CSP2_plank highO2_0.1 (SPAdes) (version 2) | ecosystem: Environmental > Terrestrial > Deep subsurface > Rock core/Sediment ...
GACAATTCATCTTGCATGACTAAACTAACAACCTTGACTTTTTTAGATTTGCTAAAGCTTTCACCCTAAGGCAAGACCTTAGGGTATAGGGGAATTAATAAAATTTTATGTTCCTCAGCTGTAATAAGAAAAATTTATAAAGATCACTAATCCTGTTTAATTATATAAAAACAACAGAGGATTATTGCATTATGGCTATGAAATTTGAGAAAAAAGGCGAAGGACTTTACTTTTTGGATGTTATTGGATATGTTTGCCCCCATCCACAGATTTATGCAAAGAAAGGGCTTGAAAAGATACCTAAAGGCGGTCTTCTTGAGATAGTGTTTGACAATCCCTCTTCAGCAGAGTCTATCACTGCAATGTGCGATGCGAGTAATGGTGTCAATAAGATTATTGAAAAGAAGAAAGAAGGTGGCACTTATATATTCAAGATCCAGAAAAATTAATTTATTCATTTTTTAAAAACGAGAAATAGAAATGAAAAAATCTTTCTAGATTATTACAGTGTTTTTTGCGAGGCTCGTCGGTAATGAGAAAGATTTATAAAGATGATAATTCTTATTTTATTACTAATTCAATAAAAGGAGGTAAATTTAAGAGATGGGAAAAATAATTTCAAAAGGAGTAGTTAAGAGACAAAAAGGATATCTTTACTATGTAGACGGGAAAGGAAATGTCTGTGAGGCAAAGATGGCTCGAGGCGGAAAAAAGAAGAAAAAGAAAAAAAGGTAAATCCTCTTAATTTTTTTATTTTTATTTTTATTTATTGATTAGTTTTATATACTATATAGAATTATGATTGTTAATATAAGAATTATAGTTAATATTTGTTCAAATTTTGACCAGATTGGAAGAAACCCTCTAAATTTAATTTTTATAGGATATAAATAATATTTCTCATCAATATCTACCCAATCTATTAAAAGATGTATAGAATATGCTATTGCAAAATATATCGCCCCAGTTTTATTAAACAAAAATACTGTTGATGAGAATATAATTAGTCCTAATATAGAGTGAACTAAAGGAGTTTTGTATCTTAAACTATATTTTTTCTCGTATTTTATTGAATTAGCTAGCTTTTTTAAGTTGTACAATCTGTTTTTGAAAATGATATAGAGATGGTCTATGTCTGGGGTAATTGAGCCAAATATAAAGAATAAATAGTTTCCATAGATTTTACCAAGCAGAATTCCTATTAAAAGATGAATAAATATCATTTTGCTTAAAGATTAAGAGATTTTATAAATTCTTTTTATTTACTTATTTTATGCCAATCATCTTAGGAATAGAGAGTACAGCGCATACATTTGGAGTTGGGATTGTTAAGAATGGGAAAATCCTTGCTAATATTAACAAAACTTATACTACTGAATCTGGAGGCATTATTCCCATTGAATCAGCAAAACATCATTATAAAAACAAAAATGACATTTATCTTGAGGCATTGGATAAATCTAAGGTAAAAGAAAAAGACATCAATGCAATCGCATTTTCACAAGGCCCAGGTTTAGCTCCATGTTTGCTTGAAGGAATGAAATTTACAAAAGAATTTGCTTTGAAATTAAAAAAACCAATTATACCTGTGAATCATTGCATAGCTCATCTTGAAATAGACAGAGTAACAAAAGCAAAAGATCCTGTAATGCTTTATGTTTCTGGAGCAAATACGCAGATAATTGCTTATGAATCAGGAAAATACAGGATTTTTGGAGAGACTCTTGATATTGGTGTTGGAAACTTCATTGATAATTTTGCCAGGTTTATTGGAGTTGGTTTTCCAGGAGGGCCAACAATAGAAAAACTCGCTAAATCTGGAAAAAATTATATTGAATTGCCATATAAAGTTAAAGGAATGGATGTTGCACTTTCTGGAATTTTAACTAATTTAAAGCAGAAAATTGAAAAAATTAATATGTTATTCAGTCAGTTATCTAAAAAATTACCTGTTCATTTACATTTGCAGGTTAATAAACATAAATTAATAAACAATTCATCTGGTAAAAGTGTGAGGCTTAGTGATAATAATAAGTTAACTAATGACTCTTTGATTAATAATTTTAGAAATAAATGTAATAGTGATAAGATTAATGATAAAATTTTATTAATAGGTAATAAAAAATTGAGCGAACATGGTGAGCTAGGCTATACTATATCAAACTTATGTTACAGCATGCAGGAAACTGTTTTCGCAATGCTTGTTGAGACAGCAGAGAGGGCATTGGCTCATACAGGAAAAAAAGAACTGCTGTTAGGAGGGGGAGTTGCTTGCAATTCCAGGCTTCAGGAGATGTGCAGGATAATGTGCGAGGAAAGAAATTGTAAATTATTTGTTCCCGAAAAACAATTTTTAGTTGATAATGGAGCAATGATAGCATTTTTAGGAGAGATAATGTATAAAAAAAATATTTTTGAAAATAACTTGAAAAAAATTGACATAAAGCCACGTCAGAGGACTGATGAAGTTGATGTTAGGTGGAGATAGCCTTTTCACTTATAGATTCTTCATATTTTTCTTTTGCTATTCGTCTGAGAGTTTCATAAATTTCATGACACTTATTCTTTGCTTTAAAATAATTACCTAATTCTAAATAACCATCATCACGCGCTTTTTTTAATTTTATATAATTATAATCTTCATTACGTTTAAGTTGATATATTCGACATTCAAGCCACATATCAACTTTCTCTTTTCTTTCAGTTATATCTTTGATATTATCTACTTCTGGGTCTTCATTCATATCAAGTTCTGTTCGCTCTCTCATAACTTCTAGAAAATACTTATCCATATCTACTTCTAATTTTGGCATGCTCGTTTAAGGAATTATTGTTTTTTAAAGATTATTGTTGCGTTAAGTCAAGTTGCTAACTTAACATTCTCTCCAAATATCACCCCATAGATTTTTGAACTAATACTAATAATTACCTGCTCGTCACCTCGCAGATTTATTGTTAACTATTAATAAGAAAATAATGCGACGATAGGAGCACAAAATTTCTAATGCTAAGATTCATGGTTTACTTAATATGTTGTTGTTGAAGATAGTGTAACTATTATCATCAAGTGTTTTTTTTGTAATTGTCATTAAATCATCTAACTTAATTGCACGAGTTACTAATTCTGGAATATATTTTGGGTTTTCCATAGCAGTTTTGTAGAAATGTTTTGCATACTGAAAACCTCCTTTAGCAAATAATCTATTTTTTATAGATTTTATAAATGCAATATAACCCATAAAATTTTTCCTGTTTTCTAATCTTGCGTTATCTCCAAGATTTTTCTGCAATATTCTATCTCTTTCATAATAATTTTTTGGATCATATAATTTTTTTATTAATCCCTTGTAACCATTTATGAGAAAAGATTCATCAAGCTTAGGTTTAAAATTAAAATAAAGCTGGTGTGTGTTGTTTCCAGTAGATTCTCCTTTTATTCTATTTTCTTCTTTAAGGCGTTTGTATAGTTTAGTGCTTTTTAATGCTGTAAGAAAGCTTGGCATAAACTCAACAATACCTGTTTTTTGTGCTAAATTATACAAATCTTCAAAAACATTTGGTTTTTCACCATCCATTCCTATAATAACTCCTGCTGTGACCTCTATACCACTATTTTGTATGTTCATTATTGCATCTTCAATAGGGATTTTAATATTCTTTTCTTTCCCTGCTGTTTTTAAGGCATCTGAATCAGTTGATTCTATTCCTATGAAAACTTTATTATAATTTGCCATACTCATCATTCCACAGATATTTTTGTTTTCTTCCCATCCTAAATCAATGCTTGCTTCTGATATGTAAGAAAAAGGATTCTTGTTTAATAACTGCCAGTTTATTTGTTTTGATAAGAATTCCTCAAAATTTTTTTTGTTACCCATAAGATTGTCAGCTGCTATGTACACAGACCCCCTAAATCCTGTATTAAATAATGCATTTAATTCTCTTATCATTTGTTCAGGAGATTTTGTTCTTGTTACTCTACCAAATAATTCTATAATATCACAAAACTCGCATTTATTTGGGCAGCCTCTTGAATATTGTATTGGAACACTATTATAATTCTTTAAGTTTAATAAATCCCATCTTGGTATTTGTGTCTGATCTAAATATGGTTTGTTGAATTGATTTAATTTTACTTTACACCTGTCTTCATTTATCACATTTTCTTCTGTATATATTTTTCTTGGTTTTCCATTCAAGTAATCTTCAATAAAAGCAGAGAGTGTTATTTCTGCCTCTCCAGAAACTATGTAATCTGCTTTTGAATTTCTTTCAGGATACTCTGTTGAAAATGGGCCTCCAACAACAACTGGTTTTTTATAAAAATGAATTTTATCAATTATCTCATTTTGGGAGTTTTCCTGTATTATCATAGATGAAATCATTACTAAATCTGATTCTTTTATTTGTTCATCTTTTAATCTTTCTGTATTTAAGTCAACTATCTTTTGAATCTCAAAATATTCTGTAGGGAACATAGAAGCAACTGTGGCTAGGCCTGTTGGTGGCATTGTTGCTTTTTTTCCAACATATTTTAAAGCTCTTTTGAAACTCCAGAATGTATGGGGAAATTCAGGATATACTGGAAGTATCTTTATCTTTTTCATGTAAATATATATGAAGAAAACTTTAAAAACCTATTTTTTCTAAGTTCTTTATCCAATGAACTCTTATGTGAGGACGAGCGATTTCACGAAACTTGAGGATAACTCTTAATTTTGAGAGAGATTGCGAGTTGAGAGTTCTATGGTTCACAATTAGTCAAAATAAGCTAAAATGGACATTTACAATATAATCGAAAAAGCAAGAAAGACAGGTAAAGTTGAGAAAGGAACTAACGAAGTTACTAAAGCAATTGAGAGAGGAACTGCAAAACTTGTTGTTTATGCAACTGATGTAGAGCCCAAGGAAATAGTACAGCATTTGCTTATTTTATGCAAAGAAAAGAAAATATTATGCAAAGAGGCTGACAGCAAGAAAAAATTAGGTATTGCTGTTGGAATTCCTGTCTCAGCATCTTCTGTTGCTATTATTGAGGCAGGAGACGCATCAAAAGATATTGCTGGATTGAAAAAATAATTTTAATTAAAATGGAAAAAAATCTATTATCTATTGCTGGTTTAGAAAATAAAGAAAATAAAAACGAATTAGGATATGGCAAAACCAAAATGATTAATGAGTGCCCATACTATGAAGAAATTTCAGGAAGATTTATTGGAGATTGTAAAATAGATCATTTTAAGCAGTGCATACTTAAACAAAAAGAGTCATATCTTGACTGTTCAAACTATAAATTATCTTTTTTATAAAAAATGGCAAAAACACAAAAGCCACACAGAGAAAAAAAAGAAACACAACAGCAATCTACTAAAGGAAGTGAAAGAATTTTAGGAGAGATTGTTCCTGCAGTCGTGGATGAATTAATAGGAAGAACTGGATTTAGAGGTGAAATAACACAGATTAAATGCACTATTCAAGCAGGAAAAGACAGAGGAAGAAACATGAGAAGAAATGTAAAGGGCCCTGTAAGAATTGGTGATATCTTAATGTTAAGAGAAACTGAAATTGAAGCAAGAAGAATTAAATCCCAAGTTACAAAAGGAACTTATACTTAAGATGGAAGAAAGTATATTAAACAAATTTAAAGATTGCAAGTTAGTTAGTGCTGTCTTAGAGTTTAAAATAGATAAAGACGATACAAAAGAGAAACTCGATAGTATAAGAAAAGATATAGAAAGCAGATTAGATTATTCTATTAAAAGCTGGTGTTTCATAGAATATAAAGAACCTAAAATACATGTGTTAGAGATAACATCTAAATAAATAGTATTATAAATAATAACATGCCAAAATGCGTTTATTGCGGACAGATGTATGAATTTCCAAGAGGTTTAACTTTAGTTATGAAAGATGGAAATATTAAGCATTTATGCTCTTCTAAATGCAGAAAAAATATGTTAATGAAAAGAAGAAAAGTAAGGTGGATTAGGAAAAAAGATTAATTCTGATAGAACATCGACAGTTTTATAGGAAGTTATTTATATCAAATAACTTTAATAATCGGAAATCGTTAGTTATTTGATTATTAGAAAATAACATAGTAAAATATACGAAAATTAATGTTATTTCCTATAAATCGAGAGCATTTTTCGAATAAATACAGGAATTTTTAGAAAAACATGCCAAAAATAAAAAAGAAATCAAAAGAAGAGAGGACTGCTGAAAGCTATTTCCCTATTGATAAAACAGATGTTAAATATGCTGTGGAAAAATCTTATTTCAAACCTGATAGGCAATCTTTAGAGATGGTTGAAAAAATATTAGACAAAAAAGAAAAAAAAATAAAAAGACAATCAAAAGCAAGAATTAAAAATAAAAAAACAGCAGCAAAGAAATTTTCCATACCTAAAATTGAGCTAAGACCTGAATCATATGAATTAATTATCACAGAAAAACCACAGGCAGCATTAAAAATCTCATCTGCATTGGGTAATTCAGTTAAAAGAAATTTCATGGGAATTCCTTATTATGAAGTTGAAAGACACGGAAAAAGAATAATTGTCGCATGCGCTGTCGGACATTTATTCACTTTAAAACAAAATACCTCTATTCACTTAAAGGAACTTCCTATCTTTGATATAATATGGGTCCCAAATTATATTGTAATAAAAAATGACTTCACAAAAAAATATTATGATACTATCTTAAAACTCGCAAAAAATGCAGGAAGCCTTACAATAGCAACAGATTATGATATTGAAGGAGAAGTTATAGGGCTAAATATTGTAAGATTTATATGTGGACAAAAAGACGCGAGTAGAATGAAGTTCTCAACCCTTACATCAGATGAATTAAATCAATCATATCAAAATAAATCTCCAACCTTAAATTGGGGACAGGCAATCGCAGGAGAGACAAGACACTATCTTGATTGGTTTTATGGAATCAATCTCTCACGTGCTTTAATGAATGCCATAAAAACAACAGGAAAATTTAGAATAATGTCAATAGGGAGAGTCCAAGGGCCAACTTTAAATTTAATTGTCCAGAAAGAAAGACAAATAAAGGATTTCAAATCGCAACCTTACTGGCAGGTATTTATTACAGTTAAAAATTCACACAAACTTGAATTAAAGCATAACAAAGATATCTTTGATAAACGAGAATTAAAAAAATTTGATGGATTAGTTGGAAAAACAGCAAAGGCAGAAACAAAAAAAACAGAGCAGATATTAATTCCTCAGGCTCCTTTTAATCTTACAAATCTGCAAACAGAAGCCTATAAATTTTACGGCATAACTCCTTCAAATACATTAAAATCCGCACAATCGCTATATTTAGAGGGTTTGATTTCATATCCAAGAACATCAAGCCAAAAACTTCCTGCATCAATAGGCTATGAAAAAATACTTGAAAAATTATCCAAAGAATACAATGTTGAATCGTTTATAACAAGAAAAAAACCAATAGAAGGAAAAAAAACAGACCCTGCTCACCCTTCAATTTATCCTACAGGAAACAAACAGATACTTACAGGAAATGAAGAAAAGATTTATGATTTAATTGTAAGAAGATTTCTTTCTTTGTTCTGCGATAATGCAATAATTGACAATAAAACCATAACACTAACTGTTAATGATTTGGCATTTTCAGTTAGAGGTTTATCTATAAGGAAAAAAGCATGGATGAATATATACCCTACAAAATTAAAAGAAAATGAAATTCCTGACCTTGATGGCAATGTAAAAATAATTAATGTAAAAATTGAAGAAAAAGAAACACAGCCACCTAAAAGATATTCGCAAGCTTCAATAATCTCTGAATTAGAAAAAAGAAACCTTGGAACAAAAGCAACAAGAGCAAACATACTTGAAACACTTTATGACAGAGGTTATATAAAAAATAAAAGCATTGAAGCCACACCTCTCGGAATCTCTCTTATAACAACCCTTGAAAGATACTCCAATATAATAATAGATGAATCTCTTACAAGATCCTTTGAGCAAAAGATGGATTCTATTATTGAAGCAAAAAAAGAGCAACTGGAAAAAGAAAAGAAAATAATCAACTCTGCAAAAAAGACAATAACTGAAATAATAAAAGATTTTGAGAGAAATGAACCTTCCATAGGAAAAGAACTTTTAAATGCTAATATTGAACAAAGAGAACAAGAGAAAATAGAGAATAAATTAAAACTTTGTGAAGTGTGTAAAAAAGGTTATCTTGCAATAACTTATTCCAAAAAAAATAAGAGATTTTTCGTTGCCTGTGATGCATATCCTAAATGCAAAACAACCTTTTCCCTTCCTCCAAACAGCTTGATTAAAAAAACAGAAAAGCTCTGCGAGGCTTGCGGATGGCCTATGCTAATGTCTATAAGAAGTGGAAAAAAACCCTGGATATTTTGCTTCAATCCAAATTGTGAGAAGAATAAGAAAAGAATTGAAGAATATAACAAGAAAAAAAGATTAGAGGAATATAAGAATAGGGATAATGTGAAGTAAAATATTTAATGCTATATTTGATTACTAACTCTAATTTCAACGATTATTGAATTGATAATAACAATTACCTGCTCACCATCTAGCATATTTTTTAATAATTGACAATTAAGCGGAAAAGAATTTAGTTATCTATCAACAGATAAGCAATCAGTTTCATTATACTATTAGCAGTTAATAACTCATAAGTTTTTTATCATTAACAGCTTACATCAATCTACATTGATATAATGTATTTTTGTTAATTGATATATTAATCAATCTAAAAAATAAATAAAAAAATAAAAATTATCTTTTCTTTGTTCTTAATTTTGCTGTAGTTTTTGGTTTACAAATTACATCTCTGCAGAAAAGCGCATGTATCAGCAACACTGCTGCAGCAATTACTATTACCCATTTGGAATAACTTGTCTCCAAAAAAGCAAATGCTAAAATAATCAAACCAACAATAATCTCTGTAAGCTTACAATTGCACATCTTTCAAACTCCTAATCTCACTTGGAATTGACATTTTAATTGTCCATCGCGAGATTACTCGCCTCCTTTGTAATATAAACTGGAAAAAAGAGTTAATAAGTGTTGCGGTTTATTCTAAACAAACTATTTTCCCTGTAGGATACCCTACATATATCTTATCTTTATCAGTTAATAAACTCCTTACAGGTTTATCATGAGAATATAATTTTTTAGACAGGCCATCTTGATTAACTTTCATGACAGAACCATCTTTTAAGCCCACAATAAATCCTTTTTTGAATTTTTTTAAAGATGTCACAGATGCTGGAAAATCAGCTAAATGACTTATTTCTAAAGAGTCTTTATTCATGACATAAAATTCCCCACTACCATTTTTTGACCATCCATCACTTATATCAGAGGTAGCAAAGAATATGTCTTTATCGTTAACTGCATGACTAACAGCATAAGGAGAATTATTTTTTTTGAAAATAGTGTTTAAATCAAAATCTAAAATTTCTACAATCCCTCCTGCAGAATTTCCATCAAGAAGAGGATCATTTCCATTAGAAAAATAAAAAACATTTAGATAGGAATCAGAAATAGCCATTGCAGAGGCAACTGGAGGTTCTTTGTTATGATGCTCGTTTACTTTTCTCATCCAATTAGAAAATTTTTCCCTATCTTTTTTCTTTTCTGAGAGTAAGTCCAATTTAATTGGGCCTGGACATTTGTCCACAAGATTATTTTTATGGCCTTTAACATAAGACAAATTTAAATCAGATTTAAAAATACCTACTCCATTAACACCAAAGTAAACATCGTTATCAACAACAAGAGTGTCAATAGTATTTCCAAATTTTTTGAGTTTATTTTTTATTTTTCCTGATTTCATATCTAAACAAAAAACACAACCCCCCCCTAGTCCCTACATAAAGAATATTTTTTTTTTGAGACCATGATTCAGGATAACACACATTTTTCAAAGATTCAGCCATTGTTATAATATTTTTTTTAGAAGAGTAGCCAAAAACAACTATATCGTCATTCATCACACTGCTATTAATCTCTGAAGCAAGATAAAATTTATCATCAAATGAGCCTAACAACCAACAATCTCTTAATTTAGGAGGTAAGATTGATTGGTTTTTTGCATCTCTTATTTGAAAAGTATTTTTAAGCATATCACTCTAATCTAAAAATTATTAATAAACATTATTATAGCAAAGAATATACTTCTATTAAACTCACTCCCTTAACCAACAAACTTTGCTTCTAAAAATATCATCTGAATCTCTAAGATTTATTTTACCAGTATTAATCATGCTCATTATAATGTCTTCTATTTCAGTTAATTTATTTACTTTTTTATCCATTACTAAATCCATCTTTAGTCTTGTAATTAAGTCTTTTGGAGTGTATTTTCCAGAATATTTTTTAATAATATTCATTAAATAATCTTCTTCATTTAGATTGTTTAATTCCATTGTATTACAAGCCCATCAAAATTTATAAGCATTTATGTTCTAAAATTTTTGTGTTATCCCGAAATAAGGTTACCTCGACAAATAAGATAAGCTCTGCTGTAGAGCAGAGTTTTATGAAAAAACTGAATAAGAAGAAAATAAAATGGATTGTGAAAGAAGTTGAAAGGAGGGAAATA
>Ga0209542_10020100_pt1 | contig 10620 bp, 21 predicted proteins | sample RifCSPhighO2_01_FD_184028 | JGI IMG/M metagenome (GOLD analysis project Ga0209542, IMG submission 184028) | Soil microbial communities from Rifle, Colorado - Rifle CSP2_plank highO2_0.1 (SPAdes) (version 2) | ecosystem: Environmental > Terrestrial > Deep subsurface > Rock core/Sediment ...
TAACAATTTTTATATACCTTTTTATAATTAGATTTTTATGGGAAACTTAGATGAATTAATGGAAAGAATGAAGATAGAATTTCCTTTTCCGATAACAGCGGATGAAGTTGAATATGGTCTTTTTGATTCTTTAAGAAGAAATACTTCTTGTAATGTTTTGTACAATTTTAATACTCTGGGAGCAAAGTCAAAAAAAGAACCATCTTTAGGAGATGAAAGATATGTATCTGAGTTTAAGGGAACTTTTACTAGGTCACAAGTTGTTGCTTCAACTTTCGAAATGCCAGTTATCTATCATCCGGAGCTTCCTATTACATTCTTTAAATCAATTAAATTCTTTATAGTTCCTGGATATGACAGTGTTCAGGAATTTGAAAGCTTACCAACTGGAAAAGAACAATTAAGAATGATAGATGAAATTAGGTTTGGAGTTAAAGAATATTTCTCTCAGAGACCAAAATAAAGTCATCAACAACCTTTTTAAACCGATTTTTGCTATTTTTCTAGGGTAAAACATAAAAATGTTCTATTTTGCAGAAGTTGATGATCATGTAAGGGTCGAACCAAAATTATTTGGGCTGCCAACAATGGAAGCTGTCAACAAGCAGCTTCGCGAGACTTTTCATGATTACTACGACAAGGAAATGGGAAAAGTCATCTCAGTTATCGATGTGATGGATGTTGGAGAAGGGATTTTAATTCCTGGAGACGGCGCAGCATATTACAAAACAAAATTCATATTATTAATTTGGAAACCAGAAGTCCATGAATTGCTTTATGGAACAATTTCTGAAATAACTAATTTCGGGGCATTCATAAATTTGGGCCCAATGAGAGGAATGATTCACATAAGTCAAACAATGGAAGATTACGTAAGCTTCAGTAAAACAAATGCTTTGCTTGGAAAGGCAACAAAAAGAAGCCTGAAGCCAGGAGACCTATGTATTGCTAGGGTTATTGCAATAAGCCATAAAGGAAACGAGCCAAAAATTGGCCTTACAATGAGGCAGCCGGGCCTTGGAAAGATAGAGTGGATTAAAGAAGATCAAGTTAAAAAAGAAAGAGATACAAAGAGAGCAGAAGCTTATGCAAGCGCAGAAACACGAAAAGAAAAGAAAGGGGGGAAAAAGAAAAAAAATGTGTAAAGATTTAGAGAGATATGTCTGTAAAAAAATGTCTTTATTCACAGTACAAACCAGAAATTTTAAAGAAGCTCTAAGCTTTATATTTAACTTAGAAAGAAATGAAAAGTATAGACCCAATATTGGAGAAGTTAAACCTGTTAATGGGAGCTATTATTTTTATCCTGAAGATGGAGAACGTATAGGTATAAGTCATAGAAGAATTAGAGTTTATGGCCCCCGTTTAATTTTATTAGAATCTAAATCAAGTAATAGACATTAAAAATGGCAAAACAAAAAGCTTGCAAACTATGTAACACAATTTATGAAGGAGAAAAATGCCCAAAATGCGGCTCTAAAGACCACAGTGAGAGCTTCAAAGGCAGAATTGTAGTTCTAAATCCAGAGAAGTCAGAGATAGCAAAAAAGATCAACATGAAAGACAAAGGAAACTTTGCAATTAAAACAAGATAGAAAATTAAAATGATGGAAATAAAAGTAATAGAAGAGAAAGAAAACCGATTTTTCAAAAGGAAGGAAGTTAAAATATTTATTCACTCAGAAAAAGCTCCAAGCCGTGAAGAAGCATCAAATATCCTTTCCAAAAAGTTCTCTGTGCCTTCAACGAGCGTAAAAATAAAGAAGATTAGAGGAAACTTTGGCTCAAAAACCTTTAACATTGAAGCAAATCTTTATTCTTCAAAAGAAGAAAAAGATTCTATAGAATTAAAAAAGAAAAAAGAAACGGCAATGGAAAAGAAACCTGTTGAGGTAGCTCAAAGTTCATGAATGAATGTTAATAGTTAAAATGTTAAATAAAATATCCTTCGCAATAAGTTGCTCTCAAATACAAATTTTAAATAAGAGAAATATAAAAATAAATTTAATAAAAGGTGATATTACTGATTTTAGCATTAATAACCAATTAAATTCTGCGAAGCAGACAATTTAACAACCAAAAAATGGCGAAGGAAGCAAAAAAAGGAAAAAAGAAGCATAAGAACAAGCCAACAAGCAAGAAATATTCAAAGTATAAAATAGAAGGCAATACTCTCAAGCGTGAAAGATTCTGCCCTAGATGCGGGCCAGGAGTTTTCCTGATGAATTCTCAAGGGAGATTTTACTGCGGAAAATGCCATTACTCGGAATTCCAGACAGGACAGAAAAAAGAAGAAGGCACCTAATCAAAAATATCCCTCTAATTTATAAATCATAAACTTCTTTATTAAATAGTAAGCTTAAAATGTAGTAATTAGTCATGTATTTGGGTTTGCTCTTTTAATGGATTAATTAAAATAATCTTAACAAAAACAATCATGATAGAAATACTTTGCGCAAAAATAGGGGGAATTTGGTGCTATTGGCCACAGAATAATGCTGTTGCGTTCTCTGTAATCTTAGGAGTTATCGTAATCCTTTTGTTGATTATATGGCTTTTCGCAAAAAAATTTGGATAAAATTAAGTTCAGCTTAAAAAATGAGAGTAATTACTGGTAACATATTCTTTCATTCTAGAAACAACATTTTCCCTTCCTTTAATTCTCTGACCGTTAAATTTATAGGTATCTGTTTTGGTTGAACCAAAGGCAATAACCCCAAACCATTTTTCTTCTAAGATGCCGCATGGACCACCACCTTCTACAATACTTACGGATTTTTCTAAAGTTTGCTGATTAGTAATTATAACTGCTGATAATCTAACAAACCCTTCTCTCGGTTTTCTATTTCTTAGTATTGTCATAATAAACTGTAAGATTAATAGTTTAAAAAAACTTGTATAAAAATGAATATTATTGCGCGGGAGCAAGTAATAAAAATTAATGCTAAATACCGCGACTTCTTTTTTGAAAATGAATATGATGCGTGGATACAAACACTAAATAATGTTAATACAACCCACGACTTTTATCTTTCGATTATGAACCAAGAAGACTATATTTAATATACTGCAGAGTTATTAAATCTATCTATTTCTTTTTTATTTTCCGTATTATCCTTTTAGTTATCCTGTAAACTCTTCTCGAGGAATTTCTGTTTGTTTTATTATATATTGCAGTACAAAAACAGATACTTTATTACCATGTGGAACCCACGTAGTTAAGACTTTTCCTAATGGAAGAAATTTTTTAAAAGTAGTGTGTTTCCTTGACCTAATTTCTTTGAACCCATGTTTTTCAAGAATTCTTATCACTTCTGCCGTATTAATCGGCCTGAGTTTTCCCATTTAGAAGATCTCCCTGGAACAGATATGTAAGAAAGTGAAATTGTTTGGACGGCCTTTATGTTTGGTTTTATAGTATCTTCATCATTTAGATAATCTTCTATCAAATCCACCATATTCTCCTTTACTTCTTGTTCTGTACTTCCTTGCGTTGCTATATCTAAAGGAGGGCATGAAGCTACGAATAAATCATCTTCTTTCATAATAACAATTGGAAAAGGAATTTGTGTTTTTTCTTCCATAAAATAGACAATTTATTCTTATTTAAATAGTTTCTGTTTGTTGAGGACAATTTGTTAAGAAACAATTAATCTTAAATTATTGAATTTGATTGCGCGGGAGCAAGTAATAAAAATTAATGCTTAATTCCGCGACTTCTTTTTTGAAATTGAATATGATGCGTGGATACAAACACTAAATAATGTTAATACAACCCACGACTTTTATCTTTCGATTATGAACCAAGAAGACTATATTTAATATACTGCAGAGTTATTAAATCTATCTATTTTTTATTTAATAATTATAACCCAGGGAGCGTTTAAGCAAAACCCCCTATTTTAACTCCTGTTTCTTCTACTTGCCCTTTCACATAAATAGCCCTCAGATCCAAAAGTGGATGAGCATTAATATCATAAGCATCAGAAACCAAAACATCTTCAAATCCTTGTCTCAAATATTCTCCTCTTAGTTCTCCATCACTTCTTTGACGAAAATATTTTTTGGCTAAATCTTCTACACCTTCTCTTGGTTTCTTAGTAAATCGTGGAGAGATTTTCGTATCTGAATGAACGGTTAAAGGTTCAGGTTTAGGCGAATCATTCAAACCAAAGGTGCCAATAGGCTCTCTTAAAGTTTCAAGATCTGTGTTAGTTAAAAATCTCCACCCTTCATGTTCTAATCTTTTTTGAAGATTTGATTTAACTTTATCTACCATAAAAATCTTTGATGAATATTATTTTTAAACTTTATGAATGTAAAAAATCAAGTGGGCAAGCAAATCATAATGAAGTCTTAATAAGCCCACATATCACTTTTTTAAATGATTATAACCCTGGGAGAGTCTTCAGACCGTCAAAAAGATAGCCTGAAGCATCTCCTGGGGAAAAAGAGGTGATAATAAACTGAAAGTACTAAACTATTTAAATGTTTCGTTTATGTTACTCTTAAAAAATGACAGCCCATAATTCTATGATAGTAGTTAAATAGTTTGTAGTACCTAACAATAATATCGGTAGTGCCTAAGTTGTTCTTTACTTGCTTTTATAACGATTAAACAGATTTATAAAATATATGATACTTAGTTCTATATGAAAGAAAAAGGGAGTCAAAGTTCTATTGGTTCTGTAAAACAAGACCAAATTCAAGGCATTTTATTCAATAGGGAAATAGGATGGCAGGAGATTATCTACGATCTTATTAATACTGAGCAACTTGATCCTTGGGATGTTGATATTGTGATTTTAACAGACAAATATCTTGAAAAAATCCTTAAATTTGAGGAGACAGATTTCTTTATTTCAAGCAAAGTTCTTTTGGCAGCGGCACTTCTTCTTAGAATTAAATCTGAAATTCTTTTAAAAAAATACATTAAAAGCATAGACGAAATTCTATTTGGAGATAAAAGGGAATCAAAGAGAATTGGTTTAGAACCAAACCAAGTTTTTAACATTGGATTTGAGGAAACAGCTCCAGAACTGCTTCTAAAAAGCCCAATGCCTAGATTCAAACGTGTTTCCCTGCAAGAGTTGATGGATTCGCTTGGAAAAGCAATTATAACAGAAAACAGAAGAATAAAAAAAGAGATAGTAAATAGAAATGCCGTAATAGAATCTTCCTTATCCCTTCCAAAAAAAAGATTCAGCATACAAGATAAAATTAAAGAAATCTATGATGATCTCTTGAAGCGCCTTGGAGAAAATGAAAAGAAGAAAAAAATTTCTTTCACAGAATTCATAGGAGAAAATAAGGAAGAGAGAATAATTTCTTTCTCTGGATTGCTGCATTTAGACCATCAAAAAAAAGTCTGGCTTGAACAGGAAAAACATTTTGAAGATTTTCATATCTGGCTTAAAGAAGCTTATTTTGCACACAATCCAGATCCCTTTGCTGATTTGAGGACGGAAGTCGAAGAACAGATAAAAGAAATGAAAAATCCCGACAAAGAGCAACAAGAACGCATTGAGAAAATCAACACTGATTTTGAAAATCCAATAGGCAAAGAATTAGACTGATTAATCTCTTGCGGCCGATTCTAAAGCAGTAGCATATTTATCATAGCCAAAAGTTCCAAATTCATCTCTTGGGTCAACAAATTTTTTATGATATTCATTAGAAAAAACAATATTGCTTCCATCAAAATCAAATGTTGCCAAACATAGTAATTCATCGCCTGGTTTTTTATTTCTTAAACTTAAGTAAGCATCCCTCATTTTTCTAAAAAGCTCAAGTTCAAGACTGCTTTGTACCAAAACCATTAATGCTTTAAGAAAACCTTGTTTAAATAAATTCTGCAATCCAGATTATCCATATCTTATTGTATACATTCCATACTCGTGTATAAGATAATAAAACACCTTAAAAAGCCAAAGAACATATTCATAGTATGAAATTAGGGGTGTTATTTTCTGGGGGAAAAGATTCCACATTTGCAACATGGCTCGCAAAAAAACAAGGCCATGAAATTTCCTGTTTGATAAGTATTATGTCTGAAAATCCTGAAAGTTATATGTTTCATACACCCTCTATTTCTAAAACAAAGTTACAAGCAGAAGCAATGGGAATTCCTTTGATAATAAAAGGAACTATGGGAATCAAAGAAGAAGAACTCAATGATCTAGAAGACGCAATTAAACTAAGTATTAAAGAATACGGAATTAAAGGAATTGTCACAGGTGCCGTTGAATCTGTTTATCAGGCTTCCAGAATTCAAGGAATCTGCAATAAACTTAACATAGAATGCTTTAACCCACTATGGCAAAAAGACCAGATAGAACTTCTTCAGGATCTTTTAAAGGAAAAGTTCAGAGTAATTGTAACGGGTGTTTCTGCTTATCCTTTAAATGGCTCCTGGCTTGGAAGAGAAATAAATCAGGACTTTATTTTTGATATAAAAAGGCTCAATGAAAAGTACAAAATAAACCCTGCAGGAGAAGGTGGTGAGTTCGAGACTTTTGTTATTGAATGCCCTCTTTTCAAAAAGCCATTAAGAGTTACAGGCGCAAACTTCTCAGGAGAAGAAAACTCCTGGCGCATGGAGCTTGAGTTAAGATAAAAAAGAAAAAATATATAAATAATAGAAATAGAAAAGATATATGGAAAAAATGGTAACAATGCCAGAAAGAAGATATTTAGAGTTAAAAAGAAAAGCGGAGCTAGATGAGGAATTACTCATCAAGGTTAATAAGGGGTTTAGAAGATATAAAAGCGGGCAGAATAAAGGAATGGAAGTTTAAGAAAGATTAAGTTTTTTTCTAATTTCTTCTTTATAATAAGGAATAAGTCTCTTTATCTTGTCAATTGTTGCCTGTTGGTCTTTTTTTGAGCTTATTGCAATAACAAAGACTACAACATATCCTTCATAGATTAAATAATAAAACCTATGGTTCCTAGCTCTCTTTTCTCTAAAAAATTTATATCCAAGGGGTCTACCAACATAGGGATTTATCTTAAGTTGTTCTATTTCATTGTCTATTATTTTTTGAATAGAATGGTCAAGATTCTCAAAATCAATATCAAACTCTTTTGTTGTAAAAACCCTAAACATACAAAACAAAAATAAGAATAATTTATAAAACATCTCTTTTTATCAGTGAAATGATCTTAGTTATTAACATCTGCAAAGAGCACCTAAGCACGTTTGAGTTTGTAAAACCTATAGAAGGTATCTTAACACAAGCAGGAGCCAACTTCAAAACAAAACATTACAAGCAAATTAGTGAACAAGATGTCAAAAAAGCTGATAAGATAATCATATGCGGAACAAGTTTAGCAGATAATGAATTCCTAAAAGATATAAAAGAATTTTTCTGGATAAAGTACTACAAAAAGCCCATATTAGCCATTTGTGGAGGAAGCCATATAATTGGTCTTCTGCTTGGTTATAAGTTAAAAAAGAACACGCAGATAGGACTAAAAGAAATCAACTTAGAGCGTGAATTCTTAGGAATAAAAGGTAAACTTCAGGTTTATCATCTTCATCAATTTAACATTCTTCCTGACGTGTTCAAAAAAGACAATATTTACTGTGTTCTCTTCCATCCAGAAGTCAGAAATAAGAATATGATTGAGAATTTTGTGAAGATGAATAACAAAAGTGTTCTAAACTATTAATCTCTCCGCTTCGCGTGGAAGAATTTCGTCAACTAACTTCTTAGCAAATTCCCTTAATTGTTGGTATCCGCCACTATTTCTTTTATTTCCATGTATGCCTACTAAAAAAGAATATGGAAGGGTTGATCTTAGACCTGAAGTGAGCATGGTGTCTACTTCAACTTTCAGGGTTCCAATAAATTCCCCATTTTCTCCAGCTACATTAGCATAAATACTTTTTTTCCAAAATACTCCTTTTACAGAATCTAAAGCATAATTTTGATCAATAACATCAAACGGCTTTTCTGCTAGCTTTCTTTCTAATTCCCGCCAAAGTTGGTCTGGGCCTCTAATCTCCCAAGGTATCTTGCTGAAATTAATTCTTTCCATTTAAACTTTTATAAAAACTAATTAATAAAGATTTATCTTTTAAAAAGTATAGGATATTAATTCAATTTAGGATTAATTCGGTCTAAAATTAGAAGTCCTGTTTCTAACTTTCCTAATTCGGTTTCGCCTTCAATTTTAAAATAAGTCCCAAAATAATGTCCTAGTCCCTTTTTCCCTCTTCTTTCAATAGTTGCCTTTAAACTACCTCTCTTTATTCTCTGTTCTCTTATACCTTTTTTGAACATATCAATAACAGTCCAATTAACTTCATCTCTAGATTCAATAATAACGTTTGCTGGTGGTCCATTAAAATAAACACAGGAGTAAACTTTGCCTTCATAATAAATTGGTGCTTCGGTCCTCATAGAAAAATTAGCTTTTGAAGATTATTTAAATCTTTCTAAATTGATCTGCCGAGAATCGAACCACCGGCTCAAAGCTGATATTATAAAACATAAATCTATAAAAATACTTTTAGTATATAATTTTCATGTCACAAGGCAGAAGATTAATTAAGGAAACATATTTTATTTCTCCAGAATATAAGGTTACGCGAGAGGGCGCCCTTGAAGATAAAAAAGATACATTTCTCTCATGGTTATACGATAATACTCATCAATTTACTCAAATGGGTAAAGGGGCCTTTTCTTATGACTCTGGAAAGCTAATGGGAAGCAATAATACTTTATGTGATGTAATAACTACAGAAGTTAATACGGAAAATGCAGACAAAAGAACATATCACAGATTAATCAAAGTAATTTCTTCTCCTTCATCTTTAAGTTTGCCAAGTGAATTAAGAAATGAAATTTTAGACAGAAGATACGAAGAAAAGCCGTCTGATCATAGAATAAAAAGTTGTAATACCTCCCCAAGAAGAGTTTTCCTCTCACGACTTTTTGAGTAGATTCAAATCTTCAACTCTGATTCCTTCCCCGTTTTCATATCCTTAACCATAAACTTCTTTGATTTGATTTCTTTTTCTCCAACAAAAATAACTTTTTGAAAACCATAAGAATTAGCATACTCAAGAGCCTTAGAAGGTTTTCCGTAATAAACTGAAACACTTCCTCCTTTGCTTCTAAGCTTCTGTGCCAAAGCAATTGCTTCCTTATCTCTATCAAGCGAAATCACAAGATATCTTTCAGCAACCAAATTCAAAGTAACAAGACCAATCAGCCTTTCAAAGGAGAATGACCAGCCAACGCATTGGACACTGTTGAACATATATGCTCCTCCACCCATAACAGTTTCTTTCATACCTTTGACTTTTATCTCAAAAACATTTCTGTTGTAATAACTCAATCCTCTAACGAGGGAAGGTTGGAATTTTATCTCGATTCCATAAAACTTACAGTACTCTTTAAGTTCTTTAATATCCTGATACGCTTTGAACCTCTCAAAATATTTCTCCGATTTACCTAGTATATCAAGAAGTTTCTCAGCACCATATTTCTTCAAATTCTTTCGGACTTCTGCCTCTGGAAGTTTATCCAATTTATCAATTTCCCTAAGGACCTGATTGCGATTAGTACCCTTTATGTCATCAATTTCATCAATAATCTCATTAAGAAGAGCTCTATTTCCAACAAAAATCGTGTTTTTAACTCCTAGATAGTCCAAGATATCATTTATAATCGCAAGCACTTCTGCATCGTTTTTAACACTTGAACCGATAACATCTGCATCACATTGTGTAAATTGCCTTAGCCTCTGCTCTGAAGTTGGCTCGTCTCTGAAAACAGGCCCAATAGTATATCTCTTATATGGAAGTTTTTTATTATTCATAAGCCTCTTTAAGGGAAAAGTTTGTTCATATTTCAAAGCTAATTTTCTTTTTCCTTTGTCCTGCAGTTTGAAAATATCAGAAATGGCTTCGTCACCTTGCTGACTTTCAGGACCACGAACAAATTCTTCATATTCAATAATAGGTGTCTCGGACGGTTCAAATCCATATTTTTCAAACACTTCTACGGCAACTTTTCTGATTGCTTCGCGTTTTATAGCTTCTTCTCCAATAAAATCCTCAAATCCTTTTACTGTTTCCATTTTTTTTTCTCCAGTTCTTTATTTAGTTTATCTACTTTTTTTATTATTGCTTGTATAACTCTCCTATTATCTCTAATACGACCACCTTCCAAAACATCAGGGATTTTCCAAATAATAACTTTATCATTATAGCGTCTATTGTTAAATATTTTTTTAGGAATATCGTTTGCTACTACAATTATTCTATCCTGATCTTCTAGTTCACGAATACTTGTTGTTTTTGGTTTACCTAAAATTGAAAATCCAAAGGTCTCTGCTGCTTTTATTTGAGGTTTATCTAAAGGTAAAAAGCCTTCAATAAGCCCTGCGCTGGTTACAACTATGTTTTTATTTTTGTTTATTTTTTTGAAATAAAATTCAGCTACTCGACTTCTAAATCTGTTATACTTACAGACAAAAAGTATTCTTGTTTTTTTCATATTAACCTCTTTGATCGTTCGTCCAAGCGTGACCAAACGAGGGCGGAAGGAGAGAATCGAACTCTCGTTTTGCGGACCACAACCGCACGTACTGCCATTATACTACAAC
>Ga0209542_10020101_pt1 | contig 10620 bp, 7 predicted proteins | sample RifCSPhighO2_01_FD_184028 | JGI IMG/M metagenome (GOLD analysis project Ga0209542, IMG submission 184028) | Soil microbial communities from Rifle, Colorado - Rifle CSP2_plank highO2_0.1 (SPAdes) (version 2) | ecosystem: Environmental > Terrestrial > Deep subsurface > Rock core/Sediment ...
CCGGAGGTTGAATGGGACTGGTACGCATTTGAAAGCCTGAATATGCCGCACGATCACCCGGCACGCGACGAATGGGAGACTTTCTTTTTAGACACTCCAGAAAACCCAAAACTTGGAAAAATGGTTCTAACTCCCCACACATCTAACGGTCAAGTTAGAGAAATGGAAAGAGTAAAACCGCCAATCAGAATGATTAATATCGCAAAATGCTACCGCAGGCAATCTGATGTCTCGCACATCCCTATGTTTCACCAATTCGAAGGACTGGTCATAGATCGCGGAATTTCAATTGTAGACCTCAAAGGTACTCTTGATTATTTTGCCCGTCGGTTTTTCGGATCAGAGCGAAAAACAAGACTGCGCCCCTATCATTTCCAATTTACCGAACCTTCATTCGAAGTTGATATTACCTGCGGGGTTTGCAAAGGCCAGGGATGTAAACTTTGCAAGGCAGGTTGGCTCGAACTTGGCGGAGCAGGTATGGTTCACCCCAATGTTCTAAGGGCTGGAAATATTGATCCCGGCAAATACACAGGCTTTGCCTTTGGCTGGGGTGTAGAGCGCACGCACATGATGAAGTCTGAACTGAAAATGGACGATATTAGAACTTTGTACAGCTCTGATCTTAGATACCTGCGACAATTTTAAAATGGATATTTTAATTCCCGACAGTTGGCTTAAAGATTATCTAAAGACAACAGCAAAACCTGAAAAAATTGCCGAGTGTCTTTCTCTTTGCGGTCCTTCTGTCGAGAAAGTTACCCCACTTCGCCATGGCTCCGTTGGGGGCAAGGATGCGCTTTATTCTATTGAAGTAACGACAAACCGCGTCGATTCAGCCGGGGTCTATGGCATTGCCCGTGAAGCAGCTGCAATTTTACCAAGATTTAAAGTAAAAGCAGAATTTTTACCAATAAAAACAAAGGCTAAACAGCCAATGGCTAAAATTGTTAAATGGTTAAATTGCGAGATTAATCACAATCTCTGTCCAAGATTTAGTGCAGTTCTAATTAGAAACGTAAAACTTGAATCTTCTCCAAAATTAATTCAGGAAAGACTTACCGCTGTTGGAGTACGCCCAATAAATAACGTTGTCGATATTTCAAATTATTTAATGCACGAACTAGGACAACCCGTACATACATTTGACTACGACAAAATTTCAGGAGCTAAAATGATTTTACGAGCCTCCAAAAAGGGCGAGAAAGTAATTACTCTTGACGGAAAATCACATGATTTACCTGGCGGAGACATAGTTATCGAAGACGGCGAAGGCAGACTGATTGATCTCTGCGGAATTATGGGCGGTGAAAACTCCGCAGTAAACAAAGATACCCGCAATGTTTTACTTTTCGTACAAACTTATAACGGCAAAAAAATCCGCCAAACTTCTATGTCTTTGGCGCAAAGGTCGGAAGCCGCCTCTTTGTTCGAAAAAAATTTAGACCCTGAAATAGTCGAGCTAGCAATCAGGCGAGGTATCGATCTTTTTGTAGAAATATGCGGCGGGAAACCAGAAAAGCAAATTCTCGATTTATATCCCAACCCTTATGTGCCCAAAAGTGTTAGCGTAAGTATGAGTTTTATAAACCAACGAATGGGTGTTACCGTAACCAAAACAGATATTGAACGGTTTTTAACACCTTTGGGCTTCAAGATATCTCTTCAAGGAGGTGAGACCTTAAAGATTGATGTTCCGTCATGGCGGGCAAGTGATATTGACATCCCGGAAGACATCGTCGAAGAAGTCGCTCGGATTTATGGATATCATAATCTGCCCTCTCGCGTTATGCAGGGACAAATTCCCGAACCCTTGCCTAACGCTCCTTTTGCTTTTGAAAAAAAAATAAAAGAGTCTTTGCAAAGCTGGGGAGGAACAGAAGTTTATACATATTCTATGGTGGCACGAGATAAAGTAGATTTAACCGGTTCTGCGAGCTGGGTTTTAAAACTTAAAAACCCATTAGGAGCAGATTCCGAATACATGCGCCTGTCTCTTGCCCCGTCTCTAGTCGACGCAGTTAATCAAAACAGGGGAGAGAGCGCTCCATTTCATCTTTTCGAAATGGCCAACGTTTACATTCCGGTGCGCGGAATGTTACCAGAAGAAAGAATGATGGCCGCGGGTATTTTTGCGAATACCGAGTTTTCCCAAGCAAAAGGCACCCTAGAAGCACTATTTGAAGTTTTAAAATCAGAAGTAATTCTTACAACTCAAGACGGAAAGGGGTTCGCGCCTCATCACAGGTTAGCGCTTAGAGCTGGTCGAGAGGAAATTGGGCAATTTGGTAAATTACAACACTCGGGCTATTGGTATTGGGAAGTAGATATCGAAGCCTTGAGAAAAGTTTCGAGCACTACGCACAGCTTCAAACCTTTACCAAAATATCCGTCACAAGTAGAAGACCTCTCTTTAGTTATTCCAATACGTGTGCACTTGGGAGAAATAATCAAGTCTATTTACAAATCTGATTCTCATGTTGTGTCGGTAGTGCTTAAGGATACTTATGAAAACACGCGCACTTTGCGTATTTCGTACCAAAACCCGGATAAAACTTTAACCGACCGCGAAGTTGAGGTTATTAGGAATAAGTTTCTAAAAATATTAGAAAAGAAGTTTGGGGTTAAATTAAAAACGTAGAAATTTATCCTAGCTGTCCCAATTAGTATTAACGCCAATTTTTATCTTCCTGTCTGATTCTATACCGTTTTTGTCTTTTGCTTTTGCGCGCAGTTCATGAACGCCTTTTTTAACTCCTGATAAGGTCATGGACCAAGGAGCAGAAGTAAGTGTCGCTTGCTTAATTCCATCTAGTTCGATCTCGACCTGCACAATCTCAGAGTTTGACTTGGCCTCAACCTTAACTTCAATATTACCGGTGTCTGAATCTATACGGTCGTGGTCTCGCGGTTTAACAAATTCAACGTTAACCACCTGGTTGGCAGAATTACCCGATCCGCAACTTTCAGCAGGCGGGTGGTATTTTTCGTCAGCTTGGGTAGAAATCCAATCAATTATCCCTTTTTGCCAACGGTTCTCTCCACCCGGAACGGCAGTCGGGTCTTCTTCTTTTAAAACAAAATACTCTTTTTCCTCATTGCTGTCACACGCCCTAAGCCTTGTGTGTACAGGATCGCTTCCGTCCGGCTCTGTACCTTTAATGAAATACTCATTGCGGGAGGGAAAGCCGTCATGCGAGCGGAAACCGGAAAGTGAGTCTACTTCTGCAGTAACAACATCCTCAGGGATTTCAAAGTCAGCGGCAGGGCGACCTGCAAGTGCCGCAATAATTATCCTGCGCCAAATTGGGGCTGCTCCTGTTGTGCCGGAAGCAACTTGCTTCATCGGCGAATTGTCATTGTTGCCAACCCACACTCCGGCAATAATTTGCGGTGTCCAGCCGATGGTCCAATTGTCGCGCTGGTCGTTTGTGGTTCCGGTTTTCGCGGCGACGCGGCGCCCGCCGACAGAAAGCGCAGAGCGAGTACCGAAAATTTCAGCTCTCGCCTGAGGATCCGAAAGAATATCAGAAATAATAAATGCTTCTGCGGGTTCTAAAACCTTTTTACCGTCTTTTTCTTTATATTCTTCAAGAACCTTACCTTTTGCATCTTCAACCTTAAGTATCGAAACAGGGTCAAATCTCAAACCTTTGTTGGCAAAGGCCGAGTAGCTAGAGGTAAGATCTAACAGGCGCACCTCTCCGCCGCCCAGAGTGACCGACAGACCAAAGCGCGAGAGGTTTTCCCGCGTTGGCTCTAAAGTTTTTAGACCCATTTGACTTGCTGTCTCCAGCATATTCTCAACTCCCACCATTGCCAGCATTTTAACCGCAGGAATGTTTAAGGAATTAGCCAGGGCAAATCTTACCTGCATCGGTCCGCGGTACTTGCCGTCGTAGTTAACAGGCTCGTAATCCGGCAGATTAACACCCCCGGGAAAAGTGGTAGGAACGTCCATAAGAAGCGTGGAAGCAGTATAACCGCGGCGTAAACCCGCAACATAGGTTACGGGTTTTATGGCCGACCCCGGCTGACGCAAAGAAAGCGTAACGTTTACTTGTCCATCATAATCGTCAGCTTCAAAATTTTTAGAACCAACCATGGCTAGAATATGTCCGTTGTTAGGATCCATAACGACTGCCGCGCCATTTGTAATATGCAAATTCTCAACTTTAGCTATTTCTTCAGCGATAGCACTTTGTGCTTTTTCTTGTAATTCCCAGTCAAGGGTTGTTGTTACTTTCAAACCCCCTTGTTCAACCAAACTTGCTCCATATCTTTGCTCAAGCTGGTCTTTAACGTACATCACAAAGTGCGGAGCTTTCAAACTTGCTCCTTTGCCGACAAACTTTATGTTTTCTAACTGTTTTGCCGTTTCGTCTTCCTGTTCCTCTGTAATATACCCATCTTCCCGCATGCGCCTCAAAACACTTTTGGTGCGGTCGACATATCCCTTCGGGTTTGCTCCATACGGGGAATAACTTGACGGCCTTTGGGGTAATCCTGCTAAGACCGCCGCTTCAATAAGCGTTAAGTCTTTGGGAGCTTTTCCAAAATATATATCGGCGGCTGCTCCCACTCCCCAAGCTGTGCCGCCGTAAGGAGCTTCGTTAAGATACATTTGCAAGATCTCGTCCTTGGAATACTTTCTCTCGATTTGTACTGCCAGGATGAACTCACGGATTTTGCGCGGCAGAGAGCGTTCGGAGGAAAGAAGTACATTTTTTACCAGTTGTTGAGTAATTGTCGATCCTCCTTGAGCTCTCCCTGAGGTGAATAAACGTGAGAAGCCGCGCAAAACACCCAAGGCGTCAAATCCTTCGTGCTGATAAAAGTTTTTATCTTCTGTTGCAATTGTGGCGTTTTTTAAAAAGCTTGGAATATCTTCAAATTTGACTGGAGTTCGTCTTTCATTGGTAAATATGTCGTAGAGAAGAACTTGGTTTCTGTCGTAAATTTTGGTGGAATATCCTTCACGCCGAACTAATTTGTCAGGCGAGGGTAGGTTTAGAGCAAAAATAGGAAAGATAATCCCGAAAACAAGAAACAAACTCAGAACTCCAATAAAAGACAGTAATCCAAGCCTGTAAATTAAATTTGACTTATTTCTACTGCTTGGTCTGTAAGAAGAAGATTGGTAGGAGCGTCTGTTTTTAACCCTCCAAGCAGATTTCCAAGACATTCTATATGTATTGTATCAAAATACGTCATCAGGTAAAATAAAGACGTGGAACTATCCAAAAAACAAAGAGTGGTATTTATTGTTCTTTCCGTAATTGCAGGCTTAGCCCTTATCTTGAGCTCGTTTTTGCCGCTCCTGTCCGTTTTGTAAGCCGCCGCGTTCAAAACTGCAATTAAACTTTTTTTGATATACTGGCAATAATGGATTTTCTAGGAGAATTAATAGGGAGATTTAAAAAGTCTCGTCTTCCTCAAGAACCTAAAACTATTTCTCAGATTTTAGAAGGTAAATTTGCTCCTAAAGTTTGGACATCAGAGTATTTTCGCGAATACATAATTGCATTAGGCCGAGGAGAAAAGTTTTTGCTTACAATCGATCAATACCCAGATTTGGTAGAGTTAAGTAAAGCCTGGCACGAGACGTTAGAAAATATGAGGACTAAAACCAGTAATGGTCACGAGCATTATTCGACAATCGGTTTTAATGAGATACAAAGGACAGTTAACGTGCAAAGAGAACCTTTAATGGGGCATCCTGGACAAATTTCAACACAATTACAAAGCAAGGCTGAAACCTTTGCCAATAGAGCCGGACTTAATCGTGTTGGGGATATACATACACACCCAAATCAACATAATTTAGCGTTTTCAATTGGCGATTTGTATAATCTAGTTTATCCTGGTAACCGAAATTATATAATGGTCGTACTTGGAACAAACGACAATTTATTTGCTTTCAGGGCAAGAAATAGCACTACAACTGGGTTATCAGGCGACGTTCTAACACAAGAGGGTTTCTGTAAGTCTTGGTATGAGGGGAATGGTTATAGGTTTACAGGTATCAGCGAGGCAGGGGAAAAGACGATGCCTATTAGTGCAAATACACCCAGCCAATGGGAGCTAAACTTAAAGGTGGCAAAAAAACACGGACTTGTTTTATATGAAAGTGATGCCAAGAGAGATTTGGTAAAAGTGTTCCCTGTAATTAACCGAGCTTCTTAATTCAATTTATCGAGGCTAAAGTTCGATTACCCCAGGCCTTGTAAAGTTTAATACATTTTCTACCACTCTACGTAGAACGGAGAATTTGTTATACTTATTTACATGAAGAACAGCTACTTCACCCCCGAGAAAAGACTAGATAAAGTTCCACCTTATCTAAGAGAAGACTTGATCTTTGATCTAATAAATGCTTTTGGTCTGGTTAAAAACTCATTCGAGGCGGCCCAACTCCTACAAGACCTCCTTACAAAAAAGGAGTTGGATAATCTGTCGAAACGTTTAAGAATCGCCAAGAAAATGTTGTCTGGCTCTAAACAGGAAGAAATCGTCGACGAGCTACACTGTGGATTTGGCACAATAGCTCGAGTGCAAACCTGGCTGCATCAAGGCGGAGCAGGATTAAGAAATATTATTGTTAAACTACCAATAAGAAAAACTCCTCCTCGAAAAAAGCTACACGCACTTCCACCGTCTTACCGAATGCCTCAAATTGCTTTCGAAGCAATTCAACACTTAAGAGCACATAACGAGTCTAGTAAAATTAAAAAGTTCATAGAGAAAGTTGAAGAAAAGGCAATTGGCGATAAAAGTTTAAGAGAAGCAAACGACGAATACTACCGTAACAAAGCAGGAAGCAAGAGAAAAATCTAGTTTCTTTCTACCACTCTACGTAGAACGGAGAATTTACAATATGTTGCTATCGGATCATGTAAGTAAAATACCTTTAGTTGGCGAGAGTTATGCAAAAAGACTGGAAAAACTAGGAATTGAAACAATACAAGATCTGCTCGAACATTTTCCCCACCGCTACCAAAATTTTTCACTTGTCTCGACGATTTTAACCGCCCAACCAGGAGAAGTGGTTACCATTCAAGGTCAAGTCGTACAGATTAAGAATGTTTATACCAGAAGCGGCAAAACTTTGCAGTTAGCAGTCATTTCTGACGGAACAGATACACTTGACGTTACTTGGTTTAACCAATCATATTTAGTAAAAAGCTTATCCCCGGGCACTTGGCTCTCCCTCTCGGGAAAAATCTCAGCCATAGGGCGCAAAAGATCGCTCGTCTCACCCCAGTTTGAAAAAATTTCAAATTTCAAATTTCAAATTTCAAATTCTGAAACCTTACACACCGGCCGCCTTGTGCCGATATATCCTGAAACTTACGGCTTATCGTCAAAATGGCTCAGAGCAAAAATTGCAAGACTGTTGTCGCTGTTGGCAAAAGAGATAGAAGAGTATTTGCCGCTTTCGCTTTTAGAGGAGCATAACCTCTTAGAAAGAAGAAAAGCTGTCGAACAAGCACACTTCCCAGAATCTGCAAAAGAGGCCAAAGATGCCCGGCGGCGCCTTGCCTTCGATGAATTTTTCTCACTGCAATTAAACTCACTCTGGAGAAAGCTTTCTTGGAAAAACGCAATACCTGCCCCGCAATTAAAAATTGATCAAAAAAAGGTAACTGCCTTTATAAAATCTCTTCCTTTTACGCTTACCCAAGGGCAAAAACAGGCTACAGACGAAATACTGCAGGACATGAGAAAGCCGCAAAGTATGAATAGACTGCTGGAAGGGGATGTCGGCTCTGGAAAAACTGTTGTCGCGGCACTTGCCGCTTATGTTGCCTGGACAAACGGTTACAAATCAATATTTATGGCCCCAACTCAAATCCTCGCAAATCAGCACTTTAATACATTAAAAAATATTCTGGAACCCTTTGGCGCGGAAGTGGGACTCGTCACGAGTGGCCAGAATTTAAAATTTAAAATTTCAAATTTAAAATTCGACGTAGTCGTCGGGACACATGCACTTTTACACCAGGTCCATTTACTCGAGAATGTTGCGCTGGCTGTTATTGACGAACAGCATAGATTTGGCGTCGCTCAAAGAGCCTTACTAGCGCAAAAAAGAGGTGAATTTGCCCCGCATGTTTTAACTATGACCGCTACCCCCATTCCCCGCACCATAGCGCTGACCATGTATAGCGATCTTGATTTGTCTGTTATTAACGAACTACCAAAAGGAAGGCTAAAGATAAAAACCTGGGTTGTGGGACAGCAAAAAAGGGTATCTGCCTATAAATGGATCCGGGAACGGGTAAAAAATACTTCAGAACAAGCCTTTATCGTCTGCCCTTTAATTGATGTTTCTGAAGCAGAAACCCTAAAAAATGTTAAAGCTGCCAGCGTTGAGTTTATAAGACTACAAAAGGAGGTTTTTCCAGACTTGCGCTTAGGCATGCTTCACGGACGAATAAAACAAAAAGAAAAAGATATTGTCATGAATAAGTTTAAGAGGGGAGAGTTGGACATTCTTGTTTCAACCCCAGTTGTTGAAGTCGGAATCGATATACCCAACGCCACAATTATGTTAATAGAAGCTTCAGAAAGGTTTGGTTTAGCCCAACTTCACCAGCTCCGGGGAAGGGTAGGCAGGGCAGAAATGCAATCCTATTGTTTGCTGTTTACCGAGAACAGATCCCAAAAGGTTTATACACGTCTAAAAGCTCTCGAGCAAGGGCTGTCCGGCCCTCAACTGGCAGACCTTGATTTAAAACTAAGAGGTCCTGGCGAGGTCTATGGCACTGCCCAGTCCGGCTTCCCTGAATTAAAAGTTGGTTCTTATTCCGATCTTGAACTAATTAAACTGGCGCGTGAAGTTGCCGAAAAAATAATAGATCAGATAGATAAGCATCCGAAAATCAAAAAACTTATTGAAGAGAAAACTGAAATTTCTTCAAACTGAAGATTTAGAGGTAAAACAACAAAAAGTTGTAGTTTGCGGACAATAGCGCCATAACCCTGCCTCTGGTATAATCCGAGGGTATGAAGCCTCTAGTTATCATCAAACTCGGCGGAAGCGTAATAACCTACAAGGAGAGTAAAACTCCAAAAGCAAGATTATCAGTGATTAAAACGCTTGCCAAAGAAATAGCGCAAATTGTAAGGATTGGAAAGTACAGGATTGTCTTGGTACACGGAGGCGGTTCTTTTGGCCACCCCAATGTTAAGAAATTCAACCTACACAGAGGAATGAAAACCGCCAAACAAAAGCTGGCGTATGCACAAACTCTGCAAAATATGCTGGATTTGAATGAGTTTGTAGTTAAATCCTTGATAAGCCAGGCAGTTCCGGTAATAAGTATTGTCCCGCACGGTTTTACCGAACAAGAGCAGGGTGGGTTTAAAGGCTTTAGCGTAAAAATTGTTAAAAATGCGCTAGAGCAAGGATTGGTACCCGTTCTTTTTGGAGACGGTGTTTTGGATACTAAATGGGGTTGTTCAGTTCTTTCAGGCGACACAATAGTTTCTTACCTGGCAAGAAAATTAAAAGCTGAAAAGGTTATTTTTTTATCCGATGTCGGTGGAATTTTTGAGCAAGACCCAAAATCTAATCCTCGCGCTAAATTGATCCCAGAAGTTAATAACCGAAATTTCAAAAAAGTCTTAAAAATACTAGCATCCACTGGCACGTCTAAGATTAACATCACAGGTGAGATGTACGGAAAGATGGTTGCAATCAGAAGAGAGTTAAGAAAAAAGAGTATCTATATAATAGACGGCTTGAAAGATAAGGTGTTAACGGGAGTCTTGGCAGGAAAGAAAATTGGAACGAAAATTTATTTTAGTTAGGCTCCGAGACTGTCGAAAACCTCATCCTGTACTTTGCCCTGGGTTCGAAAGAACAAATGTGGAGAAAAATTTTCCGGACTTTCGAGAAAAGTTAAGTAGCTGAGAACCAGCTCTCTAACTCCAGGACGAAACTGCCGGTCGTCAGGATTGCTCTGTAAAACTTCTTCGATACTTGTCCAGAATGGACCAGCGACTTCGTGTTTCTCTGTTCCAATAGCGGCAAGAACAGGTTGCTCTATCTGGAGTAGATAGCCGTGTAACCATACACCCTTTGTTAACTGTATTTTACAAAGTAGAACTTTTTTATCTAAAGGAAGCTCTGCTTCGTTAAGGACTACCTCTTCTTGAAATAATCTTTTTATGGCGTCATCATCTGACTCGCCGTCAATAACTGTTTCCATTGGAGCTGTTCTCATGCCTACTATCTTGCCGGTAGAACGTTTAGTTTTAAGTTCTTGGACAGTTAGAAACCTAAAGTCAGGTGTAACAAGTAAGACCCCGACACCTATTACATTTTCTGTTATTTCTTCCTCAGTAGGTTTGAAAATCCGTTCTTGGATCATATTATTATTCCGGCTGATTTTACACTGTAGCGCTCTGGTTATCAAATTTCACTAAAGTTTTCCCTCCTGACAAAAAAAGCCGTAGTCTGGCACGAAGCTAAACTTGAGCTCGGGGTCTTAAAGTATCAGCGATTTAGTTTACATACTTCATATTCAGGAGACGGCGATTTAGACAAAGAGAGCTCTTCATATCTAGGATATCCTTGTAGTCTAGAAAGGAGGCTTACATGAGTGAAGCTGC
>Ga0209542_10020107_pt1 | contig 10618 bp, 11 predicted proteins | sample RifCSPhighO2_01_FD_184028 | JGI IMG/M metagenome (GOLD analysis project Ga0209542, IMG submission 184028) | Soil microbial communities from Rifle, Colorado - Rifle CSP2_plank highO2_0.1 (SPAdes) (version 2) | ecosystem: Environmental > Terrestrial > Deep subsurface > Rock core/Sediment ...
CTTCTTGTTTTATCTGGCTTGACACTTATTATCGCGTCAGTAGTTCTCTTCTTGCGAAGCAAGGTCGGTCGGAATCTTACAGATATTGTCATTCTGCATCTGCCAGTTATTGGTGAGATGGTAAAAGAATTTGGATCAGCTCGTACCGCCCGTACCCTCGCCTCCCTTCTCTCTAGTGGTGTGGAAATTGTAGTGGCACTCGATGTGACTATTGATGTTTTGCAGAATCATCTCTACAAAAATGCGCTTAGGCAAGTTCGAGTGGCCATAGAGAAGGGTGAGCCAATGTCGGCTGTGTTTGTCCGACATGAACATCTTTACCCTTTATTTGTTGGAGAGATGATGACTGTGGGCGAGGAGACGGGTAAGATTTCGGAAATGCTCTTGTCTATCGCAACTTATTATGAAGAAGCGATTGACCAGAAGACCAAAGACCTTTCTACCATTATTGAACCATTATTGATGATTATTATTGGTATTGGTGTCGGCATCTTTGCTATCTCGATGCTTGCGCCGACTTATTCGTTGGTTGATTATATTTAATCTCATATGAACAGAAATAAAGGCTTTACTATTCTTGAAATTCTTCTCACTCTTTTTATCCTCACCCTGGTAGTTACCATCGTTATTTTTTTATTTTCTAGACTTAATTCTTCCAAGGCCCTTGATGGAAGTGCTAACTTGGTCGTTTTAACTTTAGATGAGGCGCGCTCTCTCACACTATCATCGGTAGGTAATTCTCAATACGGTGTTCATTTTGCAGATTCCGAGATAACCTTATTCAAAGGGTCAGCTTATTCATCATCTGATCCGTCAAATATAGCAACCGAGCTCAATTCTCTAGTTGGTCTCCGTAACATTATCCTCTTTAGCGGAGGAATGGATATTGTTTTCGAGCGTTTAACTGGACGCACCGACGAGCCGGGCACCCTCCAAGTTTTTCTCAAAGATAATCCCGAAAATTTTCTAACTGTTACAGTCAGTAGCTCAGGGGTGGTAGAATCAAATTAATATGATAGAAACTTTCTCGCGAAAATTAAATACTGGACTGACACTTGTCGAGGTTTTGATAGCCGCCTCTATTATTTTATTTTTTGTAATCTCGCTGACTGGTGTCCACTCCCTTTACCTGCGTACCGCTTTGAAAAATGGCAATGTCATCAAAGCCACTTATCTGGCTGAAGAGGGGATTGAGGCGGCACGTTTTCTTCGCAATTCTTCCTGGGATGCCAACATTGCCATTCTCATTCTTGACTCAAGTTATGGCATGGTCTTCGATGGGACCACTTGGCGGGCGAGTACCACAAACATGAGCATAGACGGCATGTTTGTGAGGACAATAGTCTTTTCCGCTGTGTACCGCGACTCTTTCCAAGATATTGTTACCTCTGGCGGAACTCTGGATCCTAACACGTTGAAAGTTACCTCAACGGTATCGTGGGATAGCCCGGGTGCGAGTAGCAACAAGGTGATCTCAACTTACCTTACTAACATTTTTGATAGCTGAAATGATTTCACGTATAAAGCAAAGGGGGTTTTCCTTGTTAGAAATGCTTATCTACATAGCCATCTTGGCGCTTTTACTTGCGATTATCATGAATATTATTGTTTCTGTTTCTAACTCCATGCGAGTAATCAAATCCTTGCGTAGTATCGAGGATTCAGTGGTTTTGAGTTTGGAGCGTGTCGGTCGGGGAGTACGCCAAGCTGATAGTATTGATGTCTCAAGCGTATTCGGTTCTCATCCTGGTCGCTTAGTTATCGTCGGCACGGATGCGGATGATTCTCCGCGCAAAGTTGAGTTTTATCTATCAAATGGTCGCGTATTCTTGAAGGAAAATGATGTGGACACTGGCGCTCTCACTCAAACCGGCTCAAAAGTCAGTAGTCTCATTTTTTATCACTTCGTCGGCGCTAATTCCGAAGGAATACGGACCGAGATGACTGTTGAAAGTGGTACAAGTACCCACTATCGCTCGGAAAAGTTCTATTCCACCACGATCTTAAGATAACTCATGACTAAAAGAATAAACATCAACTGGGAGAGTGGACAGGCCCCTCGACTAGACTCGGGGCAAGCAATGATGGTAGCCACCATATTATTTTTAGTAGTTTCTTTAACAATAATTTTTGGTCTGGTGGGTCCGATCATTAAACAGCAGAAAATAGCTTCTCAATTAGTTCTCTCACGTCAAAGCTATTTCCTCTCCGAAGCTGGGATCGAAGATGTGGTTTATAGGTTGAAAAGCGGACTATCGGTTTCTTCGACAGAAGTTTTAAGTCTCTCGGGAAACATGACCACGGTGACCATTACCGATACTTCTGGTGGTAAAAAAATTATAGCTACAGGAGAAGTTAAAGAGGCCATCCGTAAGGTTGAGGTCAATTTAATACTCGGGACAGGCATAGCTTTCCATTATGGAGTTCAAGTTGGACAGGGTGGGTTGGAGATGAGTAACTCGTCTCAAATTATCGGCAACGCTTATTCAAACGGGAATATAATAGGTACTAATTCGGCTAGAATTCAAGGCGCGGCAATCGTTTCTGGGCCAACGGGTGTGATTGATGGCATGGATATTGATGGCGACGCGTGGTCTAACACAATACGAGGGTCATCAACCGTTGGTGGTAAGGCAACTCATTCCTCGCTTCAAAATACGACTGTCACTGGTGATGTTATTGCCGACTCCATTTCCAATTGCACAATCGGGGGTACAGCCAAATATGATATAAGATCAAGTTGTATTGTGACTGGAGGTGCAACAACTCCTAATCCCGACGATTTTGTTCCGGCTGACCTATTGCCTCTGCCTATCTCGGAGGAGCAAATTGATATCTGGGAGTCGGAAGCGGTAAGTGGGGGCACATTGGGTTCTCAAATCTGGAGTAGTGGCACTAGAGTCATAGGACCCAAAAAAATAAACGGAGATTTGACTATGAGTGGTGATGCGGAGTTGGTCGTTACCGGGACCTTATGGGTTACTGGTGCAATTAAATTGAGTAATACCTCGAAGATTAGGCTGGATGAGAGTTACGGTGGCTCCAGTGGCGTGGTTATGGCCGGAATTGATGAAAATGCGACTGCCGGCTACATTGAGATTTCCAACTACGCCCAAGTCTCGGGCTCTGGTTCTCAAGGTAGTTACATCATGCTCCTATCGCAAAAAGAAGGGACTGCGTCAGATGCGATAAAAACCTCTAATAATTCTGCGACAGCAATTCTTTATGCCGGCGAAGGCCAGATAGAAATCAGCAATAGCGCAGCGCTTAAAGAAGTCACGGCATATAAGCTTGAAATTAATAACAGTGCGACAGTCACCTATGAATCTGGGCTTGCAAATAATAATTTTTCGAGCGGTCCGGGTGGTGGCTATGATATTTTGAGTTGGAAGGAAATAGAGTAAAATAAATAAATGGCCAAACCTATTTTAGTTGCAAATTGGAAGAATCATCCCGGGTCTCTTGATGAAGCCAAGATGCTTCTGGGGCAATTATCGCGAGATTCTAAGTTCTATAAGAAACTTACACTTTTTATCGCGCCACCATTTACTTATTTTGAATCAGTTTCCCAGCGTCTCGGCAATTTTGGGCAATTAGCGTCTCAAAACATCTCTTCTCTTCCGCTGGGAAATTATACTGGTCAAGTCACTCCAGATATTTTAAAAAGTTTTGGAGTTCGGCTTGCTATTATCGGTCACAGTGAGCGCCGTAGTTTTGGAGAAACGTCGGAGCATGTTGCAAGGAAGGTGAAAGCCGCTCTTCACGCTGGCATTACACCTCTTGTTTGCGTAGGTGAAATATCTCGTGATCAGGATGGTGAGTACTTCGAATTATTACGTGAACAAATTAAACTTTCACTTGCTGACGTCAATCGCAAGACAGGCGCTTCTAAATTGGTGCTTGCCTATGAGCCGGTTTGGGCTATAGGTAAAAGTGCTCGAGATGCCATGGTTTCTGCCGATCTGTCGCAGTCAATTATTTTTATCAGGAAAGTTTTAACCGACATGTTTGGTCGGTCAATAGCCGAGCGCATCCCTATTCTATATGGTGGTTCTGTTGAGCCAAGTAATGCCCTTGCGCTCTTTCGCGAGACTGGTATCAGGGGGCTTCTCGTTGGACATGCATCTCTTAATGCCAAGAGTTTTGGGGTAATTGCTAAGTCGTTAATATCAAAATGAATCCCGTACGAAATTTATGTTATATAATTATTGTATTAAAAATTTAAGTTTATTTCGTACGGGATGAAATCTATCACTGAAGCGACAAATCTGAAAGGTAAACGCGTTCTTGTACGCGTGGATTGGAGTGTGCCAACGCAAGATGGTAAAGTTATGAATGATTATCAGATTAGGAAGTCACTTCCGACCATAGAATTTTTACAAAAAGCTGGAGCTAAGATCACTTTAATTAGTCACGCGGAAAGAGACGCAGATTCCTTACTACCGATATCCGGGTGTGCTAAAGGATTTCTTCCCACACTTACATTTATAGAACCAAGTGATTTGGTACTTCTTGAAAATCTTCGTCAAAACAAAGGTGAGAAGGAGAATTCTAGGGCATTTGCCAAAGAACTGGCTAATATGGGGGACATTTTTGTCAATGAAGCGTTCCCTGTGTCGCACCGTAAGCACGCTTCTGTGGTGGGAGTACCAGCGTTGCTACCCAGTTTCGCTGGCCTACAACTGGCGCTCGAAGTGGAGACGCTGTCTAAAGCTTTTTACCCTAAGCGACCATTCCTTTTTATCCTTGGTGGGGCTAAATTTGATACCAAATTACCTCTGCTTAAAAAGTTTGTTCATATCGCTGACGATATATTTGTGGGCGGAGCTTTGGCACACAACTTTTTCAGGGAGCTTGGTAAAGATATCGGGGAGTCTCTAGTGAGCGAGGGAGATTTCGGATTAAAAGAGCTCTTGAATACTGGTAAAATAATTTTGCCAGACGATACTATAGTGGAAGATAAGAAAATTATGGATGCGGGGCCTATTACTCTTGAAAATCTTAAATTAAGAATTCAAAATTCAAATTTAGTGCTTTGGAACGGCCCATTAGGTAGTTATGAGAGGGGCTACAAAGTGGCGACGCTAGAATTAGCCAAGCTTATTGCCGAGTTTGGCAAGGAATCCATAATCGGTGGTGGGGACACTCTAGCGGCTGTAAATGAGTTGAATCTATTTGATAAATTTACTTTTGTTTCCACGGGTGGAGGAGCCATGCTCGAGTTTCTAGCCATGGGTACTTTACCCGGCATAGAAGCCCTTAAATAAAACAACAGGCGCGTGAGGGTCACGCGCCTAAGAAGGTGGTAAGGTGACCCAAATCCTTGTATCTACGGAAGTAGATACCGAAATGGATTACCTTGAACTCGAAACTGGAGACGCCGTGGAGAAATTGCTCTTTAGAAACCAGTGAGCAATTCCTGATGCGGTAGCGCGAAAGCGCTTCCTGATTTACCTGACTGTCAAGAACTCTCACTTCGCTGAACTGGCCGAATACCCCAGAGAGATCTTCGGCCTGCAATGAGACATTTTCTTCGCCGAAATTGAACTCGACGATCAAGAGGATGGATGTGGAGTATCGGTTTTCCGCAAGAGCTGACAACCGACCGGCGTAAGTGGCATCACCATCAAAGAGAAAGGTTTCTCCCCGAACGGCGATCCACCTAATTCTGTTCTCAGCCGGTCTGAACTGGTTAAGAGCACCAGATATGGCTTCCGCTGGAACGCCGAGAAACGAAGCAGTCAAAGCCGAGGCCAGAGACTGATAGTAGAACAAATCAGTCCTGACATACGGCCTAAACCGAATCGACTGGTTCGTGAAGTTCAAGCGGATGAGTGCTTCCTCGCCGTCACTTTCCAAGAAGGCATCAGCACAATGGTCAGTGAACGAGAACGTGAGGTCTCCCCTTCTTTTCAGAGATACCACGAGCGGATCGTCTACGTTGAGAACTGCCGTCTCAGCCTTCTCAACTAGAGATCTTTTAGCCTCTCTGATGTCAAGAAGCGTATTGATCCCGAAGACACCGAGATGGACTCTCTTGATATTGAGCATAACACCGACACGTGGTTTGAGGATCCGGGTCAACGCTTCGATGTGATGAGGCCGGTACATTGAGTACTCAAGGCAGAGCACTTGATGTGACGGGTCAAGGTAGTTGACTATCCAAGACGAGAGATTGAGTGGAGTCAGACGCTTTGAATAAATGCGTCCGCACTCAAACTGTCCGGACAGAATACTCTGGATCATAGCAGTTGTTGTCGTTTTACCGACACTTCCGGTGACTCCCACCACCATGGGGTTGGTAGTTGAGAGAACGTGCTCGCGCAGTTGATCGATGGCGAGAAACACGTCCGGGACACGGAGATATTTCAGACCGTGCATGTCGCTGTCGGAGACTCTGCCGTCGACTACGAAAACAATATCACTTCTCTGTCTGAGTTTCGGGATGTTTTTGGCACGGTCAAAAGCGTTGGTGTACCAACCCTCTTCTTTCGGATTGTCTTCGTAGACAACGAAGTAGAGTTCGTTTCCATCTCCAACGCTACCTGTCTCAAACTCCCTGATGTAGACAATGTTAAGTCTGTTGAAAGAAGTTCTGTCACTGACGTTGTGAACTTCCACTTCCCAGATGGTCAGGAGAGTTTCGATACTTATGTGCACTTTGTCCTCCCTAGGTCAAGTTGTTGATGACGACTGAAATTAGCTCATCAGTGTGAGTGTTGGCAATGTCGTGTCCGCCACCCTCGATGACGTGAAGTTTATGATGATTCTTGCGCGAGGCAAGAAAATCCTTCACCGGCTCCAGTGGGGTAGCAGAATCCTTTTCACCGTAGATTAGGACGAGTTCATCCGGCATTTTCAGTAGGTCCTCTCTTAGATTAAGACCAACGATGTTACGATAGGTCTCTCTCATTACGGCACTGGCTTTGGCGTAGTAGGGATTTCTCACGACGCTTGCTAGATAGAAGTCTCTGGCAAGCGTGATGAGCGTTTCTGGTAGGATAGCTTTGAGCCAACCGATCGAGACACTCTTATTCTCATACCGGCGAATGATAGCCGGGGAGACAAGAAAGGCCTTGACCGTCTTGTTTCCAGACACTACTTTCCAGTGAAGTATAATTGCCCCACCGAAAGAGTACCCGAGTACGACGTCCGGTTTCTCCTTTTGAATCACCTGATCTAGATACTGGGTGAAATCAGAGAGAAACCAGGGGCGTTCTGGTTCCTTCTCCCCGCAAAATCCGGGAAGATTAAAACGAACGACATCGAAATATGTCGAGAGCACTTCCACGAAGCGTGAACGATTGCCCCACGCATCCGTGCATCCTGATCTCGTGTAGTTATCGTGATTCCAGCCGTGGACAAGGAGAATTTTTTTCATGTGTTCACCTCTTGTGAGTTTCGAGTTTGTTGTTAAGGATCTGGTGTCTGTGGGGGACATTACATCAAGTGAGTACATTAAGCAAGGTATAAGTTGATATTCCGTTTCTAATTGATATTTAAAATAAATTTACGGATTTTTTCGGCATTTGTCACGAAATCTTTTAGATCACCAGCAACCTTATCATTTGGGAACACCCAGATATGGGCATGTTCTACTTCGTCACCAATGATTTTTGAAAGGATCCAGTCAGTTTTAAATGCTTTTTGTTGGGCGAGTGCAATTTTTCTAACAACTTCAAAGAATTCTCCTACATTTGGCACATCCCAAACCCATCTATAATGTTTTTTTGTTATGACTTGAGTATGTCCGGTAGATTGCGGATTGATGTCAAGAAAAGCTAAAAAATTATTATCCTCATAGACTTTATAAGCCGAAATTTCTCCCTTAACTATCTTGCAAAAAAGGCAGTCTGCGTCAGTCATATTAATATGTGATATGAGATACCAATTTACCAGATTTATCGAATAGTTCTATGGTCTCATACTTCTCGGCCCACATCTCCCAGCCCCTGCCGAGAAATATGCGCCAAGTATGCCCAGAGAAATCAGTATCATTTTTATGATTATAGATACAGGAAGCATAATTGAAATGATTTTTGATGAAGGATACACATGCGCTGGAAAGTAACACATTGTTCACACAACTGTGGCATATTTCACCATCACTATCCTTAGTATCAAATTTCGGTGTCCGACAAGATGACATGCTTTCTATAAATGTGCGACATTCTGTGTCGAGCGCACTCACCCCGGGCTCATTTCTTGGTCTGGGACAATCATTTGAAAGTGGCGGGATGAATGTGTATTCAGGGAGATCCTCTAAGTAACCAGAGCAAATATTTTCTTTGAAACTCACTATTTTGTAAGGCAATTGAGAACCGATTGAACCGGTTGTGATGACAGCTCTCTCATTGGTTTTAAGTACTACATTTTGAAATACGTTGCTGCCTGTGGGAGAGATGGCAAGCGTGGCTTGACCGACAATAGCGGTATCTGATGGGAAATGTTGGAGACCACCGCCCGTACTATATGCGCGCTCGCCTTTACCATTTTTCAATTTCCAATTTGTAATGTCTATAGACTCATTACTAATGTTGTCTATCGTGACGTATTCTTCGTAGGTCTGGTAAGAATAAGATGCGTTGCCGGTGCCAAGAGAAATGCTTTGTTTATAAGGGGAGGTTGGTGAAATTATTTTTTCTCCACTGGCGTCTTGAGTATTGTCTTGTGGGGTGCTGGTGACAGGACTTTTAGACCCTTTAGGTGTGATTATCATAATGATAATAAGAACAACTAAGATCACTATGCCCAACAAGGTATCGTTGTCTTTCATGAACCTATTTTACATATGCATGTTAAAATAAGCTAATGCAACATTTTCCGGAATTATTTGAAACCATGCTCAAGGAGCGTGGTGTTACTCCGGAGGAGCAGGTAGATTTTTTGAATCCCAACTACGATAAACTCCATGACCCGCTTGAATTACCGGACATGGAAAGGGCTCGCGGCAGGGTAATTAAAGCTATCAAAGACAATGAGCATATCGTCGTCTTTTCCGACTACGATTGTGATGGCTTACCGGGTGCCGTGGTGCTTTCCGATTTCTTCGCACGGATAGGTTATGAAAACATTTCTTTTTATATCCCACACAGGCATGATGAGGGTTTTGGGCTCAACGAGGAGGCGATAAAAGAAATTGCCGAACGTGGCGCAAAGCTTTTAATTACTGTCGACTGTGGCATCGCTGGTAACAAGGAAGTAGCTTTGGCCAATAAGTTGGGTATTGATGTCATTATCACCGACCACCATAAGCCGAATCCCGTTCTTCCCGATGCCTATGCCATCGTTAATCAAAATAGAGAGGACTCTCTCTATCCATTTAAAGGACTCTGTGGCGCGGCAGTTGCATTTAAACTTGTTCAGGCAATTATCGCGCGTGAGACTTTTGGTATTAAACCGGGTATGGAGAAATGGTCACTTGACATGGTTGCTATTGCGACACTTTCAGACATGGTACCGCTACTCGGTGAGAATAGAATCCTGACACGCTTTGGGTTATCGGTTTTGCGCAAATCTCCTAGGCCGGGACTTGCTGCCATTTTCAAAAGAATGAATATGGACCAGAGCACAGTTTCGGAGGACGACATTACTTTCATGATTACTCCGCGTATCAATGCCGCCTCGCGTATGGGAGTGCCAGAGGACGCCTTCAATCTCTTGAGGACAAAAGATTATGAGGAGGCGGAGAGACTTGCTCTTCATTTAGAGAAGATAAATAACGAGCGAAAGGGGGTGGTAGCTAGTGTCGTTAAGGAGGCGAAGTCTCGGTTAGTCAGTCGCGAAGTAATTTCTGGAGTTATAGTCATTGGGAATCCAGAATGGCGGCCGTCTCTTCTCGGACTCGTTGCCAATTCTTTGGTAGAGGAATATGAGAGGCCAGTTTTCGCTTGGGGCAGGAGCGGGGACGGGACACTAAAAGGTTCTTGCCGCTCGTACAATGGCTACGATCTCTTTGTTCTGATGAGTGCTGCAAGTGATGCGTTTATAGAATTTGGTGGCCACAGCGGGGCTGGTGGATTCTCTGTGACCCTTGAGAGTCTCACAACTCTCGAGGAGAGATTGTCTAAAGCAATACCTGACTTGAAGGCCAGTCCTGTAAGTATTGACAGCTCTTTACTTGATATAAATATGAATGACATTGGAGAAAATCTTTGGGATCTAGTATCAAGTTTTGCACCATTTGGTATGGGAAATAAAAAACCGATTTTTAAAATCTCACAGGCGGAAATTAAATCAATAAGACAATTTGGCAAAGAAAATAATCATCTAGAGATAACGTTTAATGGTGGAAACAAAGAAATAAAAGCCATTTCTTTTTTTACCGACCCCACCTCTTACTCCATACTTCTTACTCCCTTCTCCAGTGTTTCCATTCTCGCTAATCTCGAAAAATCCTACTTCCGCAACCGCCCCGAATTGCGTCTCCGCATAGTTGACATCGAGTCTGTTTAGGTGTATAATGGGCTTAGATAAATTGTTCATTTGGTATTGGATAATTGTCGTCAAGAGTCAGTATTTTTACGTAAGAAAATTGACTCTTGGCGACGATGAACGTTGCTAGGCACTGCGGATGAACCGTGGTGAACTCCGGGATGAACCCGGGGAAAGATTGTTC
>Ga0209542_10020108_pt1 | contig 10617 bp, 5 predicted proteins | sample RifCSPhighO2_01_FD_184028 | JGI IMG/M metagenome (GOLD analysis project Ga0209542, IMG submission 184028) | Soil microbial communities from Rifle, Colorado - Rifle CSP2_plank highO2_0.1 (SPAdes) (version 2) | ecosystem: Environmental > Terrestrial > Deep subsurface > Rock core/Sediment ...
CCGCCGCCTTCCGCGCAATGATTTGAACCGCAGTATCCTATACTTCCCATTACTCCGGCAGAACCCGTGAGGGCGCCACCTGCTCCTCCTGCACCGGGACCACCATTACCTACTCCATTTCCTGCTCCGCCTCCACCACCTCCACCTCCGGCCAGAAGCAAGACAGTTGACATTGCGAATGTGCTCGTACTTGAAAACCATGTCATGCCGCCGCCGGTATTTGCAGGAAGATAGCCATTTGAACCGGCATCGCCACCACCGTTGTATCCGTTTTTTCCACCAACATTTGCGTAGTATATTGTGCCCGAAGCCACAGAGAGCGTTCCCATCGCTTTTCCGCCCAATCCTCCTGCTGCGCTCCCAGTACTGCTTGCCCCCTGGGCGCCATAGGCGGTAACGGTAATGCTTGTTACGTCGGACGGAACGGTATATGTCGTTGAGGCACCGGTGTAACTTAAGGTCACCGTGGAAGTGGTGATCAGACCGCTTCCGCCGTCGTCAATCAAGGAAATCAAACTACTCATCGAATCCATGTGGCCGAACATATCGCCGCCATTGGAGGTAACTTTGCCCACCAGGCGATACAGATGCGCAGGATCATAGATACTCTTCACGACCATGCCGCTTGCATACGTCTGCGTATAGACCTGGTCCAAAGGCGAGTAATCAATATTGGAAATGACCACCGTTGAACTTGCGCCGAATTCCGTTTCACTTACCGTTTCCACCAACCCTGCCGCGTTGTACGTGTAACTTACGAGCGAACTATCGGGATTCGTAATCGTAAGTTGATTCCCTTGCGGATCATACGTATAACTTGTCGTGTAGGTTGTTGATGCAATAGTTTTTGACTCTTGGGAAAGCTGGCCTAAAGTGTTATAGGTTTTGCTTGCAACAACATCGGTTGAAGATGCGATACACAATCTTCCGATTCCTTGCGTGCAGGAATCGTAGGTATAGGTGTATTCCGTTCCCCCCTGTCCCGTATAATCTTCGGATGAAACCCTGTTCAGATCATCATACGTGTAATTGATAATCTGACTTTTTGGATCAACGCTTTGGGTAAGATTTCCCGCATCATCATACGCATAACTCCACGTTCCGTACGTTGTGTCGGTTGCATTGTGCAGATCTTCAGCAGTCAGCCTTCTGCCTAATCCGTCGTAGGTAAAGTTACGGACGTTGTTCAAGGCATCGGTAATTTGCGTGAGATCTTTGAGCTCATCATAGGTGTAATACGTAGAATAGGTGTTTTCTCCATTATGCTCATCAACCTGCACGAGATTGCCATATGCGTCCACATATTGATTCTTCGCTTTCCCGCGGGGATCCGTGATGGTTGTTTTCCAATTTGCGTAGGCATTGGTCGTTGAGCCGACTGCATTCACAACGGTAAGTGGCCGCTGGAGTGGGTCGTAGGTGTATGCAATGAACAAGGCCGAAGTGCTTGTGGCTGCGGTTCTTACACTGCTACTTGCAAAATACGGCAGGGATTCTTTCTGGAGTAGCCCTCGGGAGTTATATGCCTTGTCCGCAACCTTATACTTGTTCGCATCTTCGGAAGTTTTGCGGGTTTGGATCAGACGTCCCAAGCCGTCATAGTAGGTGTACGTATCAACGGTTATTTCCTCTGATGCCGCGAAGGCGTCTCCGCTACCGCTGTTGTAGAGATCCGATCGTTCGGTTGCACTTAAGACTTTGCTCCACACGCCGAATTCGTCTATTTTCCCGCTCGTGGGGGTGGGACTTGCTGACTCGTTTGAAAGAATATCTAACTCTGTTGCCTGTGTGTTCCCCGAGTAACTTTCACTGCTATTTGTGACAACTTGAGAATTATCGATCCAGGCATTCAGGTTCGAACCGTCATAGGTGATAATGAAGTGATGCCAGGTGCCGGTGCCGAGATCCTGATTGACGACATCGACGCTCGCGCCCACTCCCGCCGCACCGTGGACGAAAATGACCTGCTTCGTACCGCCGTTGTTGTAGTACTGGATTTTGATGAAGTGGGCTCCGTTTTTTGAAGAGTTGAATAGGTAGTAGTTACCGGGAGCGGTTGTGATGTTCACCCAGAAGGAATAACTTTGGTTGCCGCCACCGAGTCCCAAGTCTGACGTGGTGTTTAGGTATTTGTTTGAGTTGCTTGAGCCGCCATCCGAGGCATTGTTCACTTTGCCGGAGGTAAAGGCGACGGAGTTCACGTTCGTGAGGCTGTAGCTACCGAGTGCGTCAGTGGCGTCTTCAAGCTTGTAATATGCCGCGAGGTTTGTCATGAGCGTGCCGTTCGTATCCTTCGTAAAAGAGTTCCCTGCTCCGCTTAGGTAATCGGATTGTTTCACGCTCACGGCATTTGCGGTATCGGTGTATAGGTACTCGGTTTTTTCAGCAAGCGAAGATGTTGCATTCGGATTCGGCTGTAGCAGTTGGAGCGGCCGCCCGAAACCATCGTAGGTTGTTTGAAAAGTATTATTGTTCGGGTCTTTAGTTTGCGTCGTTTTCCCCGTCGAATAGTCGTACTGATAGTTCGTGGACTGGCTTAATGCATTGGTGGTTGTTGCAGAGTAGAGGTTGTATGCGTCGTAGGTATAGTTGGTCTGCTTACCGCGAGGATCGAGTTGTTGGGTTACCAAACCATATGCATTGTATGTATTTTGAGTATTGATGTAGGTACTTGCCGATTTCCAATTTTCCTCTTTCGTGAGATTGCCAACGTTTACATTCCCCAAAGAAAGATTGTCGTAGTAAAAACGCGTTTCTTTTATTTTGGTACTGCTCTGATTGGTCAGAGTGATAGTTGATAGCTTACCTATAATGCCCGTGGAGCTTGTTGCATAGGCAATATCAGTTATCAACTTATCGGCACCTGTATCCGAAAACGCGCCGCTACTTGATGCCGTTACTTCTCCCCATTCTATTTTCTGCGTCTGGTTTCCGTTCCCGTTGTCGTACGCATACCATTCGGCTTTGTCCTTATGCGTTCCCAGGCCGTCGTAGGAGAGCGCGGTGGTTGAGGCGAGTTTGACGAACGAGGCATTGCCTCCCAAACCATACGTGTCCCATGTATTGACGATGACTTGATAGAGATTGTTTGCATTGTCGTACGTTTCCACGCGATACGGCTTCCCGATCTTCCAAAAATTATCCTGATACTCGCCCCCCGCAGAATCGGTACCTTTCGAGGTGTGGAAAAATGCCTTTGTAACGTTACCCGACGCGTCCGTTTCTTTTACCTGATTGAACCCGGCGAATTGATGATCGAACGGGCCGTTTGCGTAGTAGCTGCCGCTGTAATAGTCGTAGGTTGAAGTTGCTACGTTTTGGACGCCATCGTGTGTTGTGATTTTAGAAACAATGTAAACAGGATATGGAACACTGTTCAAAACATATCCATTGTCGTCGGTAATCTGCAATATGGATTTATATGACACTGCGGAACTGCCTCCTTGAGGATAGGTGAAGCCAGAGAGTAAGTCCGCCCGGAACCTATTGTTATTTGTATATGCAGCGTAATGCGACACACCATCCCCGTCGGTATATGCCTGGATAATATCGGGTAAGCCATCGCCGTTTACATCAACCACTCTCGCTCCATTGTCAGTACCGTTCAAGGTAAAGCTGATTGGGGCGTTCCACGCTGAAGCCGAACTCCAACCGGCGGAATTATTAAGATAGGCAGCATAGCTTGTGCTGCCACCTCCATCCGTATATGCGCGAAGAATATCAGCTAGGCCATCACCGTTTACGTCGACGATGCGTGCGCCATTATCGACACCTCCATTCGCCACCATTACAACTGGAGGACTCCATATGGCAGTAGAACTCGCCATCCAACCATTACCCACATTGAGATAGGCCGAGAAATGATTTCCAGCACCATCGCTATATCCTTGGATAATATCGGGCAGGCCGTCACCGTCTACATCCACGATGCGCGCGCCGGTATCCGTAGTACTACTCGCTATAAAAAACGCAGGCGGGTTCCACGCGGAATTTGAGCTCCAACCGTTGCCGTTATTGATATATGCGGCATAGTGCGGAGTCCCGCCCGAATCGGTATATCCCTGGATAATATCGGGTAAGCCGTCGCCATTCACATCCGCAATGCGAGCTCCCGTATCAACCCCGTTAACGGCGAAAATAACAGACGGGTTCCATGTCGAAGTAGCATCCCACCCCGAACCGTTGTTGAGATATGCACTGACGTGATCACTGCCGTCGTTGTATCCCTGAATGAAATCGGGTAGGGCATCGCCATTCACATCCGCAATGCGGACACCCATATCGAGCGCGCTTGAGACAAATGCGACCGGCGCATTCCATGTGGAACTCGCAGTCCACCCGGCGCCATTGTTAATATATGCTCCGGCATACGAACCGCTGGCATTACTGAATGACCGCACGATATCCGGCAATCCATCGCCGTTTACGTCTGCGATGCGAGCACCGTTATCGGCACTGCTGGTTGCGGTGAAACTGATGAGCGGATTCCATACTGAATCATTTACCCACCCCGCGGTTTGGGTTTGATATGAAAATGTTGAGGTGGGCATGACGACTGCCGTACCGGATGCGTTTTGTCCAAAATCCGTTATTGATCGCAAGAGTGCGGTTGAACCATTGTCCCCCGTTGTATAGCCAAGCGCATATTTGCGAACCCACGAGCCGTTTATTTTTGCATTGATTTCGCTGATGCGGTAGTTGGATTTTACCGGGAATCCGATTGCCGAAGATGTGGCATTATTGGTACTTGTCGTTCTTGAAAAATCTACCTGAAATATTCCGGTTGATCCGCCATTGCTTGTATATATGGTGCTTGAAGGATAGATTTGTCCGGCATCTTTAAAATATGAATATGTTATGATATTGCCATTTTTATCGGTGACCTCATTAAGCATCCAGCGATGGATATTTGAAGCATTATTGGGATCAGCTTGCTGGCTGCTTGAGGCAGTTCCGAACTCATACTCTGCCCCATTTTTATCTACCATGATCCAGGTATTGCTCGAAAACGTATATTTATTGAACGAACCGCTGTCCGTCCGGGCAATATAATTTGTACTTACCGTTGTTGTTGCCAGCTCTCCATCAATTGAAGATGCAAAATATTTGGTGCTGGTTGCCCCATATAATGTATCAATGCCTGTCTTATTCATCAGTTCGATATGCGGAATGCTTATAGACCAGCCCTCGCCAAAAATACTTCCTACTTCACTGTCTTGGCTGTTGTAGATAAGGTCGAGATCGGGTTGCACCTTGTTTCTGCCCGGTGGAATGACGATCGGATACGTCACGCGGGCTGCACCGGTATTTTTATCTATCTTGAACTGACTCTGATTGAAGAAATTGGATGCCACCGATCCGGGTCCTGGCGCGGCAGATCCTTGGGACATAAGGGCTGTACCCTGCATGGATTCAGGATCAATATCTTTCTTATCAATGAGGTCGTCAGGGGTATCCGCTTCACTTGCGGACGAAGGTAGATCCGGCATCACAGATTCATTCAGAGTAGTCTCTGGCGGTGTTGAAGGTGTGTCCGTAGTGAATTCCGGAGGAGCAACTTCGGGTACTTCTTCGGTATTAAGCTGTACAAAAGTGTTCGCACTCATGGATGTCGATGGGTCTGCTTCTTGAGCGAAAACTGGCCCCAGAGGGGCCAATATCAAAGAAACTATTAAGAAGTGAACAGCAAATCTTGTTGCGTTTTCCGTTACTCTGCCTTGAGAGTAAAATTGCATTTGATGTTTATTGGCAGGTTTGTTCTATGCCCCCTTAATCAATATTTTTATTTTAACACTTGAGGAACGAAAATATAACAAAGCAGTTATGCACAAGACTGAAGCTGTAGCCGATTTACTCGAAGGGAATGGGGAAGGGAAAGGGAAATGGGGTCAGGGGAAATGGGGGGAAATGGGGTCAGCCACCATTCTTTGCCTTTCTCCCTACGGCGCGCAAAGTTTGTTCGAGTCCGAACTCTTTTATAGTTCTTGCAGTCCACGACTCGCTTCCATAGGGAATATTTTTCTTGATTGACCTTTGGATAGCTTCCTCTTCGACGGCTGTTTGATAAATGGTGGCTGACCCCAAATCTCCCCTCATCTGCATATTAGCCCGTTTCGCGTAATGCTCACGGGGCGAATACGCGAAACGTTTCCTCGGCATACCGCTTCCACGACTGATGTTCCTTCACGTACAACTGGCCCGCTTCCGCAATCCGTTGATACGCATCGGGATTATCAATAAGAAATTTCACCTTCTCGGCGACTTGTAGGGCATTCATGGGCTCAAAAAACAGCGCATTCTCGCCGTCTTTGAGCACTTCGGTTGCTGTCGCGGAACCCACGAGCACCACCGGTACGCCCGCCGCCATCGCTTCAAAGTTCACCAGCCCCCATCCGTGGTGGGAGGGCGGCGGCGAATAGACTGTCTGCACAAACACGTCGGACTCCCGAAACATTCTCACGATATCGGCTTCTGATACCCCTTCAAAATTCAGTTCAACGTATGGCCCAAGCTTGTATCGCTTCACGAGCGCAATCAATGCATCACGGCACTGATCTTCGTGCCAGATGTTGTTCGCCAAGATACGCGCGCGGGCATCGTATCCCCACTCGCGCAGTTGTTTCACCGCTTCAATGACATTGTCATAGCGGCGATAGGCATTGAGCGCTCCGACTGCTAAAAGCTCTACGTGTTTTCGGGCAGCTTTTTCTTTAATATCTTTTACCGGCGCATAAAATTTTTGGAAGTCAATGCCGGCGCGCACCATGGTAATATCTTTAAATCCTTGCCGTTTGGCGGATTCTTCGTTGAAGCGGTCCAGTACCACGAGCTTGTCCATCGCATGAAAATATTTCCGGTCAGCGAGGGCACGGAATACGCGGTAGTAGAAAAAGCCTGCCAGATCTTGCAGGAACTTTCCGCGTTTTATGTACGCAAAAATGGGCGCGTTCTCGTGCCAGACCGTAAGGACATCGGGGTTCAGTTTCTTCGCAAAATACGCGGTGCGATATGAAAAGTCGTGAACGTTCACAACGTCTGCTTCTTTCCCGATTTCTTCCGCAATCGCCCTGGCAAGCGCAATGGCATAACGTTCTTCACGGATCTTGCCCCCGACCCACCCCAAAAAGCCGGGGGTGCGCGGACCGGGAATCGGCACGGACTTCGGCTGAACCACTTTCACGGCAAGCCCGCGGCTGATCTCTTCGTAGTACGCCGGATTGAAATCCGGGGCGTAGATCGTAACGGTATTGCCCAAGTCCTCCAGCCCCGATGCCAGCCCGAAGATGAGGCGCGGACCTCCCGTGATAAGCGAAAGGTTATTGCAGACGATGGCGATTTTCATCCCGTTAAATGATATGAGGATTCGGAATCGGCACGATGAACTTGCCTCCCTTTCTTCTAAATTCTTCTTCCTGTGCCAAAATGCCCGGCGCGTAATTCCACACGAGGAGTAAATAATAGTCAGGCGCTCCGTCTTCTTGTATCTTCTCTATGGGGAATACAGGGATGTGCATGCCAGGCGTGAATTTCCCGTGTTTAAAGTAGGTCTTATCGATTATGTAGTCCAAATGCTCCGGGCCGATCCCGCAAAAGTTAAGAAGCGTGTTGCCCTTCGCGGGAGCGCCATACCCGACAATTTTTTTCCCCCGCCGCTTGAGATCGGTAAGGATCCGCATGAGTTCCTTCTTAATGTAGTTTGCGCGGTCTCCAAGTCCGAGGTAAGTCTCTGTCTTGTCCAGCCCCATTTCAAGCTCCGCCTGCGCCATCTGCGCCACAATGGGCTGAACCTTATGCGGCCCATTCTCGTGCTTGGCGTAGACGCGGATGGATCCTCCTTGCGTATCAACTTCCTCTACATCAAATATTTTCATATCGTTCGCTTCAAGCAAGCGCACGAGTGGGCGTAAGGCAAAAAACGAATGGTGTTCGTGATAGACGTTATCAAACTGATTCTTGAAAAGCAGATTGGGAAAGTACTGCGCTTCAAAGATAAAAACTCCCTTCGGGTCAAGAAGCAATCTCACGCCCTTCACGAAATCGTGCACATCGTCTACGTGCGCCAAGACGTTATTCGCAAGCACAACGCCCGCATGCCCGTATTTTTTGAGGGTCTTTGCGGCGCACTTGGCGCTAAAAAAATCATTCACGGTTTCTATCCCGGCGGCGCGCGCAACCGGCACTACGTTTTTCGCCGGCTCAATCCCCAGTACCTTCGCACCGAGTTCTTTTAAGGGGCGGAGGAGCACCCCGTCGTTTGATGCGATATCAACCGTGAGTTTTTTCGCAAGCGCGGGGAACCTCCGCATTACCTCGTGCGCATACTTCCGGAAGTGGATCACCGCCTGCGGCGAGCCGGATGTGTAAAATGCGTAGTTATCACCAAAGAGAAGTTTGGAGTCAACAATGTGCATAAGTTTCACCAAGTTGCAGTCGGCGCACACCGCTACGTCAAGCGGGAATTTTTTTTCCGGCTTATTGAGATTTTCCCGTTCCACGAAAGCGTCCGCGAGCGGAGTATCGCCCAAGCTCAAAAATTGCACGAGGTTTCTACTCCCGCAGATGCGGCAGGTTATTCGCGTTTTTATGTTTTTCTTCGCGCGCCGGATTTCCTTAGTCATAGAAGAAATATCGTTACTCGTTCACCGCGTAGGGATAGGATTCCGCATCGGCAACCGCTTTGCCATCAACCTTCTTCAGCAGAGCATAACTCAAAATTCCAAGTATTTCCATTTTGGCATATTCCTTTTTCCCCTCTCGTAACGTCGGCACGGGGAATAATCTTACCTTTGTATGTTCCGGAAACGGCCTGTGATTCTTTACCATCCGCATAATCCGCGCAAGTTGCGGAGCTGGAGCAACGATTGCCAGCTCTTGGTTTTCGCCAAAGTCGAAGGGCAGGTGAAAAGTTTTTACAACATCAAGCGTATTAACGATAGGGCGTTCTGCGGTCCCGCGTATGATAGTAACCTTGCTCCCGGGAACAATCGCTTCAAGCGTTCTGTCTCTGGGAATTATCTTATCCGGACTCGCAAGCACCTCTGCGAGAACATCGTTTTCACTCTCCGTGCCGTTGTAGATGATCGGTGGACCAAACCTGCCGACCAGCTCTTTAATGTTTCTGTTCCCCTCGTGCGTGTCCGGAGAGAAGCTTCCCGCATCAAACTCCTCTCTGCTTCTCACTTCCGCGACCGTCAGCGCAAGCATAGCCATGTGGTTCAGATTCAACCGATCAGCCCACCGCAACCAGGAAGGACTTTGATATACTGGCCGCTCTTTTTCGTCTTTGACGGGCCGCTCATACGTCCCTACGCCCGAGAACGCCCAAACCGCGCCGATATTCCTCACCACCTCCGCCGGCATTTCAATTCTCGCCTTCTCCCTCTCACCGACTTCTTCAAGGTGCGCTATCTCGTGCGCGATGCCGGCAATAAGCCCTTTGATTTGCTCCGGAGGGAAATCCTTGTATTCGGCGTGGTCTTCAAGCGCCGCCTGATACAGCGCCTCAACGTCAAATTGTTCAGCGGATTCGGGAGATTCTGTTTTCATGATGAGGATTGCGCGTTATGCCACGCTATGGTTTTTTTAAGCCCTTCTTCAAGCGGGGTTTTCGCCTTGAACCCGATCAGTTGTTCTGCGCGCGTCACGTCCAAAAGCCGCTTCAAATCCCCCTCCGGCTTATCGGTGTTCCAGCGTACCGTTCCGTCAAAGCCGGTAATTGATGAAAGCAGCTCCGCAAGTTCCTTTATGGAGATTCCGGTTCCGCTTGCAAGATTCAAAGGTGATACGTCATCGTAGTCCTCGGCGGCGCGGAGAATTCCTTCAGCCGCGTCGTCCGCGAATATGAGGTCGCGCACCGCGTTCCCCGTTCCCCATACTTCCACCTCTTTTTCGCCCCGTTCTTTGGCGCCCAAAAATTTTTGGATGAGCGAAGGAACCATATAGCCGCTCTCGTACCGCTCCCCCGGCCCGTACGCGTTGGTAAGCAGGACATGAATTGCGTGAAATCCCGATTGCCGCCGATACATCTCTCCCTGTAACGCCGCAATCCGCTTTGAGAGCCCGTAGGGAATATTGCCGGGCGAAGGAAGCCCGTTCCATAGGTCAATTTCCTTGAGCGGCGTGGGGGCGGATTCGGGATATTCGGTCGCGCTTCCTATCGTAATAATTTTCTGGACTCCTTCCTGAAACGCCGCTTCAACGAGGTGTACCCCCATAATGAGATTTTCGTAAAAAAGCTGGCCGGGAATTTTTGCCCGAAGAAGGATGTCTCCCGGCACTGCTGCGCAGTCAAAAACGATATCTATCCCCTTGACCGCTCCCGCGCACTTTTCCCACACGCGGAGATCGTGGGTTTCAGGGAGCGGAATAACGATTCGTTCGCGCAGAACGCCGCGTTTTTCAAGCGCGGCGCATACATGGGAACCGATAAACCCGTTCCCCCCCGCTACCAATATTTTTTTGTTTTTAAGATCAATCATGGGAATGGAACCTCTGCCGTTTATGATGCAAGCGAAGCGTGATACCACGCAATCGTTTTTGCGAGCCCTCCCTCAAAATCGGTCTTTGCGCGGAAACCGAATTCGCGCTCCGCGCGGCTCACGTCAAGCCGGCGCCGCG
>Ga0209542_10020109_pt1 | contig 10615 bp, 12 predicted proteins | sample RifCSPhighO2_01_FD_184028 | JGI IMG/M metagenome (GOLD analysis project Ga0209542, IMG submission 184028) | Soil microbial communities from Rifle, Colorado - Rifle CSP2_plank highO2_0.1 (SPAdes) (version 2) | ecosystem: Environmental > Terrestrial > Deep subsurface > Rock core/Sediment ...
GAAATCTCCGGCCGATAATTACCCACATTCATATGACGGCCGAAGATTTCAGGAATTCTTTTGTCGGGAGCAATTTGATCGCTCCTTTTTTCCGCCTGTGGCTCAAATCGTTTTACAAAAAAGGCGATGTGATTCTCACTCCCACCGAATACACGAGAAGGCTGGCGGCCGAAAATTATAATTTGCCGATTGATAAAATCATCGCCGTCTCAAACGGCATTAATTATAAAGAATTTTCTCCCGATGAAGCAATAAGAGAAAAATACCGCGATCGTTTCAAAATGAACGGCGTATCGGTTTTCAGTTTGGGATGGGTTTTTCCGCGCAAAGGCATTTACACATTCATTGATACGGCTGAAAAATTTCCCAAAACTCAATTTTTCTGGTTTGGCCAAAGGGCGCCCAGGGGCTTGACTCATTTGCCGCGCCCGATTGATCCGCCGGCCAACGCGAAATTTACGGGACGGATTGATGATGCCCGGGGAGCGATGAATGCCGGCGATATTTTCTTTTTTCCGTCTTATGAAGAAAACCAAGGAATCGTGGTTTTGGAAGCGGCGGCCAACGGCAAGGCGATTCTTTTGCGCGATATTCCGGTGTTTGAAGACTGGATGATTCACGGCAAAAATTGTTTAAAAGTCAAGACGGATGAAGAATTCGGCGAATATTTAAGTCAACTTATTTCTGATGAAAAATTGCGCAATCGCTTAGGAATTGCGGCGCAAAAAACCGCGCAGGAACACGATCTTAAAAATGTCGGAGAAAAATTAAAGCGAATTTACGGACTTGTTTTGCCTTAAGCGAAAATAAGTAATTACGGCAATCAAAGCGACTATTATTATCGTGGCGGTAAGGCTGTTTTGTTCAATGATTCGCATAGCCACGCGCCATTTTTCTCTGAATAAAAATCCGATAAACGAGAAAAAAGATACCCACATTATTGATGAGAGTATCAAAGCGCTGAAAAATTTTTCCGGTTTAAGCAAAGCCAGTCCGGCGGCCATTGATGTGTAGATGCGAATGTACGGCGTGATGCGCCCCAAAAAGGTTGTCCAAAATCCGGATCGGGCGAATAATTTATGATATTTTTCAAGCTTGCTGTGCGTGAGGCCGATGCGCGGCCCGAATCTCTCAAGAATTTTATTGCCCCAAATACTGAAAATAAAATAAAAAATTCCGGCTCCGAAAACATCGGCCGCCGCCGCCATCAGCGCGAAACGGATTTCATTAAAGCCGATGGACGGCCCGAATTGCGATCCGCCGAAAAGCAACAGCGCCTCATTGGGGAGATTGAAAAAAATAGGAATTCCCAGTTCCGATACGAAAATGGTAAAGAAAATAATCACATCGCCCCATTGGAAAAAATCAAAAACCGGCCGGCTCCACATCACCTCCACGAATTGAAAAAAATCCTTGTAAAATGTTATTTCCATATTTTTTACGATTTGCCTAAATTATAGCTTATCTGTATAATAATTCCAGACCTAAGCTTGAATATGATAAATTTTCAATCAGTTTCCAAGATTTATCCCGGGAATATTACAGCGCTCAAAGAAGCGACTTTCAATATCGCGCCCGGCGAATTTGTTTCCATTGTGGGGCAATCGGGCAGCGGCAAGACCACCGTCATCCGACTCTTGATCGCCGAAGAATCGCCGACGCTTGGAAAAATCATCATTGGCGATTGGGATATTACTAAAATCCATCACAGCGAAATTCCCATTCTTCGGCGGCAGATCGGCGTGATTTTTCAGGACTTCAAATTGCTGATAAAAAAGACCGCTTATGAAAATGTGGCTTTCGCGCTGGAAGTTTCCGGCGTTCCCTCGAGCCGCATAAAAACCATCGTGCCGCAAGTTTTTAAAATCGTAGGATTGGAAAAGAAAATGGACAGATTTCCCAAACAAATGTCCGGCGGCGAACAGCAGCGGGTGGCGATCGCCCGCGCCCTGATCCACCGGCCTAAAATTCTTTTGGCCGATGAGCCGACTGGCAATCTGGATTCAATCAACGCGCATGAGATTATTGACTTGCTTTTGAAAATAAATGAATTCGGTACGACCGTGATTTTGGTCACGCACAATAGGGAGATTGTCAATATGATCAAAAAAAGAGTGATCACGCTTGATCACGGGCATCTGGTGTCCGATCAGGCCACGGGAAAATATATTTTATGACTGCTTTTTTGAGAATCATAAAATTCGCTTTGAAAAATTTTTGGCGCAATTTGGCGCTGTCCATAGTCACCATCACGATTTTGGTTTTGGTTTTGTTTTCCACCAGCTTTCTTTTGCTTTTGAATATTTTGGCGCGGACGGCCACCGGAGCGGTGGAAAATAAAATCGATGTGAGCGTGTTTTTTGAAGAAAGAGTGGCGGAAGAAAAAGTCTTGGCCGCGAAAAACGAATGGGAAAAAAGCGAAGCCGTCAAATCAATTGAATATATTTCCAAAGACCAAGCCCTGGAATTATTCAAAACCAAGCACAAAGACGATGACGCGATCAAAGCGCTGGAAGAAGTGGGGCGAAATCCGTTCGGCCAGTCTCTGGTTTTGAAGCCGAAATCGCCCGATCAAATTGATGATTTGGAAAAACTCGTAAACGGCGGCGATTACAAAAGCGTTATCAAACAAACTTCCCTTAGCGACAATCGCAATGATTTGGCGAAATTGAAAGCCGTTACCGACAATATTCACAGGATCGGATTGGGGGCGAGCATTATGTTTGTAATAATCGCCGTTTTGGTGATCCATAGCACGATTAAAATGACGATTTATACCCAACAGCAGGAAATTTCCATTATGCGCTTGGTGGGAGCGTCCAATATTTTCATTCAAGGGCCGTTTATCGTGGAAAGTATTTTGTATGGGCTAATAGCGTCGCTGATCGCCATGGCGATTTTGTTTTTCCCGCTTCTCGGCATGGTTTCGCCTTTTGTGGACAAATTTTTCGAAGGGTACGCGGAAAATATTTTTCAATCATTTCTCAATAACGCCTGGCTAATTATTCTTTTGCAGATTTTTTTGGGCGTGATCTTGAGTATCGCCAGCTCCGGCTTTGCCATTAGAAAGCATTTGAAAGTGTGATGATTGACGCTTGCCAAAAAAAAGGCATTATGTTAGTATAATGACGATGGATGAAAGATCCATCGCCTTTTTTGATTATTGATTATTCATAATTTATTATCTCTCATATCTTCGCTATTATTTTCCTCCCCTTTTAGGGGCTTGAAGATAGAGGAATAAGGAAAAAATATTATGTCAAACGAAATTTCGTTGGAGAAACTTCTCCACGCGGGCGTGCATTTTGGGCACAAAACATCAAAGTGGCATCCTAAGATGAGCCAATATATTTATACCTCCAGAAACGGGGTGCATATCATTCATTTGGAAAAGACCGCGGCCAAGCTCAATGAGGCGGCTAAATTTTTGGAAGAAAAAGCCCGGGCCGGCAAAACGATTCTTTTGGCGGGCACGAAAGACCAAGCCAAAGAAATCGTGAAAAAAGCGGCGGAAGACACAGGAATGCCGTTCGTGGTGGAAAAATGGATGGGCGGCACGCTGACCAATTTCGGAGTCATTTCCCGTCTGACTAAAAAATTAAAAATCCTTGAAACGAAAAAAGGAACGGATGAATGGAACGCTTTTACCAAAAAAGAAAAACTGGTTATTGACCGCGAAATCAAAAAATTAGAAACCAATGTCGGCGGCATCAGAGAGATGGCCAGATTGCCGGATGTACTCTTTGCGGTTGATGTGAAAAACGAAGAAACCGCGGTGCGCGAAGCGATTAAGCTCAAAATTCCGATTGTGGCGATGACTGATTCTAATAGCAATCCGGAAGGAATCGCTTATGTTATACCTTCAAACGACGACGCGACAAAATCAATCGCGCTGATTGTCGGATTTTTGTCAGAAGCGATCGCGAAGGGAAAAGCGGAAAAAGAAACGGCTGGCGCTGAAAAACCGGCGGAAATCCAGAAAACAGAGGAAAAGAAAGATGGTCAGCCCGGTGAGGCGGATATTCCCGCAATTCAAAACTAATATTTATTTTATGACTATAGACATAAATTTAATCAAACAGCTTCGCGATTTGACCGGCGCCGGCGTAGCCGATGTGAAAGAAGCGCTGGAAGAAGCGAAAGGCGATATTGAAAAAGCCAAAGATGTTTTGCGCCTGAAGGGGCAAAAATCAGCCGCGAAAAGGACTGAACGATCCGCTTCCCAAGGATTGGTCGGCTCTTATGTGCATTCAAATGGAAAAATCGGCGTATTAGTGGAAGTGAATTGCGAAACGGATTTTGTGGCGCGCACGGCCGATTTCCAGGAATTGGTCCATAATATCGCTTTGCAGATTGCCGCCGCCGCTCCGGAATATGTAAAATCCGAAGATGTTCCGGCTGAAATTGTCGCCAAAGAAAAAAGCATTTGCGCCGAAGAGATGGCTGAAGAAAAAAAACCGGAAGCCATCAAAGAAAAAATAATTGAAGGCAAGCTTCAAAAATTTTATTCTTCTGTTTGTCTTTTAAATCAGCCGTTCATTAAAGAAGATAAAAAAAATATCAAGGATCTGGTGAATGAGGTAATCGCCAAGACCGGCGAAAATATTCAAATAAAGCGATTTGTGAGATTTGTGATGTAAGCGCAAATTTAATATGGAAAAAAATAGTAGCGAATATATACAGTCACCCGAAGAGCGCATTCGCGAATTAGAGCGGGAATTAAGCGAATCAAATGCCAGGGAAGCCGCGCTTTCGGCGGAAAATATGGAATTGCGCAAACAAAATAAAGAAATTTTGGAAAAAAACGAGCGCGATTCTTTGACTGGTTTATATAATCGCGGTTTTTTTGAGGAAAAAGCCGGAAAAATAATTGAACGCGCCAATCACGCTTCCGATCAAGAACGTCGGGAAAATTTCTTTCCCAAAAAGACAAGTTTGATTTTTATTGATGTTGATAATTTTAAATTTATCAATGATAATTACGGGCACGAAGCTGGCGACATTGTATTAAAAGAAGTGAGTAAGGTATTAAAAATACATACGCGGGGCGACTCTGATATGGCGGCCCGCTTGGGCGGGGAAGAACTCGTCGTTTTTATGCCTGGCGCCAACGAAGCGACAGCGAAAGAAAGAGCCGAACAATTCAGAGACTTAATCCGCACCTTTAAAATCAAAGTTTCTTCGGGAGAATTTGTGCCAGTGACCGTAAGCATTGGAGTGACTGAACTTCAAAACGGCGAAACATTGGCGCAATTTATCAATCGCTCCGATAAAGCAATGTATTTCGCAAAAAATCATGGAAAAAATAAAGTGATAGCCGCGTCAGAAATTCCGGAAGAAAATGCGGGTTAAGACAATATGAAATGGAATCCGCCAAAAAATGACGATAAATTTTATTGGACAAGGCATGTAGCGGATAAAATGCGCTATTATGGAATTTCGGAATCGCTCATTAAGCGCATTATTCGCTATCCGAAGCGCTTGGAAGAAGGAGTAGCGCCCGATACTTTCGCCGGAATGGCGCCGGCCGGCTCCCCAAAACGGCCGCAGGAAATTTGGGTGATGTACCAAAAAAACGCAAAACGCAAAACTAAAAGCGCAAAACTTATTGTGATTTCCGCCTGGCGGTATCTGGGTAAGAGCCCGATACGAGAGAAGATACCGATTCCACAGGATGTACTGGGGGAGATTGAGGCAGTAATGAAAGAATTGAAAATGGATAATGAATTATAAATTATGGAAATTCTGGAAAATATTCCATTGGCGCAATATACCAGTATCCGCATCGGTGGTCCGGCGCGGTTTTTTTGTGTTGTAAAAAACAAACAGGAATTGGGCGAGGCACTGGAATTTGCGCGCGAAAAAAAAATGTCTGTTTTTGTACTGGGTGGAGGATGCAATAGTTTATTCCCGGACAAAGGTATTGACGGGCTGGTAATTAAAATTCAAAACACGGAATTTAAAAAGGAAGATGATGGAAAATTTATGGTCGGTGCGGGTGTTGGTCTAGGCTTCTTGGCGCAAGAAGCCGCCAAGCTCGGATTTGCAGGCGCTGAATGGTGCGCTGCCGTGCCCGGGACAGTCGGCGGCGGGATTTACGGCAATGCGGGTGCTTTTGGCGGAGAAGTGAAAGACATTGTTGTTGAGATTGAATACATAAATATGGAGCGAAAAGCGAAAAGCGAAAAGCGAAAAGTTAAGGATTGCGAATTTGGGTATCGGGAAAGTATTTTTAAAAAACATCTGGATTGGATTATCTGGCGCGCGGCGATTCAATTGCGAAAAGGCAATATTAATGAAAGTCAAAATAAAATTCAGGAATATTTGGCTAAAAAACGCCTTGGGCAGGACTTGGAGAATAAATCAGCGGGCTGCACTTTTAAAAATCCCAAATTGCCGGACAATAAAAAATTTATGGAATATTTGCGCAAAAGTCTGGAAATGGAAGAGGCAGATTTTAAAGAACTGTCGAAAAACGGTCAAATTTCCGCAGGTTTTTTAATTGACCGCTTGGATCTGAAAGGAAAGAAAATCGGCGGTATTCAAATTTCTCCCAAGCACGCCAATTTTTTAATCAACACGGGTAATGCCACAGCCGAAGATGTTGTAATAATGATGAGTCTAATCAAAGAAAAAGTCCGCAATCATTTTGATGTCCAATTACAGGAAGAGATACAATTTATCGGATTTTGAAATTATAAACATAACAGCTAATCAGTTATGTTCCCACTTAATTAAGCCATGGCAAAGTAAGTGGGAATGATAATAATGAATTAAATAAAAAGAGAGGGCGTATTAAGAGAATATATGACGATACGAAAATATAAATATTATTTCAGAAAGCCAAAATCTGCGATTATTCAAGACATTCTTAAGCTGCTGGCGATCGGAGGAGCGATATATATCGCCGCCGGTTCGCCATATTTCATCAGAATGTTATTAAAAAAATATTCGCAGCTTGGCAAATATCCGAATAAAAAAATATCCAACGCTTTTTCGCGGTTAAGAAAACAAGGGTGTCTCCAATTTCAAGCTGTTAACCATCAGATTTATATTTCTCTTACGGAAAAGGGGAAACGAAAAGCGGGTTGGATGCAGATTGATGATTTGGAAATAACCAAGCAAAAAAAATGGGATAAAAAATGGCGATTGGTTATTTTTGACATCGCGCAAATCAAGAAGATTTATCGCGAAGCCTTTCGGGGGAAACTCAAGATTCTTGGATTTCGCTCTTTGCAGAAAAGTGTGTGGGTTCATCCGTACGAATGTCAGGCCGAAATTGAATTACTCAAAGACTTTTTTGGACTTTCCGACAAGGAATTAAGACTTATTGTCGCTCAAAGTATCGGAATTGACGAAGAATTGAAGAAAGAATTTCGTTTACAATGATTCCCACTTAATTAAGCCATGGCAAAGTAAGTGGGAATTGAAATTGAGTTGGAGTAAAAATAATATTTTTTTTAGAAATAAATTTTAAATGATTTTATTTTAATTATTTCCTCTTCTTAATCTGTTTTTTGAGTTTTTTGATGAACGCTTGGCGGGTGGTTTTGGAAACTTTTTCCTTGCCCCGTTCTTTGATGAATAAATTGTTTGATTTGGCTTCTTTGTCGCCGAAAACGATCATATATGGAATTTTTTGCAATTGGGCGTTGCGGATTTTTTTGCCAACCGATTCTTTGGCGTCATCAAGAGATGCGCGGATATTTTCTTTTTCAAGAAGTTTGGCCAATTGTTTGGCTTTGGCGTTGTGGCTTGTGGTCACCGGCAGTATGGCGATTTGAACAGGGGATAGCCATACGGGAAACGCTCCGGCATAATGTTCTATCAAAACGCTGATAAATCTTTCGTGCGACCCCATAATCGCGCAGTGGATCAGTACCACTTTTTCTTTTTGCCCTTGGTCATTGATAAAATTCAAATCAAACCGCTCCGGCTGATTGAAATCAAGCTGGATGGTAGCTACTTGCCAATCGCGTCCCAAAGAATCTTTGGCTATAAAATCAATTTTCGGCCCGTAGAGCGCCGCTTCGCCCAGCCCAATTTCAAATTCCTTTCCGCGATTTTTGGCAATGTTTTTCAGATTTTCTTCGGCCATTTTCCAAATTTTTTTCGTGCCTAAATATTTTTCAAATTGCTCCGGATCGTGTAGCGAGAGGCGCACGCGCAGATCAAAATCAAATGTGGAGTAAAACTGTTTAATTATATCCCATATCGCGAAAATTTCTTTTTCGATCTGGTTTTTCGAGCAAAAAATATGCGAATCGTCCTGCGTGATTCCGCGCACGCGCGATATGCCGCCAAGCTCTCCTGATTGTTCATCGCGATAGACCGCGGTGGTTTCGCAATAGCGCACGGGCAAATCTCTAAAACTATAAATCTTGCGGTCAAAAATTTGGATGTGGTGCGGACAGCTCATCGGTTTGAGAACGAAGTCATGCCCCTCGCGCGATTTTATTCTAAAAAGTTCGTCTGAAAATTTTTGCCAATGGCCGCTCTTTTCGTAAAGCTCCTTGCGCGTAATGTGGGGGATTGACACTTTTTGAAATCCTGAAATTTTCCGCAATTCCCAGACATACTCATCCAGAAGATTTTTTAAGAGCGCGCCTTTCGGCGTCCAGAGAGGGAGTCCCGCTCCCACTAATTCCGATGTGACAAAAAGATCCAATTCTTTGCCTAATTTTCTATGGTCTCTTTTTTCGGCTTCTCTTAATTTTTCCATATATTCTTTTAGTTCGTTTTTCGCGGAAAATGCTACGCCATATACGCGCTGGAGCATTTTATTTTTTTCCGATCCTTTCCAATAGGCGCCGGCGATTTTTGTCAGTTTAAAAGAATCCAAAGGGATTTCTTTGGTTGTCTGAATATGCGGACCGCGGCACAGATCCGCAAACGGTCCGGTCTTGTATAATGAAACAGTCTTGATATTTTCCGTCCGAAGATTATTGATTAGTTCTGTTTTATACGGCTGATTAATTTTGGAAAAAAGCTTAAGCGCTTCCTCGGACGATAATTCTTCGCGTACGAAAGGAATATTGGCGCGGATTATTTCACGCATTTTTTGTTCCAGCAAAGGCAAATCTTCCGGCATCAAAGTGCGCGGCAATTCAAAATCGTAGTAAAAGCCGTTTTCAATGACCGGACCGATACCGAGCTTGGCTTCAGGAAACATTTCCAAAATCGCCGAGGCCAAAAGATGGGCGAGCGAGTGGCGCATTGATTCAAGTTTGTCAGAGGGGGGATGAGACATAATCTATTTTTATATTTTCCGCCGGAGATAATAATACCGGCAGATTGATCGGCTTCATTTTTACATTAACTTCTTTCGCGTACACCGATCGTTTGAAATATTCGGCGATTTCATTTGGAGTTTTTCCGACCAGAGATTTTACGATAAAAGGATCGGTTTTCGGCGTATTGGCCGGAATCGTGATTTTGGCGATTATTCGGGCCGAATTGTTTTTTAAATCCAGCGAGGATATTTTTATAACAGGATCGGCGATTCGTGTGATTGACTCTTTTGATAATACCACATTTTCTTGTCCGGTCAAGAGAGCCGATTTCACCGATTCAGGATCAACGGCAATGGCCGTCAGGCGCATTTTTCCTTCGGCTGTGAATTCCCCTTGTTCTTTATCAGCTATTCCGGTGTGGGAAAAATCAATCATTTCTTTGATGATCAGATTATCCGTAATTTGCAGATTGCCGATATTCTTCGCGCGCAGAGCCGCTAGTCCTTTGGCGTATAAATTTTTTTCCAAATCAAGCTTTGCCTTGTCAATATCGGCGCGCGAAGTGATGCGGATAACTTCTGTTTCGGCAGTAATCGGATCGCTGATAGTGCCGTAGATTTTATCCTGGAGTCCGGGCCAGAGCGCTACGATGGTGAATTTTTGCGGCGCAAAAACAGGTCCTGCCGCCGCATCATCGGCTTTTGCTTCAACTTGGACTGATTGGCGGGCCAAAACGGTGATTGTCTTTTTCGTGCGAAAGAGTATGCCGTTTTCCGAAAGCAGGCGAGTGCCGGAGACTAGGGGTTGGTCTTTGGCGGAATTGTTTATTATGGTAATTAAACCGGAAAGCATTTGTTCTTTTGACTCTGTCTTGGCCGGTCGGACTGTCAGAGTGTCGCTTAAATTTTCCTCTAAAATTTTTCCGCCGATTGAGAAATTGTTATTTTTTTCCGGATTGGCCGAGACCGTAAATTCTTTGCTGATGGCGGTTGACTGCGTTGGAATGAATACGGTGATTTTCGCGGAGCTCAAGCTGTAAAATATAAGAATCATTGTGATGATTAACGATATTAGAATAAATATCCAGAGAATGTAGCGATAGTGCGAGTAAATGCGGACATGGTCAATGGACGGCATAATTTCAGGCTGGCTTTGGTATTATCTTCGCTTCATTGGCTAAAACTTTTACCTCATTGTCCTTGGTTGAGATTTTTCCGGAAACAGCGACGGCTGCGCCCTCCTGCCAAATAGCATTGGTAGTTTTTAAAAGAGTCGGAAAAACCAATATCTCAAGGCTATTGCTCGTATCTTCAATTTTAACAAAAAGCATCGGATCGCCCGCTTTGGTATTAATGCGTTGGATGCCGGTAATGACACCGGCC
>Ga0209542_10020110_pt1 | contig 10615 bp, 15 predicted proteins | sample RifCSPhighO2_01_FD_184028 | JGI IMG/M metagenome (GOLD analysis project Ga0209542, IMG submission 184028) | Soil microbial communities from Rifle, Colorado - Rifle CSP2_plank highO2_0.1 (SPAdes) (version 2) | ecosystem: Environmental > Terrestrial > Deep subsurface > Rock core/Sediment ...
ATACCAATAAAAATCCATTTTTGTTGAGACATAAGAGAAGTATGGTAAATTCAAAAATTAGTTTCTCAATGATACCATCTTTACTTAAAAAAACAAGTGAGAAAAACATTTGACATAATTACCTATACAAACTATGATAATGGTAGACAATAAGTCGTATTAAAACGACCTTAGAGTCTAAGGAGTGTGATATCCAAACAGAATTAGCTTGAGAAGCGAAAAAATGAGATAATTTCAAGGCTTGCCGACGAGGCGTAGCCTATGTGCTACGCTGAGGAGGCGTAACGAAGGAATTAATTCATTTTTTCACTTCCCTTTGGGCTCTTGTATATTGCTTATCTCCTACGTTTTCGGAACTCAACGATGCCGCAAGCATCGTTTCGCTCCTCAGACCTTGAATATAAACAATATACGAGAGCTCAATTGATTCTGTTTGGATATCACACTCCTAAAGGTCGTTTTAATTCTAATCGCTTATTACTTAATATCATACATTAATAAAAATAAGCGAAACATAAATGTTCAACAATAATAGAGACGGAGGAAATTTCACTCCTCGTCCAAAAGTACAAGGTAACTGGAAATGTTCAGATTGTGGAAAAGAAATTACCGAACTTCCATTTGAACCATTGCCAGACAGACCAATCTACTGTTTAGATTGCTACCGAAAGAACAAGCCTCCAAGACAAAACCGCTACTAAGGTATTTGAAACAAAAAAATCGCCGAGTGGGCGATTTTTTTGTTACTAGACCTACTGTAACGAAATTTTACATTCTTTCTATTCTCATAGCAAGCCAAGCCATATAAAGGGCTGAAAGCCCCACTAATCCATAAACGAGGCGGCTAACTAAAGAATCCATACCAAACATCATATCTACGGCATTATAGCCCATAGAAACTAGCCCCCAATTTAACCCTCCCACAATCAACAAAACAATAGCCACCATATCCAAAACGCTTAATTTTTGCATATATATATTTAGGTTTTTTAATGTGAGCTTGGTGAATAACACTCTTTTGATGGATTTTCTAAAAATTTCTGAGCGAGAATGTAGAAAAACGAGGAGGTTTATACAGAGTATAAGCCGACGAATTTTTGGAAATTTATAGCTGAAATTTTTAGAAAAGATGCAAATAGGTGTTATTCACCAAGCTCCGTAAAAGAAGACGACCTTTAGGGAGCAGGATACGAACTATCATCAATTGATTCGTGTTTGAATCTCACACTCCTATACTCTTTGGCTAGATAAGACATGAATCTGCTCAACCTGGGCTTTCTTAATAACAATATCCTGAATTTCTAGGGCAATGTCCTTATCAAGACAGGGTAAAATAATTGATTCGTCTTGCTCAAAAGATTCATTCTTGTCTGAATCTAAAACATTAATAATAATATTACTAACACCAAAAATCTGATCTATCAAAGTCCTCTTTATCTTAATATCTTGGATACGCCTGTAAGGAACGCCGATTTGTTCTGTGGAAATTAACCCTCGTTCCATTTTTAAATTTCTTTCATCAATTAAAATTTTATAACGAAAGTATTCCAACCAACCAAGTAAAAATACGCTAATAAAAGATATGATAATTAGTACAAAGTAGCCAAACATCATATTAATGGCAACATCATAATAAGCGGGAGGGATAAATTCAAAGGCGAACACTCCAAAAAACAAGAAGAAAATCATAAGAACCAAAACCAAGCTTTTTTTGAAAATAATCATAAAAAGAGTTTTGCGCCCTAATGGATAGTATGTCTTAATATTTTGTAATTCCATAATGTAATTACTTTATTATATCCCCTGGCTAGTGGGCGTCAACGATACATCTTACCTCGTTTCCCTCTCGCACCTCTAAAAAACCTGATGTAATTTCAAAAAAATACTCTTGGTCTTTCTCGTCAATAATTTTTGCAACTCCTGATTTTAGAACTCCAATATACGTCTCATGGTTATTAAGTACCGTAATCTCGCCTACTGCCGTTTTGCAGTTTAATAATTTAGCCTCGCCCTGAAACAGTATCTTTTTTAATGAGTATATTGATAATTTCACCCCGTTAGAAGTCTAGGCACAAAATATTTTATGTAAAATATTTTGTGCTTACTCTTATTAATTTTTATTCTTAACCCTACTTTACCTGTTAAAGTCTCTTTTACTATATCCAAACTTCTAACGGGGTTCATTTATATTTTGAGTCTATTGATTAACCTCTGATATGTCTCCTTTCATATAGAACTTTTCTTCGGGAACATCATCGTATTTGCCTTCCAGTATTTCTGCAAATCCTTTAATAGTATCTTCTAGTTTTACAAATTTTCCTTTCATTCCCGTAAAGGTTTCTGCCACATTAAAGGGTTGACTCATGAATCGTTGTATTTTTCTTGCCCGATTTACTATTTTTTTATCATCTTCTGATAACTCTTCAATACCTAAAATTGCAATAATATCTTGTAAGTCTTTATATTTTTGTAACGTTAGCTGTACTCCCCTTGCGACAGTATAATGTTTTTCACCTACAATTTTTGGATCTAAGGCGCTTGAATTTGAAGCCAACGGATCAACCGCTGGATAAATTCCGATTTCTGTTAATGACCGACTTAACACAATAGTTGAATCTAAGTGCGAGAACGTGGTAGCTGGAGCGGGATCAGTAATATCATCAGCTGGCACATAAATTGCCTGTACCGACGTAATTGAACCATGCTTAGTTGAAGTAATCCTTTCCTGTAATTCAGCCATTTCTTGGGCCAGGGTTGGTTGGTAACCTACCGCTGAAGGCATTCTACCAAGTAGGGCCGAAACTTCTGATCCCGCCTGAGAAAACCTGAAAATATTATCAATAAACAGCAATACGTTTTTCTTCTCTTCGTCGCGAAAATATTCTGCCATGGTTAAAGCACTCAATGCAACCCGTGCCCTTGCCCCTGGTACCTCATTCATTTGGCCATAAACTAATGCTGTCTTGCTCAATACTCCAGATTCAGACATTTCTTGATATAGGTCATTTCCCTCTCTGGTTCTCTCCCCAACACCGGCAAAAACTGATACTCCACCTGATTCTTCAGCAACGTTTCTAATTAATTCCATAAGCAAAACAGTTTTACCAACACCAGCTCCACCAAACAGACCAACCTTACCACCTTTAATAAAGGGCGCGATTAAATCAATAACTTTTATTCCAGTTTCAAAAACTTCTGTTTTTGTTGATTGATCAATAAATGCAGGCGAAGGCCGATGTATTGGCCAGAATTTCTTAAACTTGGTTTCTGGTGTGTTTAATGTATTACCTAGCACATCAAAAATATTTCCTAACACTTCTTGGCCGACAGGAACAGAAATTTGTTTTCCTAAATCTTGAACTTCCAATCCTCTCTTGAGCCCATCGGTTGATTGTAATGAAATAGTTCTTACCTTTTCTGTATCTAAATGTTTAACCACTTCAAGAAAAACTTCGCCATGAAGACCAGTGGTTTTTAATGCACCAAAAATTTCTGGAAGTTTTTCGTTAAGAAACTCCACGTCAACCACTGAACCAATTATCTGAACTATTTTACCATTTATTAGTTTTAAATTTTGCATTGCAATTATGATTTTTTATATTTGTTCTATAATTTTTACCCCGTTAAATAAAATCCTTTGGATTTTAATTTCGCAGAGCGAAATTATTTAACTGGGTGAACAATATTTCCTTTGTTCATGACTTTTGTTCTTCTAATTTCTTTTTATAAAAATCTATTTTTCCAGATAATTCTGCAAGCTCTTTTTTAACTCTTTTGATGTGGTCCTCGTATCTTTTAATATCGCCACCTCTGGTTTCTGGAACTGCAATCTCAATGCCAAGAATCATTTTTTTCCACCAGGGAAACTGTTTATATTCTTTTATAGTATCCGTATTTAAGAAGCTTTTATAGCCTTCTAATTCCGACTGCAACCGTGCGAAATCCTCTTCTAACCTTTTTAAAGTAACTCCCGCGATACTAATATCAATATCTGGCAATTCTTCGGCTGCCAATAATTCCTCTCTTAAATTTTTCAATTGAATTCCCTCATCAACTTTTCCTTGTTTTTCTAAAATCGGACTTGTTGAAGGTACTATTCCAGTTTCTGTCCTTGGTGTTTTTGGTATTTCAAGATCAGATATTTTTTGATCTTGCCCTGATGGTTGTTCTTGTTTTGGCATATTTTTTAAATTTTAATTTATTATGTAAATAATCTTATTTTTTTAATTTTGCTTAAAGGTTTTACTTTTTGCATAATTAGAAAAGTCTTTTGTTTGCTCAATTGCATTAACAATCATCTTTGCCTCAGCTGCTGTTTCCCTAAACTGGCTCATAAGTCCTTCATATCACCAAAATGCTTTTGTTGAATTTCTATACTATCAATAATTCCTTTAAAAAATTCATAAGGAGATTTTTCAGTTGAACTAGCTGGTTGTCCTTCATACGTCCAAACAATTCCTACTTGGTCAAAGAATCTACCACCTTCTATCATACGAATATATGCATGACATCTGGCAATATCAAAATCTAAACCCTGGTAGGAATCCGCTAAACTTAAATCCTTCTTAGTTCTTTCTATGACATCATTATTTCCCGCTAATCTTCGTTGCCAATAAGCTAGTGCTAAATTCTTAGCTGTTTCTAATATTTCTGATTCTAGGTTATGTTCTGGTGAAAATGGTTCTTGTTCTCCATTCATGGCATTATGATAAACTTTCTGCCCCGGCAGTAATTTCAATAATTTGATTTGTAATAGCAGCTTGCCGAGATTTATTATACTGCAAGTTTAACGTTTCCGATAAATCTGCTGCGTTATCTGATGCTGTTTTCATAGCCATTCTCCGAGCACTGTGTTCAGCAGCATTAGCCTCTAAAACCAAATGATATATCTGCATAAACAATAAGTGTTTTGCTAAATCCTCAAGCACTTCTTTTGCAGAAGGTTCTATTAAATAATTTTGATTCTTAAAATGAGAATCCCCGAGTTTAAAGCTCTCACGTAATTCTGAAAATTTTCCAGTAGTTGGTATAATCTCTTCTAGGGTTTGCTTAACATGATTAAAATCTACGGGCAATACTCTACGCATTAATGCTTCCTGTTTCAAGGCTGATCGAAAATGTGTTGAAAAGATAACGACGCGGTCCCAATGATGCTCTAAGTAACCTTGCACAATAACATCTGCCAGTGGTTGCACTTGTTCGGGTGTCACAAAATCCCCAACTTGCACAAACTTTTTGACTACCGGATTTTTCTTTCGTGATAAATATTGAAATGCTTTTTCTCCGACAGCAATAAAAAGTTTTTTATTGCTGTCGCCCTCCATAGCTTTAGCAACGGAGGGCATTCCCTTTTCTTCATCTGCATACTGTTCTTTTAATTCAAGTAGATATTTTTCAAATTTTTTAAATAACAAACTATTAAATGCTCCAGCTAATCCTTTGTCAGAGGACACTAAAACAAATAATACTTTTTTAATTTCTCGCTGGCGTAAAAGTTTCGGCAATGCTTTGTCCTTCTCTAAAAGAGAAAGATTGGCCAATAAGTCTAGTGCTACAAAAGCGTATGGACGAGAAGCTAAAGCAATTTCTTGGGATTTTCGCATTTTAGTAGCTGCAACCAATTCCATTGCTTTAGTTATTTTTTGTATATTACCAATACTCTTTAGGCGCTTTTTTAAATGTTGAACAGATTCCATAGTATTACGGTATCCTTGATAAAATTTTAACCTATGATATTATAACAGATAAGAATGATATTCTGTCTTGTGTCTGATCCCCTTTTGCGACATACTGGGTGTCGCACCATTCATGTCATTTTGTTCAAGTAAGCCCATCTTGTGAGCAAATCCCCCCAGAATATCATTTAAGGGGCCTGCGTTGCACGAATTGCGCAGGTCCTCTTTTTATACACTCTCAATAAACGCCTCAATAACTTTTTTAATCTTTTGCTCAGTTTCTTCTGATAATTGCTCTTCTTTCTGAATTGTTGTAAGCACATCTGGGTGTAAATTATTCACATACTCTAGAAATTTTGCTTCAATATTCTGCACTTGTTCTGGTTGAAATTTGTTAAAATATCCATTGATTGCCGCATACAGCACGATAACCTGGTTTTCAAATGGAAGAGGATGTAGGTCGCTTTGTTTTAAAATTTCTGTCATAATTCTACCTTTATGAATTTTTTCTTTAGTAGCTACATCAACATCTGAGGCAAACTGAACGAATGTTTGTAATTCTCGAAACTGTGCTAATTCAAGTCGCAATTTACCGGCGACTTTTTTCATGGCTTTTGTTTGAGCTGCTGATCCCACTCTTGAGACTGATAACCCGACATTAACCGCCGGTCGTGTCCCTTGGTAAAAAAGGCCTGATTCTAGATAGATTTGACCGTCAGTAATAGAAATAACATTAGTTGGGATATAGGCAGTTACATCGCCAAGCTGTGTTTCAATAATAGGAATTGCGGTTAATGATCCTCCACCATTTTCTTTTGAAAGCTTTGCAGCACGTTCTAATAACCTTGAATGTAAATAAAATACGTCTCCTGGATAAGCTTCTCTACCCGGTGGCCTTCTTAATAATAAAGAAATCTGTCGATAGGCCCATGCATGTTTTGATAAGTCGTCATAAATAATCAGTGCATCTTGTCCGTTATCACGAAAGTACTCCCCGATAGCACACCCAGCAAAAGGAGCCAAATACCAAAAGGCCGCCGGGCTTGAAGCTGAAGCAGAAACAATAATGGTGTAATCTAAGGCATTATTCTCTTTTAATGTTTCAACAATTTTAGCAATTTTTGATTCTTTTTGACCAATGGCAACATAGATACAAATTGGTGGATTAGTAGATTCTTTGCCCTGATTAATAATCATATCTAGCGCAATGGCAGTTTTTCCTGTCTGACGATCTCCAATGATTAATTCTCGCTGACCACGACCAATTGGAATCATTGCATCAATGGCCTTGATTCCCGTATGTAGAGGTTGATTTACTGACTCTCTAGCCAAAACGTTAGGTGCATTATTTTCCAAGGGGTTTGATATTGGTGTATCTTTTTCAGAAAAAATAGGCCCCCTTCCATCTAGTGGAGTTCCTAACGGATCAACAACTCTACCCAGTAATTGCTGCCCCACAGAAATTGAAAGAATTTCTTTTGTCCTTTTTACTGTTTGTCCAGATGCAACAAGAGTATTATCACCCAATACTAAAGCTCCCACAGAATCTTCTTCAAGGTTGAGAGCTAGAGCGCGTATTTTTTGATGATGAGTTTCTATGATTAGAACTTCCTGACTCTGTACATTTGAAAGCCCAGAAATTTTTACAATACCGTCACCCACCTCTATAATCTTACCAACTTCTTCCCATTCAGGATTATCTTTATAATCTTCAATAGCTTGTTTTAGCTTTTCAATTATTTCGTTACTCATAGTAGTATCTAATTAAATATCTTGTCTAATTTATTTTTTAAGGAAAAATCTAACTGATTTTCACCATTAACAGTAACTCGTATTCCAGCAATCAGTTCTGGATTTATTTTTTCTTCAACGATATCATGCCTCCTAACAATCTCTTTAAAAATATTTTTCCTTCCTATTTCCCTGGCAGTCTCCAAAGTGATTTTTTTATTTCCTGTTTTCTGTAAAATGAATACTTCAGCTAATCTTATTATTTCCATAGCATTTTTAACATCAACATTCTTTTTCAAAAGTTTTAAAAAATTATCTACTATTTTTTTTTCGTTACCAGTATTTTTTTTGCTCATCATCACATCTACCAACACCCTGGCATAGATTTTGGGTTTAATTTTCATCTTTCATTTGTAAGATAGCTTTTGATAATAACGCTTCGTCAATCTGTTGGGGCTGTAATTGAACTGTCTTAACAATAAATGCTTTCACCAGCTTTGAAGCTTCTTTCGTTGCGTTTTCTTTTGCTTCTTTCTTTAATACTTCGTACTCTGATTGAATTCTTTGTGCTAACTTTTTTTGTTCTGCCTGTGACTTTGCCTGTAACGATTGTTCAAGCTCTTTGGCTTTATCTTCCATATTCTTGATAATCGTTATCGCTTGCAAATCGGCATTTTTTAATTTATTTTTGGCTATTTGGTCAACTTCTTTTAGCCGCACCTCCGCCTCTTTGGCTTTTTGCAATCCTTCACTAATTTTATCCTGCCGATCCTTAATCAGTTTTGCAATAGGTTTAAAGGCAAATTTTTTGAGTAAAAAAAGAATAATCAAAAAATTCACTAAGTTGGCTAAAGCAACCTGCCAATCAAATCCTATTTTCTGTAAAATTTCGTAGATATTTACCATACAATATTATGGAATAAGTAAATTCTCACCACAACCACCAGTAGAATTAAAACCGTTTTTGCATTTTTAAATGATAAAAAATGCCACCAGTGCATAAATAGCGGTTGACTCTGCCATAGCCACACCGATAATCATTTTTGTAAACAGAGAATCAGAAATTTCCGGATTCCTGCCCATAGCTTCAAATGCTTTTCCGATAATGTAACCTTCTGCAGGTGCTGTCGCTAACATTGAAATGATAATAATAGACTTTGCCAGCAACCTCATTGATTCTAGTTCCATATTTTTATATTTTTAACTAAGCGCTATTTTTGGTAAAACTTATCACAAAAAACACCAACTTGTCAAAAATAAATTAATGATTAATTTTTTATAAATAATTCTCCGACTGCTCTTTGGGCTTAATTGCTAAAGAATAATACACCGTAACTAATGCACTGAAAACAACCGCCTGAACAATGGCAAACATCAGCCCCATCGCCATCAAGAAAGTGGGAAGCACATACGCAAACATTCCGAATACAACCGTTGTAAGCACCATCCCTGCGAATATATTTCCAAAAAGCCTCAATGAAATAGAAATAATTTTGGCGCACTCCCCAATAATATCCAAAAATCCAATAAAAAGATCTACCAAAGAAAGCAAGCCGGATGCAAGACCTTGCTTAAACCCAAGGTACACTTCTTTAACTTTAATAAATCGACCGATATAGCCCAATATGCCAAAATCCCTAATGCTCATATATTGAATGGTCAGTAAAGATGCCGCTGCCAAAGAAAAGGTGGTGCTGAAATCAGATGTGGGAGCACGGAATACGCTTTTACCGCCAAATGTTATACTGGTTAAACCTGGAATGTTCCCAATTAAATTTGAGATTGAGATAAAAATCAGTAAAGAACCTATAAATGGCAAAATAAGGTTTGTCTGCCACTTGTTTTTCGTTATTTGAAAAATAAGGCCCTCTATCATTTCGTAAATTATCTCAATAACAACTTGCCCCCTGTCCGGCACTATCTTAAAATTTCTTATTATAAAAAAGCAAACGATAGCCACCATAACAAGAATTAAAAAAAACAGCATCGTTGAATTATTCACCTTAAAACCAAATACCGAAAAAAGAGTCTCGGAATATATCAGATCTATAGGTCGGGATATTTGTAAAAAATCAATCGACATTGGTAATATTTATGATATTTTTTCTTGCAACCGATTTTGAGACTCTTTTTTTATGGCTCTACTGATTTCTGCCAACTTTTTTTGCAATTGCAAATATCTCATTATAATTAAAAACCATGAAAAAATAAATGTTACTGCTAAAATAGCTACGGTAATTTTACGGCCAGTCTGATAGGCAGCATCAAGACGCAAGCCAACAAAAACGCCCAAAAAAGCCGGCACAGCAAAAATAAAGGCTATATAAAGACCCATCATAAATATTTTAGTGGTATGATTGTCTCTTTCTTTTTTTAAGTCCTCTAATATGCTCATTAGTAAAAAATTAAAAACCGTGAATTATTACGGTTCTTTATTATAAGATAATCGTGTGTTTTTTACAATACTAAAAAACACACGCCCTTTAGAAAAGATACGTGCAGAAAATTACCTAAAAAGTTTAACTTTCTTCCTAATTCCCCGATCAAAGCGCGAAGGATCAAGAGTATCACTAGTCTTACAAATCTAACGGCCGTTAGATTTGTAAGACTTAGAGCATATAGAAATCCATGGACTTGGGATCTGTGGGGCTCTATGTTAACGAAAGCTTATTCTTGACTCTCTCAACAATCGTACTGATATGAACATCGGATTTTACCATATAATCAATATCTGCCGATATACTCATAACTTCACCAATTTTCTGGGGATCATGTAAATTAGTTAAAAAAATCATTTTAGGATTTAATCCTAGTTCCTTAATTTTTTTTGCCATGGTAATACCATCCATGTTTGGCAATAAGATATCTATTACCATTAAATCAGGCTGTTCTTTTTGAGCCAGAGATAACCCTTCTTCTCCATCTAAAGCATATACAACAGAAAAGTCCTGATGATCAAAATTTTGACGTAAGAGCCAAAGGAAATCTTTATCATCTTCAACGATTAAAACTTTTTTTGAAGCATTAGTCATTTGATTTTAGTTGTTTTTTAATAAGTTCTACTAATTGCGTTGGCGTAATATGAGCTTTCACAATAAACTTATCGGGCTGAATTCCCTTTGAGTCTATACTGGTTTGCTCTTGGTTAGTTGATATGAACACTGGCACATTTTTTGTAGCATGAGTTTTCTTTATGTAGGCAAGTATTT
>Ga0209542_10020111_pt1 | contig 10615 bp, 14 predicted proteins | sample RifCSPhighO2_01_FD_184028 | JGI IMG/M metagenome (GOLD analysis project Ga0209542, IMG submission 184028) | Soil microbial communities from Rifle, Colorado - Rifle CSP2_plank highO2_0.1 (SPAdes) (version 2) | ecosystem: Environmental > Terrestrial > Deep subsurface > Rock core/Sediment ...
GCGTGCTCCCAAGGAGTGGGAAGTTCGTGAAAAAGACCAACTGGCCAATCGTATGCGCGGCCAGGTGGAATGGAATCCCACCAACGCCAGTCTCTTTCTGTCTGAAAAGCAGAAAGCAGACTACGACGTGGGCCATGACTTGCGAAAGGATTTGGAGAAGCTGAAGCCTCAGCAACTCTACACCGACGCCGTGGTGGACTTCTATTTGGACCACCCCGAGATCCCTACTCCCGAGGTGTGGCTGGGAAAATGGATTTTCTGTTGGGGGCGCGTCTATCGCGACGCGAGTGACGACTTGATTGTCCGATGTCTTCGCTGCTTTCGGGATGGCTCCCGGTTCTCGTACTGCGACTACCTGGGCATCAGCTTCTACTCCTACAGCCCCGCTCTCGTCGCTGGCAAGTAATTGGTTCTTTGTGCTTGAATCCCTTGGCCTACTTTGGCCCTTGGAACTTTTGCACTTTGAACGTGCCCTTTTGGAAAATCATCGTGATTTTCCAAAAGGGCTTTTTTTGTGCTACAATATTGATGGTAATAGGCGAATCATGCTTGAGATCAAGGTTTCAGGCGGCCGAATCCAGTATCCATACATTGAGAATATTTCAGACTAAGGTTTGAGATAGAGGATGTATGCAGAAACTTCACAAAAAAAATGAAGATACTTGGTATAGGGTGCTAATGCATTGAAGATGCAAAATAAAGTTCAATCCCGAGAGTATTCAAGGGATGGTGATATGGAAGGCATCCTATGCAAATCGCGACGCGAATGACAACTTGATTGTCCGATGTCTTAACTGCAATCAGGATGGCTCCCGGAACTCGAACTACAACTACCTGGACAACAACTTCAACTCCAACAACCCCGCTCTCGTCGCTGGCAACTCTCTTCACTTCTCTCCCTTTTTTATACTGGGAGAGTTTTCTTTTTCAAGCAGTTTTACTAGTTGTCCGTTCCATCCGCCGAGCATCTTGCCGACTTCATCTATTTTAAGCGACAGAGAGACATACTTTTTATTATCCAATGATTTGGTTTCCCAGAGGGTCATCAATAATATTTTCAACACGTCAGTTTTCTTGATGGCAAACACCACATAGGGTAATTTTTTCGTGCGGTCAAGAAAACTTGCAGTGGAAATCGCTTCTATGATTTCCACAAATAAATTATCAATCCTCAAACCCAGAGAGTGCCTATGGACTTTTGGCAAAATTTGGTAATAATCAAACCAAGTCAAATAAGCACTTTTAGTTTTTTCTAAAACCGGTAAGAGTCTGGGGGGGGGGGTTAAAAGAAGCGTTATTGCCATGAAAATTACTTTCCGACATGATTTTGATAATATCATTAATATTAATAATCTGCTGAAGGCCTGGCAGGAGTTTTTGGAAGGCAAGAAAAAGAAGCTCGACGTCCAGGAATTCCAATTGCGTCTGATGGATAATATACTATCACTGCACCACGATTTGTCCAGCAGCGCCTACAAACATGGGGGATATCAAGAGTTCAAAATCAATGATCCCAAGCCACGGACCATCCATAAAGCCACCGTGCGCGACAGGCTTTTGCACCACGCGGCGTATCGGAAGCTTTATCCTTTTTTTGATGATATTTTCATTGCTGATTCTTTTTCGTGCCGGGTGGACAAGGGCACCCATCGGGCAATTAACCGATTCAGGGATTTTGCGCGCATCGTTTCCAAAAACAACACTCGGACCTGCTGGATATTAAAATGTGACATCAAAAAATTCTTTGCCAGCATAGACCAAACGGTGTTGCTTGGCATATTGGATGGCCGGATACAGGATAAGCGCATTATGGGGCTTTTAAGGGGCATTATTGTGAGCTTTAACTCCGGTAAACCCGGTGTCGGCCTGCCGCTGGGCAACCTGACCAGCCAGCTTTTTTGCAATGTGTATATGAATGAATTTGATCAGTTTGTAAAACACCGGTTAAAAGTGAAATATTATATACGGTACGCAGATGATTTTGTTTTGATGTCTGATAATAAAAATTATCTTGAAAATGCCATACCAGTGCTTAGCGGGTTTTTGCAGGATAATTTGAAACTAACTTTGCATCCAGGTAAAGTTTTTATTAAAACTCTGTCGTCCGGGGTGGATTTTTTAGGCTGGATTAATTTTCCTAACCACAGGATTTTAAGGAGCAAGACTAAAAACAGGATGTTTACGCGGCTGGAAAAAAACCAAAAAATAGAAACGGTAAATTCATATTTGGGTCTTTTAATGCATGGGAACGCATATAAAGTGAGAAATAAGGTTTTGAGGCTGCATGGCAAAGGAAATGATTTGGATGGTATAGACAGCTAAGTTTGCATACCTATGAAGAGAAATGGTAAAATACACCTATGAATATAGCGATAATCAAATCAAAAATCAGCCCTATCTTAAAACGCCACGGTGTGAAACGTGCAGCGATTTTTGGTTCTTATGCGAGGGGGGAACAAAAAAAAAGAAGCGATATTGATATTTTAATAAAATATAAAAACGATGATAAGAGTTATTTTGATCTCGTGGGTTTGCAAATAGAGTTAGAAGAAATATTAGGGAAAAAGGTTGATTTGGCTGATTATGGAATGATTCGACCCCGTATGAGATCCCGCATATTAAAAGATAGGGTTTCTATTTTATGAAAAGAAAAACCAGGGATTTTTTCATGTATCTTCAAGATATTGTCGAATCTGCAGATCGAATAGAAGAATATATTAAAAATACTACGGAAAAAGAATTTTCATATCATCAGGAAACCAAGGATGCAGTGGTAATGAGAATTGGGGTTATTGGAGAAGCAGTAAAAAATCTACCGCCAACTATTAAGAAGCACTACCAAGAAGTTGATTGGAAAAAAACAGTAAAAATGAGAAACATTTTTACTCATGAATATTTTGGAATAAATTACCATAGGCTTTGGAAAACAGCAAAACATGACATTCCTTTATTAAAAGAAAGGATTTTGGAGATATTGGGGGATTTGAAAATAAGAAAGTTAATTTAAATGGGAAAACAGGATAAATTCGAAAAGCAAAATAACAAAAACGGAAGAGACGGCAGGGACGGTGGAAAGGAGAAAAAGAAGGAGTATTTGCTGACCATCAAGACAAAAAAGTGGATCAAGGCCATTGTGACGTTTTTGGTTGCGGTCATTATCCTGCTTTCTTTTTTGGGTAAGTCCGGCATTGTCGGGCAGTGGATTACGGTGATTTTAGAATTTTTATTCGGGGATTCAAAGATGACTATCGCCACCTTTGTATTATCGCTTTTTGCGGGAGGCTTCGTATTTTTAAAATCCCACAAAAAAGTGAAAGTGTTGGCGATTATTTTGGCTATTTTGCTTTTGGTTATCGGTATTTCCGGGATTTCATCAAACCAAGGCTTAAACGGGATACACTTTAGCGTGATTGGTTGGCTGGCGCAAATGCTGGTAAAAGGCTTTGGCCTTTTAGTCGGCAACATCATTTTTAGCGCGGTGATTATTATTGGTCTCTTTATATTCCTGCAGTTTGTGTGGCAGGAAATACCCAAAGACAAGGAAGATGCTTTGGCTTTCCTTAAGGCAAGTAAAAATGGATTTCCCGTCAAAAGCACGGATTCCCCTAATTTGAAAATCCGGGGAGTATCAGATGCGAAGCCGCAAGAAGTGCTAAAACCCAAAATGTCTTTGTTTAAAAAAGATGATTCTTCGGACAAAAAGCCGCTCGTGGTTCCCGTTGCCATCGCGGGGCAGAAGGGCAAATATTCCCTGCCTCCAGTTGATTTATTGAATAAAAATGAAACCGTCCCTACATCGGGAAATATCAAAGAAAATTCTTTGATTATCAAAAAAACTTTGGAAAATTTTGGCATTCCGGTGGAAATGGCGGAGGTGAATGTGGGTCCGGCAGTCACCCAGTATGCTTTCAAACCCGCCGAGGGAGTCAAGCTTTCCAAAATTACCACGCTGTCCAATAATTTGGCGCTGGCGCTGGCCGCCCACCCCATTAGGATTGAGGCGCCCATTCCCGGAAAATCGCTGGTGGGCATTGAGGTGCCCAATAAAGTCAGGGCCACGGTGGTGCTGCGCAATTTAATCACTGACAATGAATACCAGGGCAACCCGGCCAATTTGCTGATTGCTTTGGGAAAAGATGTTTCCGGGGCGCCGGTATATACGGACTTGGCCGAAATGCCGCACATGCTGGTGGCCGGAGCCACGGGAACCGGAAAAACCATTTTTTTGAATTCCCTGATTTTAAGCTTGCTATATAAAAGCACGCCGGAGAATTTGAGGATCATCATGGTGGATCCCAAGCGCGTGGAATTCCAAAATTACAACGATATTCCGCATTTATTGTGCCCGGTGATTTATGACGCGGCGCGTACTATTAACGCACTCCAATGGCTGGCCAAAGAAATGGAACGGCGCTTTGAAGTATTTTCTGAAATCCCAACCCGCAATATCAAAAGCTATAATACCCATAAATCCGTGGTTGCTTCTGGTTCCCAGTTGCCTTACATTGTGCTGATTGTGGACGAATTGGCAGATTTGATGGCCGCCAAGGGAAAAGAGTTGGAAGCGGGGATTGTCAGGCTGGCCCAAATGGCCAGGGCTACGGGAATCCACTTGGTGTTGGCAACCCAGCGGCCTTCCGTTGAAGTCATTACGGGATTGATCAAAGCCAATATCAGCTCGCGTATCAGTTTCCAAGTGGCTTCGCAGATTGATTCGCGGACAGTCATTGACACGTCCGGCGCTGAGAAATTGCTGGGATTGGGGGATATGCTTTTCTTGTCTTCCAAAAGTTCTAAGATTACCCGCATCCAGGGGCCGTATATTTCAGAAAAAGAAGTCAAAAAAGTCACCGATTGGTCTAATGAACAGGCAAAAATCGTGGGAGAGCCGCAGAGCCAATTGATTGCCAGTTTGAAAGATACGCTGGAAACGCAAGAGCAGGGCGAGGAAAAAGGCGGGGATGTATTTTTTGGCGATGACGATCCGCTGTTTGAAGATGTAAAAAGGATTGTGCTGGAAACCAAAAAAGCTTCGGCGTCCTTTTTGCAGCGGAGGCTGCGCATCGGTTATTCGCGTGCCGCGCGGTTAATTGATATGCTGGAAGACAAGGGTATTGTGGGGCCGGCTGATGGCGCCAAGCCGCGCGAAATTTTTGGCGACCAGCCCAAAGCCCAGTTGGCAGACGTGGAAGCAGGGGGACTAGATGAATCAGAAGAACTACCTAAGCAGGAAAACTGGGAAAAAGTGTGATTTAAAAATATTAATTTTTAAAAACATGGTAAAAAAGGAAAAAGCGGAAAAAAAAGTAGTGGAAACTAAGCAAAGTAAAGCTCTGGATTCTGCCATCAGCCAGATTAAGGAGCGTTTTGGCGACGGGGCGATTATGAAGCTTTCAGAAACCAATAAAGTGAATGTGGATGCTATTCCTACTGGTTCCATCGCTATGGATTTGGCACTTGGTGTGGGTGGGATGCCCCGCGGAAGGATTATAGAAATTTATGGAGCGGAATCTTCCGGGAAAACCACCCTGTGTCTGCATATTGTGGCTGAAGCACAAAAAAAGGGTGGTGTGTGCGCTTATATTGATGCGGAACACGCCATGGACCCTGATTATGCTAAAAGACTTGGAGTTAATACCAGTGAACTGTTGATTTCCCAGCCGGATTCGGGTGAGCATGCTTTGCAAATTGTTGAGACCTTGGTCAATACCAAGAATGTGGATGTGATTGTGGTGGATTCGGTGGCTGCTCTGACTCCCCAGCGGGAAATTGAAGGCGAAATTGGCGACCAGCACATGGGGCTTCAGGCGCGCATGATGAGCCAAGCTTGCCGGAAGTTAGGGGCTATTGCCGCCAAATCAAATACTATGATTATCTTTATCAATCAGACCCGGATGAAAATCGGCATGGTCTTTGGCAATCCGGAGACTACGCCCGGGGGATTGGCACTTAAATTTTATGCATCTGTGAGGGTGAACTTAGCAAGGACCGCCCAGATAAAATCCGGTGATGAAATTGTGGGGAACAGGGTCAAAGCCAAGGTGGTGAAAAATAAAGTGGCGGCGCCATTTAGGGTGGCTGAATTTGATATTTATTACAATGAAGGGATTTCAAAGTCCGGCGACGCCTTGCGCGCGGGGCTTTTGTCAGGGGTTATCAAACAAACCGGGAATACATTTACTTTTGAAGGTGAAAAAATGGGTGTGGGCACCGAAACAGCAAAAGCCTATTTAAAAGAACATAAGGAAGTGATGGAAAGGATTAAAAAAGAAGCATTGGCCGTGGGCGTAGCGCCAGCTGAAAAGGGAGACGAGAAGGAGGGTGAATAGCTTGTTTTGATCTTTTACAAAGGAGACTGGCATGATCGACCGGCTTTACTTTTGTTTTGTTGAATTTTTCGCTTTCGTGATTTTTGTGTTGCTGCTTGGGTGCCCTTATAAAAGGGCAAAGTGCGGACTTTGCGGCCGCAATAAATTATTTTACCTTGTTGAAGGTGAAATGAGAGACGGCCACGCCTGTCCCTACTAAATAGCGAGCCCTTTGGCTTCGTTTAAAAACCAAAAACCCGACCATCAGGCCGGGCTTTTTATTCTAGCTTCTAGATACTAGATTCCAGATTCTTATCTCGGCGTATACGGCATCATTCCCATCTGGCGGGAAGTTTTGATGGCCGTGGCCACCTGCCGCTGGTGATGGCTGCAAAGGCCGGTCTTTTTCTTCGGTTTTATTTTATAAAAGCCGGACACAAAACGCATCAGCAATTCTGTGTTTTTGTAGTCTATTTCGTTGATATTTTTTTGGCAAAAGTAGCAGACCATGGCAATATTTAAACTTCGTTTAAAATTGAATTTTTAATTTCTAATTTTAAATTTTTAATAATTATGTGTCAAATTTATACTTTTAAACTCTAAAACGGGATATCTTTTACGTCGATTTCGTCAGTATTTTCTGGTGTTGAGGTATCGTTATTGGTAGCCGGTGGGGTGTAATTTTCTTCAATAATCGGAATTTCTTCGGCCTTGGGCATGTTGGAGTTCGGTTGGTTTTGGGAAGCATATGATGGCTTTTGGTAAGAAGATCCTCCGGCATTCGGGCTTCCGCCGGGTCGTGAGCCTAATTGCAACGACTCGGCAATAATTTCTGATTTATATTTTTTAATTCCGTCAGTGCCCTGCCAGCTTGAGTTTTTTATCCTGCCCTCTATTAGCACAAGCCCGCCTTTGGTTAAGTATCTGGAAGCAATGTCAGCCAGTTTCCCAAAGCATACGATATTGTGGAATTCAGCATCCTGTTTTTTCTGGCCCGCCTGGTCGGTATAAAACCGGTTGGTAGCAATTCCAAATGAAGCTACTTGTTGCCCTGAAGGCAATGCCCGGACTTCTGGGTCCCGGGTCACATTTCCCAATACGAATGCTTTGTTTAAATTCATATGCTTCGCTTAGCGACCCCAATCTACTAATGACATCCGAATCTACAAATACGTATTCGTAGATTAGTGTGTTATTCGTATATTAGTGTCGCCTATTCTGAAAGTATTTCGTCCAGTTTCTTGTCAATATCTTCCATGCCAGCTTTTCCGGATTTGTCGGCTCCCCCCGCTTTTTTATAAGGGGAAAGCCCGGCAATTGAATCTGCTACAACCTTGAGCAACGGTTTCCTTGTCCTGCGTTCTTTCATGATTTTAACAGGTTTTTTTACTGCAACAAAACTTCTTAAAATACTCTTATTCCTGTCCAAACTTTCCTTGAGTTCTTTTATTATATTTTCCTGTCCTTGGAATTCCACGACTGCAAAATAGCCGGAGCTGTTTTTCTTGATGGGGTAGGCCAAAGGTTTTGCGGCTATCTTAGCCGATTTTAAAATAACCCCTTCTTTGGTTTGGATAGCGCTTTCAGTTTCCTTTGCCAGTTCATCAGCCTCTTTTGGGCTCATTTGGGAAGAAATAATGTAAGTTAATTCGTAGGTTTTCATAAATTTAAGTATGCCAGTATTATAGCAGGTTATATTGAAAATTCAAGCTTTTAATGGGATAATTTAAAAATAATGATTAATAGAGAAATTTTTAAATCCTACGATATTAGAGGGACTTATCCCGGCCAGCTCAATGAAAACGCCGCCTATCAAATTGGTAAGGCTTTTATAGCACATACGGGAGCAAAAAGGGTGGTAGTGGGTCATGATGCCCGTAATTCATCGCCAGAACTATTTAAGGCCTTGGCGCAAGGTCTTTTCAGTGAAGGCGCCAAAGTAACCACCATTGGCCAAGTGCCTACCGAGTGCCTCTATTTTGCCCTGGCACAATATGATTTTGATGCCGGAATTATGATTACTGCCAGCCACAACCCTAAAGAGTATAACGGGTTTAAGATGATTATTAAAAAAGGTGATGATCTTACCATTGTGCGGGGATTGGATTTATTGCCAATGATTAAAGAAGAAAGTATTGGGGTCTCCGACACCCCAATAGCCCAAAAAGATATTTTAGCGGATTATACAAAGTATATTTTTAATCTTTTTGATTTCACTAAGATAAAAAAATATAAAGTTGCCGTGGACGCTTCTAACGGCGTAATGGGTAATGTACTTTCAAAAGTTTCTTTGCCGGTTGCAGTTATTCCAGTAAACTTCGAGCCAGATGGAAGTTTTCCCAATCATGCCCCAAATCCATTGGAACCGGGCGCTTCCCGCCAAATAGCTGACATTATTAAAAATGGCAAGGCTGATTTCGGTTTTATGTTTGATGCTGACGCAGATAGGATCTTTTTAGTAGATGAAAGGGGAGACATGGTGCAGGCTGATTTGGTCTTGCTGCTGCTGGCAAAGTCTTTGCTGAAAAAAAATCCAGGAGCTGGTATTATCTATAATGCAGTTTGCTCAAAAGCCGTATCTGAATTTGTTGAAAAATGGGGCGGTGTTCCTGTGCGCACCAAAGTTGGCGCGGTAAACGTGCGTGATGGACTATTGAAGCACAATGGCGTGGTAGGCGGGGAAGTTTCGGCCCATTACTGCTTCCGGGACTATTTTTACATGGATTCCGGCCTTATTGCCCTTTTGACCATGCTCCAGATTATTTCTGAAGATGGGCGGAAAATTTCTGAAATGATAAAAGAATTGTCAGTATATCATAAAGCGGAAGTCGGTTTTCCAGTAACTGATAAGGAAAGTATGCTTAAAAAAATAAAAGAGAAGTATTCTGATGGGAAACAAGACTTTTTGGATGGCATAACGATAGAATACAAAGACTGGTGGTTTAATGTAAGGCCTTCAAATACCGAGCCATTATTAAGGTTAACCATTGAGGCCAATACGCAAGCGCTTTTAGAGGAAAAAAAACAAGAATTGACAGTGTTTTTGGCGGGCGTATAATAGACTTATTAATAAGTCTATTAAAGCCATGATGATTCATAGGTGCGACATTTGTAAGAAAAAAATTGATCGTGACGAATCCGTATATGTTCGTGTAGATTGGCATAATCACGAGATGTGCCGTATTTGCGCTAAGCCCGTTCTAACATTCTTAAAAAAGAATAAATTAGTCAAAAAAAATGAAAAAGAATAAACCTAAAAAAGTTACCATTGATGGCTTGGCGCTGATGGTTGGAAAAGGGTTTGCTGGCGTGGATAGAAACTTCAAGGTTATAGATAAGAATTTTAAAGCAGTAAACAAGCGCTTTGATAGGATAGAGAATATTTTATTGGAAAAACATTCAGAAGAGATTAAGAGCTTAAAAGATAGAGTCAAGGTACTTGAAGAGGCTCTGGCAGTTGAATAATTTTAATAATAGTTTATAAATTAATTGCCTTTTTGATAATTTGTGCTAAATCTAACTTAGCCCATTCACAAAAAGGAGAAAATCATGTCAGAGCTTCGCGAGTCGTCAGACGAGTTTATCTAAAAAGATATTGGAGATGCAGAAAGCTTAACTCAACTGGTAGATATCTTAATGGGAATGAGTACTGTTGAAGGGGACGATGGGGCGGGGTATAGGGGAAAAGATGCCGCCAATGTCGTTATGGTGATTAAAGATTTGATATTTGAAGATTTTTTAAAAAATGAAATTGAGATCAGTAAAAGAATACAAGGTCTTGATTATAACGAAAGATTAAGGGATAAAACACAGGTATTGGCAGATGATTTAATAGAAAGAAGAAAGAAAAAAGAATAAGGTAAGAAAACAGCACTATAGGTGCTGTCTTTTTTTATTCGTGATTCGTGAAAATTCGTTTAGTGATTCGTGTAAATTCTTTTGGCTACGCCAGTCCCATCTTTTCCTTAACCTCCCGCATCGTCTCCTGGGCAATCGTCAGTGCCTTATCCCTGCCTTGTTTTAAGATTTCTTGCACATAGACTTCCCGCGTTTGGAGTTCTTTTTGTTTGCGACGGAAAGGTTCCAGGTAATTAACCACGACTTGGGCTAAAGATTTTTTGAATTCCCCGTAATTCTTGCCTGCAAATTCTTTTTCCAATTGTTGGGTGGGTTTGCCGGTCAGTAAACTGTAAATCATGAGTAAATTGGAAATCCCAGGCTTTTTAGTGATATTAAATTTCACATCTTTTCCAGAATCCGTGGTAGCGCTCATGATTTTTTTAGTAATGGCTTCCGGAGTGTCAAAT
>Ga0209542_10020112_pt1 | contig 10614 bp, 10 predicted proteins | sample RifCSPhighO2_01_FD_184028 | JGI IMG/M metagenome (GOLD analysis project Ga0209542, IMG submission 184028) | Soil microbial communities from Rifle, Colorado - Rifle CSP2_plank highO2_0.1 (SPAdes) (version 2) | ecosystem: Environmental > Terrestrial > Deep subsurface > Rock core/Sediment ...
GACTAGGAAACGAAGGTCGGGGTTTCTCAACAGAAAAAACAAACAACAAGATGCAAGGAACAATTAAGACTTTGACGGACCGTGGGTTCGGATTCATCTCTCGCGATGGCGAGACGAAGGATCTGTTCTTCCACTCTAAGGACCTCAATGGCGTAACTTTCGAAGAGCTCAAGGTAGGCGACACGCTTACGTTTGAAGTTTCGGAAGGCCAGAAGGGACCGGCCGCCGTCAACGTATCTCGCGCCTAAGCGCGTAGAACAAAAAGCCGCTCCAGCAGTGGGGCGGCTTTTTGCGTGGTAAAATTCAGATAATGAGTTTGGCGGATGATTTGCGCAAGGTGGTGCGCGGGGAGGTTGATGACACGCCGGCGGCTTTGGAAAAAAGCTCTCGCGATGCAGGCCTCTTCCGCGTAGTACCCGAGGTGGTGGTGCGCCCGGCGGACGCGGAGGATATCTGCAAGGTGGTCGCGTTTGTCAATGAAAAAAAGCGGACGCCTAAAACAAACATTTCTATCACCGCACGCTCGGGCGGCACCGACATGTCCGGCGGCCCTTTGAGCGACTCGATTGTCGTGGACATGACCGCGCATCTCAACAAGCTCCTCGAGTTGGGGGTAGAAGAGGCCGTTGTTGAACCGGGGATGTATTTTAGAGACTTTGACAAAGAAACAAAAAAGAAAAATTTGGAACTCCCGAGCTACACCGCAAGCCGCGAGATAAACACTGTGGGCGGCATGGTAGCCAACGACTCCGGCGGAGAAAAGAACCTCAAATACGGCAAAACTGCGCGATATGTCGAGGGGCTCGAGGTGGTGCTTGCCGACGGCAAGGTGCATACGCTCAAGGATTTGAAAGGCGCCGAGCTTGCACAAAAACTCGCCGAGCAATCGTACGAGGGCGATATATACCGCCGCGTCTCGGCGCTGGTCGGCGCGCCCGCGCACCAGGGCGTCATAAAAGCCGCTAAGCCGCAGGTGGAAAAGAACTCCTCCGGTTATGCGCTGTGGGACATCGGCGACGGCAGGCAGTCGCTCAATCTCGCCAGGCTTATGACCGGCTCGCAGGGCACGCTCGGCATTATTACCAAAATCCATTTTAAGCTGGTACACCCCAAGCCCTACTCCTCGATGGTGGTGTTGTTCCTCGACAAATTTTCGGAATTGGCGGAGGTGGTCCCGGAGGTGCTCGCGCACTCGCCGGATAGCTTCGAGTCTTACGACGACCACACCTTCCAAATCGCAATGCGCTATCTACCGGAGCTGGCGCTGCAGATGAAGGCGGGCATGATCGGGCTGGGAATTTCTTTTTTGCCGGAGCTCTGGATGGCACTGACCGGCGGCGTGCCCAAGCTGATACTGCTGGTCGAGTTCCGCGCCGACACGCAAGAAGAGTGTTTGGCCAAAGCCGAGCATCTTGCGGCCGAGGCAAAGCACAACCGCCAGCATGTCGGCGTGCGGATTATCAAAAACGAGGCCGGCACAAAAAAATATTGGGCGGTGCGGCGCGAGAGCTTTAACCTCCTGCGCAAAAAGGTAAAGAACCGCCGCACGGCGCCGTTTTTTGACGACTTTGTGGTGCCTCCGCTTAAGCTGCCCGAATTCCTGCCGAAGCTCGAGGAAATACTTTCGCACTACGACCTTACCTACACCGTGGCGGGGCATATCGGCGACGGCAATATACATATCATCCCGCTGGTCGACCCGCAGCGGCCTGGGTTAGCCGCACTGCTCGATGAACTGACGCACAAAATATACGACCTTGTTCTTTCGTATCACGGCTCTATTACCGGCGAGCACAACGACGGGCTGGTGCGCACGCCGTATGTGGAAAAAATGTTCGGCAAAGAAATGTACGCGCTGTTTTTGGAACTGAAAAGCATTTTTGACCCGCAAAACATATTCAACCCCGGCAAAAAAATAGGCACGAACTTCAGCGACATGCTCTCTAAAATCGACCTGCCGAAATAAATAAAAACCGAGGGTTTTAACTTCTTGCCAAAATGGCAAACTGGTCAAAATATTTTTCCAAACTTGCGAGTGTCGTGCCATACGAGGCGCCGCCGGTAGACGCATCGCAGAAGAGTTCGCGCGCGCGGGCTATCTCGCGCATGCGGCCGCGCCATCGGTGGTCGGCGAGCGTCAGGTCAAACAGCTCAAGCGCGCGGTCGCGCGCGTGGATAAAACGCTCGGCATTTTTACCCTCTGCAAGCGCGCTTCGATGCACTTCGCCGCCGATATTGCCAAGCTGTTCGGCAAGTGAAAGTTCTTGCCACCCTCCATTTGCAAGTTCCGCATGCTGGTAAGCCATATTATGGTGCTATAAATTCGTTAACGATAGCCGCTATTTCCTCGCGGGTCTTTTGACTATCGACGCCGCGCGTGCGGTTGCCGAGCGCGGGCTTTAGGTTTATAAGCGAATCAAACTCAATAAATCCGTCACCGTGCTCGGCAGGGTAAAGGTTGATGCCCCAAACATCTTCGCGCAGCGAACCCTCTTTTTCTATCAGCTCGCTTTCCGCGTCGGCGTGCAGCTCGGGTCCGAGCGCCATTACTTTTTGTCGTACGTCCACCGCTCCTTTTACCAGGTCGCCAAACCGCTCGTTGGCGATACGCTGCAGCTCGGAGCGTGAGATAGGGTTTTTTATGATGCGGATTACCATATGCCAAGTATACCGCTTTCGGTTAAAAACCAGTAGTGTTGTTTACAACTCACGGTCGGAAATTATAAACAACAAGCTCTTATTCTCTAATTCGCGCGAATAAGCGAATAGTGAAAAGATTTTGATACAATGAAGTCAATGGAAACCATAGTCTTTGGTGGGGGGTGCTTTTGGTGCACGGAGGCGGTTTTTTTGATGATTAAGGGCGTGCAGTCGGTAGAGTCCGGATATGCCGGGCCGGTGCACGCGCGCTCGACTGGCCCGACGTATGAAGAGGTCTCAACCGGCATGACACCGTATGTGGAATCGGCAAAAGTGGTGTACAATCCCGACGCAATAGCATTCCCCGAGCTGTTGCAAATTTATTTTGCGAGTCATGACCCGACACAAGCAGACGGACAGGGCAGCGACCTCGGCTCGCAATACCGCTCCGCGGTCTTTTATACCACCGAGCGCCAAAAACAAATGGCCGAGCATTATATAAAAATGATAGGGCAGGGATTTGTTAAGCCAATCGTCACGAGCATCGAACCGCTGCAGCAATTCTACAAAGCGGAAGATTATCACCAGAAGTATTATGAAAACCACAAAGACGCCGGCTACTGCCAGCTGATTATAGCACCCAAGGTTGAGAAGGTGGAAACAAAGTTTAAAAATCTTATAAAACCATAAGGTAAGCTATAGCTACTGCTAAGGTTATGAAAAGAGAGGAATTTGAACAATTGATAGAGTGGGAGTTTGAGAACGCTATTCCGGAGAAGTTCCGCTCGCATATTAAAAACGTCGCTTTTTTGGTTGAGGACGAGCCGTCGCAGGAAGTGCGCCGGGTCGAGGGTTTGCAACAAGGCGAAACCTTGTTGGGTTATTATCACGGCATCCCCACCCCTATGCGCGGCGACTGGTACGGCATGGGCACCACCATGCCGGACACGATTACGCTCTATCAATGGCCAATTGAGGAAACAGCAGCAGAGATGGCAAGGTTAAACCTTGACATGGCACACGAAACAGCGGTGCGACAAGTCATCCGCGATACCGTCTGGCACGAAGTGGCGCACCACTTCGGGATGGATGAGCACACGGTGCGGCACCGCGAAGATATTCGCGACAATCCGTGATATAAAAAGAACATGGAAAATAAACCAAGCATAACGCCGTACATAGTGCTCGCCCTTGCCATGATAGGGCTCGGCGATACGCTGTATCTTGCCTACTTCCAGTACCTAAATATCGTCCCCGCGTGCGCCATCAGCGGCTGCGATGTGGTGCTTACCAGCATATACGCAAAGTTCCTCGGTATCCCTCTTTCGTACTTCGGTGTTATCTACTACTCCTACCTGTTCTTCCTCGGCGTGCTTTTGGCGATAGAGCCCGACTCGCGCGCACTGCGCATCGGCGCGCTAGCCTACGGTGCGGTTGGTTTTGTTCTTTCTTTTGTTTTTGTCTTTTATATTCAACTCGTACTGATCGGCGCAATATGCCAGTATTGCGCGATATCGGCCTTGACCTCCACCGCGTTTTTTGCCACGGCAATCTGGCATTGGCGCAACACCCGCAACTAGTACGCAGGCCTGCGGGCGCGGCGGATGAGCCGCCAGAGGAAATAAAATATGAGCAGTGCCGCAACAGGGTAGAAGACTCCCGCGCTCCCGATAATAAAACTGAGCAGTGTAAGAAGATACAAGTAGAGCGTCTGCAGGATAAACCAAAGAGTCCCCATGGGGTTTTGAGGAGCGTTTTTGACCGCCTCGGCGCTCAACACCTCGCCCGGTTTGCCCGCGGTAGGACCGATAGCATTTTTTGTGGTTGCTATCTGCGTGTCAATCACATCAGAAATCGCGGCGCGCCCGCCGTCGACCATCGTAAAGAACGGTGCCGTGGCGCTGGCCGCGGCGGGGGAGAACCCCGCTATGCCCTCCTGAATCTTTGCGGAGGACTCGACTGCCGCCGCGCTTTGTGACAACGTCACTACCGGCTTTGGTTTTGGCGAGACGTACAGGGTAAAGGTTACCGGCGTTGAGCCGTCTTTTTTTGTTGAACTCAACACAACGTCTGTGCTGTCGGTAGACACCACCACGCCGAGCGGCACGGTAACGCCCTCGACCTGCGCTTTCGCGGACAGTTCAAGCTCTTGCGGCGCGGCAACCGGCGCCGCAGATGCCATCGCTGGCAACAGGAGAAATATAAAAAAAGCAGCTGTCTTATGCATGTGCTTGATTATATAACAAGAAATCCAGCCCCGGACCCTTCATAGGGTATGCTATACTCCACGATTATTAGCAATTAGTAGGATAATTCTACAAAGTATGCAAAAAATCTCGATGAATAACTTTGCGGTTTTGGCTCTCGCGGTACTCGTAGCCGCGCTGGCCATGTTTGCCTTGGCAGGCACCGCATCCGCGGCGGGCGGGTTCGACCAGTACGGTTACAACGACACGGCGAGGATATTTAACGGCACCGGTTCGAGCTGGTGTTTGGCGGGAGGCAGTTCCGCCGGCTGCATGGGCGCGTATTCCAACGACAAGCTGTTGATGAAGTGGACGGCTGACTGGGATCGCGGCAACGCCGAAAATTGGGCAAACCCTCCGTATACCGGAGCATGGATTGATAACGAATGGAACGGAAAGAAGGGCGGTTCCGGCTCGGTTTGGCACTACAAGATTGCGTGGGTCGGGTCTTGCGGCGCAGACGGCACGCCGCTTCCGGACGGCGGCTACTGTATATGGGGACAATTTGAAACCCTCATGGATCAGGGCACCGATGCAGGGGCACACTACTGGTTCGCGAAGGCGACACCAAACGGATACGGCAGCAAGTAGTAATCAGAACGCCTTAGCAGATACAAAACCCGCTCCCAAAGGCGGGTTTTGTTTTGGCGGCCGGCTCTTCATGTGCATTTCATTACGACATGAAAGGATTAAACGGACAACTTGCGTCCGGTCTGCATAAGCGTAGTGTTGCGCTAAACGGGGACAGGGTATGCCCTCGGGTTCGGGCACTTTTTTAACAGGCGATTATTAATTGTCTACAAAAAATATGAACTACACATCAATCCGTGTCGTGCGCGCAGCTCTCCTCCCCGCGCTTTTTGCGGCGGCACTTCTTGCCGCGTTTTTTGTTTCCGCCCCGTTCGCGTTCGCAGTTTCTCCTTCTCCGGGCGATATTATTATCAATGAATTTGTGTCCGACGGCGACGAATGGGTGGAGTTGTTAAATACCACCCAAAATCCAATTGATCTAGATGGATGGGTTTTGACTGACTTAGAAAACCCAGGAGAACAAAGTCAGAACGAAGTTTTAAATAAAAACTTAAATGGTTTAACTATCCCAGCTAATGGAATCATTGTAGTTGATGTTACGGATTTGAATAATCCGGGGGATTCTATTGGTTTATATTCCACTAATGATTTTACAAATCCTGCCAATACAATCTCTAGGGTAACCTACGGCACCGGCTCAACGGTTTTAATTTTTACAGCAGATCTGACGGCCCCAGCTTCTGGAAAATCAGGCGCTTACATTTCCGGTGTTTGGCAGACAGATCAAACACCGACCAAGGGTTGGTTTAATGATGCCGGTCAAGAGGAAGCCGCGCCTCTCTTGAGTACTATTGACTCGGCGTTATCTAGTGCGGGCATAATCTCCAACATCGGCGAACTCACAAATCCTTCGGCAACACCCTCTACCGAGCCCGACGCGCTGTATTTTGAGAAGTCCGGCCAGGGGAAAATCGTTTTCGAGGCGGAGTTGAACCTAACCGACCAAGCCACAGTGGCTGTTTTGCAAACCTTGGGCGAGGCAATGGAAATGTCGGACGGGCATATAGCCTTTGATTCCGATACTGCTAATGATATGGCGGCGACGGGAGCTAAGATTTATATGTACGGGTTAGACTTTGGCTCAACGCCGAATATAGTCGTTAAAGACGACGCAGGTGCTGTGATTGACCCGAGCAGTGACGAATATCCCGAAATTACCGGCACTGACTACGACCCCAACACGGGAACACTGACATTCAGCGCAAGCCACTTTACCCAGTTTGACGCAGAAGATCCCGTCGCGATTGAATCTGCCGACCCGGCTGATGTTGGCGATTTTTCACCCGAACTTGGTACAAGTATTTCTATTGGCGACACTGCCTATCTCGGCCGCACCACGACCTACTCCGGCTCCGCCACGGGAACTCCCAACAACACCATCAAATGGAGGGTAACGGTTGACGGGCCCTCGGCTCTTACTGACGATATGCTGGATTTGGACGAAGTCGGGTTTGATGACCCGGACGGCGATGGAAACAGCATCGGAACCTACCATTATCCGTTTGCGGTCGTTGGTGAAAACCTTGTCGCTACTGGCTCCTGTGATGTTTCGGAAGAAGACCTAGGAGAATCTGATACTCCTCACAACAACGATTGCGACACATTGATTGGCTTCTCGCTTGATGAGGACGACGTCTTTACCAACGCGGACAAAATTGTCTTTGATTCCAGTGCTCCGACCGGTTCTTATACCATTACCTACGAGCTAGTAAATATCGATGGCGACATGGTGCTGGGGACGTATACGGTAACGACAAACCTCACTCCCGAAGGTCAATTCAATGTTTGCGACGACTGCACCTATCAGACCATTCAATCGGCGATTGATGCTGCATCTTCGGGCGACACGATTCAGGTCGCGGCGAGGACATATAATGAAAATCTAACCATTGATGTTGAGAACTTAGTGCTACAAGGGCCGAATGCCGGTGTTTCGGGAGATTCCAGCAGGGTTGCCGAAGCGGTCATCAAGCCAAGTACGGGGGATATCATCAACATAACCGTAGCAGGTGTATCTGTTGATGGCTTCAAGCTGGACGGTAGCGAGCAGGCAGGCGCTTTCAATGGCATTGATCTCAACGGACCGGACGCTAACATACTCAATAACCGTATAATTGGAAACGCAGTGGGCGCAGGGAACAATGTCCACACCCTTTTTCCACTAGGAATACGCTTCAATGGCGGCGGTATTGTAGACACCGATAATGCACTGATTCAAGGCAACTACTTCACCCTGCTCCATACAGCCGTGTTTAACCAGTACTCAACGGGTGTGGTTATCGATACTAACACCTTTGAGGACGTCCGGTCGTCCAATGCCAACAATGGGGTAGCTGATGTCACGTATACCGGAAATGTATACATAAACAGTTGGAACGGGCCCTCCTTTGGTAGTGGTATTAGTGATAGCATCGGTGGCTTTGTAATCATAGAGAACAACACTTTCGGCATTAACAATATAGCCGTTAATATACGTGAGTACGACGGTGTTGGCGGGTTCCCTGAGGATACGAGCATCAACTCCAACGATTTCTCTGGGACCGTCGGGACCGGGATTGACAACAGTTCCGGTGAAGTCATCGACGCCACCAGCAACTGGTGGGGAAGCGCCAACCCGGACTTCGACGCGATAACCTCGGGCGACGTGACCGTCGCGCCGTGGTTCACGAATTCCGGAATGACCACCGACAGTACGGAAGATGCCATGACCTCCTTCGACTTGGCATCTCCTTCAGTTGGAGGCACAGCCTCAACAACGGCTGATGCCTTTACCCTGACTGTACCCAACGGTACCGATGTGACCGCTCTGGTTCCTATCATTGCAACATCCACAGGCGCAACTACCAATCCGGCCTCCGGCTCGGCGCAGGACTTCACAAGCCCCGTTACGTACACCGTGACGTCGGCGGACGGCTCAGAATCACGGGAGTATGTCGTGACGGTAAATGTCGTCGCTGAGAATCAGACGGTCCCCGATGCCGGTGGTGATGCAACTTCCAACTCCGACAATCCAGAAGTCGTTATTACCGACCCCGACCAGCCGGTAGATATCACGATTACCAGTGGTACGGATAATCCGACCATCGATGTAAGTTCGTTTATGACTGATGACGGGGAAGACACAATGGGAACATTGCCGGAAATTACAATCAATTCTGATGTGGCGGACGTTGTTATCCCTGACAATACGGTTGTGACGGGCCCCTCAGGTTGGGACGGAATAATTGACGCGCCGACTGAAGGCACGCCGGCAGGCGGCAACGCTCCGGCAGGGTTCAGCGTCGGCAGTGTGGTTATCTCAATTGGCTCGGATGCAGGAACATTGTTCTTCGATAGCCCTGTTACCATTGTGTTACCTGGTGTTACGGGAACCGTTGGATACCGGCCGGCCGGGTCAGATGTTTGGCAGACGATAAGTGCCTGCAGCGGAGGAACCTACAATGCGCCAACTCCACCGGTAGCACCTGGCGAGTGTTCAATAAACAACGGCACTGACACAAAAATCGTTACATTCCACTTCACCTCATTCGGGGGAATGAATGCGGTGTCATCGGGTGGTGGTAGCACCGGCGGGGGTGGTGGAGGTAATAGCCCTGCCGGAGGTCCACAGACAGGCCATTCAATCATTCCGGGGCTCGCGGTCGCGGGTACGGGTGCCGGAACGGGTATCGGCACGGGCGTTGGCTCAGGTACCGGTTCGACCGGTGGGGAAGTCTTGGGTGCAGCGGCATACAACTTCGCCCGCAACTTCGGGTTTGGTGCCCGCGGCGCTGACGTAGACGCGCTCCAGCAGGCGCTTATCGACGGCGGATTCCTCAAAATTACCGCTCCGACAGGATACTTCGGCGTGCTGACACGGGCAGCAGTCATTGCCTTCCAAGCCAAGTACGGGATCGCGCAGATAGGCGTTGTCGGCCCGGTTACGCGCGCACAGCTCAACAAAGGCGCTACTCCAGCCGGCACGTCCTCTATTACAGAACCGCAAGTACAAGCTCTTTTGGGATTGTTGCGTTCCTTCGGTACGGATGAGTCAATAATCGCAAATACGGAAAAAGCTCTTCGCAACCGATAATCTCGCAGTATACTGTAGGGAATGAACGGTTTTTGGCAGCGCATTAAAAATCATTTTGTTCCCTCGCACCACAACGCCTACCGCCCGCATTTGTTACGGCGCAGGTCGTTGCTCTTCCTGCTCGCTTTGGCGCTATTGGCCGAAGGCGCGCTGGTCGCCAATCTCATAGCGCGGCAGTCGAGCCACGACTTTTTGGCGGCGATTATACAGAGCGAAATTATCTCGCTTACCAACGCGGAGCGCGCGCAAAACAAAGTCGCGGCGCTTAAAGAAAGTCCGCTGCTCGACCGGTCGGCGCAGGCAAAAGCCGACGATATGGCGGAGAGGGGTTACTTTGCCCACAAAGATCCTCAAGGCAGGGAGCCGTGGGTGTGGATACAAGAGGCCGGATACGATTACCAATATGCCGGAGAAAATCTGGCCGTGCGGTTTGTCGACTCTCAAGACGTGGTTGCCGGATGGATGGCCTCGCCGACGCACCGCGCCAACATTATCAAGCCGTCGTACACCGATATCGGAGTGGGCATTGCGCAAGGGGTGTACAAGGGCCAGCCGGCGACGTTTGTGGTGCAGTATTTCGCCGCGCCGGCAGTTGCGGTTGCCGCTGCCGCCACTACTTCTGTTGCGGCTTCGTCAGGTACGACTACTGTTGCGGCAAGCGTACCGGCGGTACAGATATTGGGAGTTGAGACCATCGCCGCTCCGCCACCGCCTTCTGCATCTTTCAACGACTCTCTGGCGCGCCAGCTCGGCAGGGTACTTAGCGAGCCGCGCGCGGCAACCAACTGGACGCTCGGCGGCATAGCGCTGCTGCTCATGCTCGCGCTCGCGTTCGCATTCTTCCACCATATACAAATACAAGCGCACGACCTTTTGTTGCCGGGCACTCTGGTTGCGGTAGTAGCGCTCACGCTTATGCTTATTAACACCCGCGCACTCCCCGGCGTTATCCCCGACAGCCAGGCCGCGAGCGTTGCAAATGCTATACTGGTGCCATGAGTAAACAATTAATAACGGGCATTGCCGTTGTTGCGGCGCTCGCAGTGGTAGCACTTTTCTTTATAT
>Ga0209542_10020113_pt1 | contig 10614 bp, 12 predicted proteins | sample RifCSPhighO2_01_FD_184028 | JGI IMG/M metagenome (GOLD analysis project Ga0209542, IMG submission 184028) | Soil microbial communities from Rifle, Colorado - Rifle CSP2_plank highO2_0.1 (SPAdes) (version 2) | ecosystem: Environmental > Terrestrial > Deep subsurface > Rock core/Sediment ...
CCTACTTTCTTTTTTCTTATGAATACCATTTGTAATGCCTACAATAGGCATTACTAGTATATAAATGTATCGATTTTATATTCGGTAAATTTTGTAGTGTCCAAATTTTAGTTAGAACTCAGGTAAATAGTACTTACATCTCTCCTAAATACCGATGGGTAGATCCGCATATCAGAGAATTAAACTGTGAAAAAGAAAATATCCCTCTTGAAACTAGGATAGAAATTGTAGCAGAAACCTTGGATGGGGAAATTATAAGATAATACTAAATAATATGAAAAATGAATAAAGAAATAACATTTAAGTACAAAGTTGGAAGAATTGTTGTGGGTACTTTGCTAGGTGTAGCAGGTATAGGAGCAATAAAAGGCCTTGATTATTATAGTAGTCAGCATCCAGTTAATATGTCTGAAAATGCTTGATATTCATCTTTTGATCCTTATGGCTTAAAATTAAATAAACTTGATGTAAACTTCAAAGAAATTCAGGATGAGCGGGAAAAAATTATAAATGGATATAAAGATCTTGGGAAAATAATTGAAAGTTTTAAAGAAACAATGGAAGATCTTAACTCAAGTCTAAGGGAAACAAATAATACAGTTCATTAAAGATTATTTTGGAAATTTTGGTTTAAGCCTTTTCTAAAGGCTTATTTTTGTTTTCGTTTTGGCTTAAGTCTTTTCTAAAGGCTTATCTTCATCAAAATAAAGTAACAACAAAAAACTATTTCTTCGACGATAATAATGTTTAAATAGTGTATAACTGGAAAGTAATACCATGGTTAAAACAAGCAATGGTATTATTGTATTGTGCCTAATAATTTTCTTATTTATATTTTCATTCAATAGTGTAAATGCTATTACTGGAAAAATTGGCAATGGAAGAATGGTATTAAATGCTGAAGTTGGAGAGACAATTGAAAAAAGCATTAGAGTAATAAATGACAATGATGTCCCTTTAAATATATCTTTATTTACTGGCAGTAATTCTTCTGAAAATATAAAGATTTATGATTCTAATTTTATTTTAAATGCTGGTGAGGAAAAAAATGCCAAATTTTCAATTAAAGCTGTAACGCCTGGCAAATTTGAAGATAAAATATTTGTTCAGTTCAGCTCATTAAATGAAAAAGAATCGGGGGTTGGTTTGTCTTCGCAGATAATTCTTATAGTTCATGAAAAAAATGATATTAATGTAAATAATAAAATTTTAGTTGTATTGTTAGGGTCAACAGTTTTGTTGTTAATTTTCTTAACAGTATTATATTTATTTTCAAAAAACAAAAAAGAAATTGGTGATAAAGGAGGAGTTGACAAAAAGATTAAGGTAAATGTAATTTGGGGGAAAAAATGAAAAAATTAATATTAATGTTATTATTAACAATGTTAGTATTCCCCTTAGTAGCTTCGGAAGATATCGCTTATATTGTAAAAAATACAAATTCTTTAGATTCTGGGGTAATAAATGCAATAAATGAATTAACCTATACTTACAAAGTAATAGGTGAATCGCAGATATCAGCAACTAATTTCTCAAAATATAAAATGATTTTAGTTGGAGATGATGTTTTCTCAGACCCATTAGATATTCCTATTAGTGGATATAATTCTTTAATAATGAATTCTAAATACAGAATTGAATGGGGATTGAGTTCAAGAACTGCACTATATTCAAGTCCAACTTCATTAACTAATAATGTAAATTTCCCAACGGCAATTACAGATGGGGTAACTTCTCCATTTTTTGCATATTCAGTTTCAAATCCGTCTGTATCAACATATGCATTATTAGGAAAAAAGCCAACTGGAATAAAAATAGTATCCTATAGAACTTTATCTTCAAATACAGTTATTGCTTTAGTGCCTCCTGGAACAACCTTATTAAATAGTAAAAAAGCAAATGGAAAAATTATTTATTTTGGAATAACAAAAAGCCAGTATTGGACATCTGATTCTAAAAAGATGTTTAAGAATTCTATAAAGTATATAATTTCTGGAGAAGATAGAGATCAGGATGGATATTTTGATAATGATTGTAATGATAATGATCCAAATATAAACCCAGGAGCAACAGAAATTCCTTATGATGAAGTAGATCAGGATTGTAATGGATATGATTTATTAGATGCTGATGGAGATAAATATTGTGAAGCTGAAATTGCAATTGTAAATAAAACTGTTCAATGTTTATTAGAAACAGGAAGTGTTGGAACAGATTGTGATGATAATTTTGCAGAAATAAATACTAATGAAACTGAAATTTCTTATGATGGAATTGATCAGAATTGCAATGGGCATGATTTGTTAGATGCTGATGGAGATGGTTATTGTAAATTAGGATTAAATATAACAAATAAAGCATTACAATGTCCTTTGGAAACTTTAAGTGTTGGAACTGACTGTAATGATAATTCTTCTATAATTAACAAAAATGCAACTGATATACCTGGAGATGGAATTGACCAGGATTGTAGCGGTTCAGATATATTAGCTGATATTGATGGAGATGGTTATTGTAAAGCTGGAGTGGATATAATTGATAAAGCAACTCAGTGTCCTTTAGAAACAGGAAGTGTTGGAACAGATTGTGATGATAATTTTGCAGAAATAAATACTAATGAAACTGAAATTTCTTATGATGGAATTGATCAGAATTGCAATGGGCATGATTTGTTAGATGCTGATGGAGATGGTTATTGTAAATTAGGATTAAATATAACAAATAAAGCATTACAATGTCCTTTGGAAACTTTAAGTGTTGGAACTGACTGTAATGATGAAAATTCTGTGTATAGGCCATTAGTTTCAGATTTAGAAAAAAATTGTAAAAATGATCAGCCAATATTAAAATCTAATATTCCTGAATTAATATGGGATGAGGGAAAAAACTATACTCTTAATTTATCCCAATATATATCAGATCCTGAAAATGACAATTTATCCTATAATATTAAATCAGCTCCAGGAAATGGAAATATTACACTAAATATAATAAATGATAAAGTTATATTTTCATCGCCTAACCAATGGTTTGGAACTGATCAAGTTATATTTAATATTAGTGACGGAGAATTTACAATTGAAACAAATCAAATATTGCTAAATGTAACTGAAATAAACGATCCTCCGATTTTAGAAAAAATAAAAAATATTATTGTTTTTGAAGGGCAGTTAGTTAAAATTATTCCAAATGCAACAGATTCTGAAGGAGATACTCTTACATATAATTTTTCAAGTCCAATTAATGCGTCGGGGGAATGGAAAACATCTATTGGGGATGAGGGGGTTTATCAGATTAGTGTAACAGTTAGTGATGGTCATGGGGGATCAGATGGTGAATCATTGACTATAACTGTAATGCCTAAGGTTGTTATCAATGAACTTGCATCAAAACCTATAAATGAAAGTGACTGGGTAGAAATTTATAATACAGGAAATACCCAGTCAAATCTTTCACTTTGCAAATTAAAAGATGGAGCTGATAATGAATTAACCTTGGAAGGAATTTTATCAGGAAAAAATTGGAAAGTATTTGAATTGAGCAATATACTTAATAATGACGGAGATAGTATTAAATTAATTTGTAATGGAGATGAATCAGATAAAGTTACTTATGGGGTTCAAACAGAAAATGCTCCTGTTCCTTCTGATGGCCAGTCTATAGGCAGAATAACAGACGGATTAGATACAAATAATGATGCAAATGATTTCAAAATTTATAATAATCCTACTAAAAACTTTACAAATTCAGCAGATATGGATCCTCCTATTGTATCTTTATTATTCCCAAACAATAATTCAACTATACTAATTAGAGACTCAAATTTTACCTATTCTGTATCTGATAATTCCCAGTCTTTAAGCTGTAGTTTATATGGAAATTTCTTCGGGGTATTCAAATTATTGCAGACAAGTTCAATTCCATTAGTAAATGAGTCAAACTCAAGCGGAAATTTCTTAGTTAAGGGTATAAATGATGGAACATATTTATGGAATGTAGCATGCAAAGATTCTAGAAACACGGCATTTGCAGATAATAACAGGACATTAACTGTAAGTGCTCCAGATGCTCCAACAATATCCCCGATACTAAGCCAATTTGTTCAGGAAAATAAAACTTTAGAATTTAATGTAGATGTCACAGATCCTGAAAACAATAGTGTTTCACTAACTGCTCAAGATCTTCCTCAAGGAGCTACATTTTCAAATAAAGTATTTAGATGGACTCCTGATTTTAATCAAAGCGGAAGCTATAATGTAATATTCAAGGCAATTGATGCAACTAATTTAACTGACGAGGAATCAGTAAATATAGTTGTAGGGGATGTTATTTTGCCACCTGAATTTAAAGATGCAACCAAATGCACAAATTTGAATGAATCACTAGAACTTTCAATAAAAAGTCCAAAGAATAATGAGAAATTTAATATAAATGATAAAATAGATGTTGAGGTTAAGGTAAAAAATAATTTCAATGAAAGAATGGATTTTAATGTTGAGGCACATTTATATGACTTAAAAGATGACAGCTCTTTAGATAGTAATGATGATTCTATTAGAATAGATAAAGGAAAAACAGAAACAGTTAATTTAGAATTAACTATACCTGATGATGTTGAAGATTCTAATAAATTTGCAATTTATGTATTTGTTGAAAATGATAATAATGAGTGCAATACTGCTTTTACAAATATTAAAATAGAAAGAGAAGATGATGCTATGAAAATTTCTAAGTTTAATATTAATCCTGCAACTACTTCCAAAGGCCAGGAGATTTTCTTTGAGATAAGTGTTGAAAATATAGGTGCAGATAATCAGGATGATGTAATTCTTAATGTATATAATAAAGAACTTAATTTAGATATTAAATCAGACAGCTTTAAAGTTGAAAAATCTGGAGATGATGACAAAGAGACAAAATCTTTGACTTATAAAATTCCTGAAAATGTGAAACTAGGAACTTATAATATTACATTAGATGTTCTATTCAATGATAATAAAGTTTCTTCAGAAAGTAGTCTGACTATTATTAATGGAGTTCCTGTATTTATCCCGGTTGCAGAAACAAACATACCTACAACTTCTGCAACATCTACATCTAAACAAACTCCAGGTATTATTCAAATAAATAAGCCAACAGGAAAAACAGAAACTAAAAAAATTGTAAATGAAATTAAAACAACTAAAGATAAAAAACCAAGTGTACTTTCAGAACTATCAATGTATCCTAGTTATTTAGAAGATCCTAATGTTAAACTTGCATTATGGGTTTTAAATATGGTTTTAGCTATTGGAATATTGGCATTTATCATCAAAATGATTTTGCTAGTTAAAGGATGAATTCTGATAGAAGATATAATGGGGAATTTTCTTATATAAGCTGGGCAGATGCAACTGCTGATTTTATAGATCAAGAATCTTTAAGAATAAGAATAGAATCAAGAGGAGCTTTGGCAAATGGAATAGGGTTACTTTATAGAGTTAATAATTATCTTAATAAAGAAAGATTAATAAAAGTAAAAACCAAAAAATAAAGGTTTAAATGATAAGTGAAAATAAAACAATAAGACAGATTAAAGAACATATTGAAAGAATTGCTGAATATAAAAACCCTTATTTAATTTTAAGAGCTTTTAGAAGTCTTCCTGATCCTCCTGGCCCGCATAATTCAGATTTAGAGGTAAAAGTATTAACTATTGGAAGAGCTCCTTTAATAAAAGCACTTGCTGATAAAAAATATCTTCCTGCTGCTCCTATAATTTTTGAATATGCACAAAAAGTCAGATTAACTTCTGAAGTAATTTCTTGCATAGAAGCATTAGGAATACTTGAATATAAAGATGCTGTAGGATTTATTGAACAAAAAAAGAATCATTATGAAAACTGGTATAATAGATATAAAAATCACAGAGATGCTAAAGGAGTTGAGCTTATTCTTCAAGGCATTTCCAAATCAAATGAAGCATTGAAAAGGCTGAAGAGTTAAGGGGGTGAAAATAAAAATGGATTCAAATGAAATAAGGGGTAATAATGAAGAAAATACTGAGAAAAAAGTTAAATCTAGAAAGAGCAAGATTTTAGATTTTGCTCAAGAAAATATTTTAATTGGATTAGGATATGCTAATTTAGGTCTTGTAATTTATGCTTTAATGAACCATATAACTGGAAATCAATATCATGAAGCAAACAGTCTACTTTTTGCATCAGGTATGTTAATAGGAAATGATATTGCTCAGTATTCAAAAAATTGTTCTTTATCTAAAATTTTAAGAGATGATATTGGAGTATTCATGGGTTCACTTGCCGGAGCAAGCATATATGATTATATTGTAAGATAAATAGATTGAGATTAATTTATATAATATTATCATTTTGGAAACCTTTTTTTAAAAGGTTTATTTTTCGTTTTTGGAAACCTTTTTTTAAAAGGTTTATTAATAATATACTATAACTTTACCTAATTTAACATTGGTTTATTTTAATAAATGAATATTTATTGGTAACTTAAATACACCTGATTATATTGTTTACATTTAAGGGTATTATTTTTTTCATTTCATTTATATTAACATCTCGTATATACTTTATCTTTCATATCTTTATACTATTAATCACCCAAACCAGAACACTTATAAATACCTTATTTCTTGAAATTATGTAGACTAGGCGGCGCGTTAGCTCTGCGCCATCTGCTCGTGAGCTTTAGGCAGGCTGCAAGGAGGTAAGTGACTTGAAATTAAAATAGTCCTTGCTTGGACGTTGATGTTTTGTCCTATTTGATCTTGCTCCTGCGAACTGGGTCAGATCTTGATCGAAGCAGCCCTAAACAGGAATCAAGGTGCTTATGGGGTAGCAAAGCGGAGAAAAAGCAAGGGAAGCTTTTTTAGTTTTGGGAAGCAAACCTCCGAGTCTACGCTTCATAGGTTTGCTTTGAGATTTTAATTCTCTTCTAAAAAACTATTTCACAAATTCAACATTATCCATATCCTGGAATTCCTTATCTCCTGTAAGAAATTTTATCCCTAATTGTTTTGCAAAAATATACCCTATACAATCTGTCATTGACAAATCCCTTTTATTTAATTTATTTTTTAACTTAGCTGCTTGTTTAATAACATTTTCATCAAAATCCTTAATGAAAAGGTAATATTTATCAAAATATTTTTCAGCTGTTTCTTCATCTAAATCTCTTAATAAACCTAAGTATAATTCAAAAAGATTTAATTTTGTTGTTACTATTAATCCTTTTTTATATTTTTCATAGCTTGGATTGCCTTTTAAAATCTCAAAAAAAGCATAACTATCAAAGAAAAAGTAATCTTCTTCAGTATAAATCTCTTCGGAGTTCATCTTTTATTTCTTGTGCTGATTTTTTTAATTTACCCTTTAAAGATCCAAAAGTTTCCTCAAAAACTTTTTTAGAGTCTTCTAAAATTATTACACTAATGTTCTGATTCTCTTTAAGTTTTTTACTTTCAACAGTCTCACTAGGAATAATTATCCCAAGGGAATTCCCCCAGCGCTTAACTTTAGTTTCTATAACTGACATAGTTATACAATGTATAACTTATATTTAAAGCTTCCTACTTTCTAATAAGGTAGATAAATTTGTAACAACTGCTTTAGAAGCATCTAAATAAATATTTTAAAAAAAGGTTCCAAAAATGAAAACATAAATTTAATAATACTATTTATTTCTTATTAGTATGATGAAAAGGGGTCAGTTTTATATTATAGCTGCAGTTATTATAATAATTGCAGTAATTGGAATTGTAACTGTAACAAATTATACAAAAAAAGGTGATGAAAGTCAGCAAGTTAAAATTTATGAACTTTCAAAAGAATTAAACCTAGAAGGAGAATCTGTAGCAAATTATGGAATTTTTAATGATAATAATCTTGAAGTAGTTTTTAGGCAGTTTACAGCAGATTACGGAGATTATTTAAATAACGGAGAAGAGGACGTATATTTTATCTATGGTAATGTAACAAGAGTTAAGATAATAGGGTATGTTAAAGAAAATACTGGAAATTTTGAATTGAGTATTGGGGGTAGTTCTTCGATATTAACAATTGACAGATTTATTAGTGGAAGAGAAGAAGAATTAAATATTACTCCGGATAATTCCAATCCAGGAGATGAACAAAATCCAAATGTAATTGTTGAAATAGCGGGAAAGAAATATCCTTTTCAAATAAAAAAAGGTCAAAACTTCTTCTTTGTTATTAGACAGCCAGAAAGGATAGCATGAAAATAAAAAATATAAAGGGAGTTAGTGAAGTTGTATCTTATGTATTATTAATAATAATTGCTGTATCTTTAAGTGCAATAGTTCTTACATTTTTGAAAAACCAAATATCTAATGAAAAAGTTGAATGTCCTGATGAGGTTTCATTAATAATAAAAGAGTATTCCTGTGATTCAGTAAATAAAAAAATTAATATTACCTTCCAAAATAAAGGCAATTTTAATTTAGATGGGACATATATTACTTATTCTGAGACATCCAATAGTCTGCCAAAAGATAAATTAAAGATATCTGGAGGATCAAACGAATTAAGTAGTGATGGATTTTTATATTTTGGAATTAGCCTACCTACTAGATTAAGGCCTGGTGAAAATTTTATAGGGGAATTTATTTATATTGACTCGATAAAAAATATACAATTGATTCCATTTATCAATGATGAGAAAGAAGGCTTATTAATATGTGAAAAAAGAGTTTTAACTCAAAATATAGATTGTTAGTCTATAGAGTAAACCCTAATACTCAATATAGATTATCTTTAAAACATACTATACTTTACCTTATTTATCATTGATTTATTCATAGATTAATTAAATTATATTTATAGCATTTTAAGGTTATATAAAATTATTAAAACATTAAGTTTGATATTAGAATATAGTCAACCTTGCGTACTAATTCACCTTTGATTTAAGCTTTTTAAGAACTGTTTCTGCTGTACCAAGATAAAGAATAACTTTTTGTATGACCCTCTCCCCTTTTCTAACTGACTCTACAATATAATAATATGTTCTATGGCCTCTTTTATTTGCTCGAATATACATAATAATTATATGAACACTACATTATATAAGCTTTTCTATAGTTTATTATATATAAATTAGTATAGAAAAGCAGATGTATTAATGAACACTACAATTATAAAAATGAGGTATCCTAATAAGAAGTTTAGAAAGCTTGTTGAGTTTATCAACGATGGAAGAGAAGATAAATCTAAGAAAATTTATGTTGATAGAGAACCAAGAGAGATAGATTGGGTTGCGTACAATCTATCTCAAATTAATAATATAAAAGAAACATTAGCATTTATCAACAGCGAGGTTGATAAGTGTAAATATCCTCCAAAAAAAGTTGGAAAACCATTGACAAATCCTAAACTTTTATGTAAAGCAATTCTTATCTGCGAAGCATTTAGATTAACTGAAAGAGATGCTCAAGGATTTATAGAAGTATTTGGAACTTCTATAAAAATAAAAAAATTGGATGATAGAGTTATAGGCAATGCTTATAACAGACCGGAAGTTGCGTACATATTCAAGCAGATATTTGATAGAAATAAAGATTCGGATGGAATCTTATCGGGAGATGGAACTGGACTGGAAACAAGTAGAAAGCAAAATTATGGATTAAATATGAAATCAACAAAAGAATTTTTAACTTGTATTGTTGATTCAAGAGAGATTGTTCAGGCATTTGACTTCTCTGGAGAAGATGAATGCAAGGCAATGCATTCATTAATAGAAGAAGTTGATGGAGAAAGTTTAAGATTAGATGCAGGATTTAATGATAGAAAATTAGTAAGAAAAATAGTTGAATTTGGGATGGTACCTTATGTTTATCCAAAGAAAATCAACAAAATGAATGGTGATGATTCTTGGAGAGAGATGTATATTGAATTTATGATTGATATTATTGAATGGCTTCAAGAATATTATTTGAGGGTTCATTGTGAAAGTTTTCATTCTGCATTCAAGAGAGTTTATGGAATAATAACAAAGACAAGAAATCATAGCAAGTTTGTTCAGGTAACTGCTAGAATAATCTTGCACAACAGAGCAAGATTATCTTACTTTAAGAGAATTAGGGATTAATATGTACGCAAGGTTTATAAAGTAGAAAGATATATAAATAATAATTAAGTTATTTAGAAAGAGATGGTATCTAAAAATAAAAAAGGAGTTTCACCAGTTATTGCAACAGTATTATTAATTAGTATTGCAGTTATTATTGTGATAATCATTTTTATCTGGGCAACAACAACTATAAGGGAGGGGCAGTTAAAATTTGGATCTCCAATTAAAAACTCTTGTGGTGATTTAAATATTGAACTTTCACTTTCAGGCAATAGTTTGGACATTATTAATAAAGGGAGCAGAATTCCGTTACATACTATATCTATTAAAGTTAAAGAAGGAAGTTCTACAATACCATATGAATGTGATTCTTTAGATGTATCTCCCGGTCAAACTGCTAATATAAATGATATAACTGATATAGCTTCTTGCGGAGTTCCATCTGAAGGAGAAGTCAGCGGTATAGTTCCTATTATTAAAGATGATAATAGTGAAAAATATTACTGTGATGAT
>Ga0209542_10020114_pt1 | contig 10614 bp, 9 predicted proteins | sample RifCSPhighO2_01_FD_184028 | JGI IMG/M metagenome (GOLD analysis project Ga0209542, IMG submission 184028) | Soil microbial communities from Rifle, Colorado - Rifle CSP2_plank highO2_0.1 (SPAdes) (version 2) | ecosystem: Environmental > Terrestrial > Deep subsurface > Rock core/Sediment ...
ATTGCGATTCTGGCGTCTATCGTCATTGTCGCTATCAACCCGACCAAGCAGCTCGGAGACGCCCGCGATGCTCAGCGCCGCAGCGACGTCAACACTGTCTTGAACGCGGTCTACCAGTACGCGATCGATAACAATGGGAATCTACCAGGCAACATTCCTACGGGGACTGCAGCAGAGATTTGCCGTGAGACTCTTGATCCGGCGACCTGCATCGCAGCCGGCGATGTGAACCTGCGCATGCTGACAGGGACGTATCTTGTGAGCTTGCCGACAGATCCGCAGTACGCAACTTCCACAGGGACTCTGTACTTCATTATTCAGGATGCAAATGGTCGTATCACAGTCTCTGCTCCGGCCACCGAACAGGCATCAAGCACCATTAGTGTGACGCGATAAATACCGGTTTTCTGTAAAAGAGAGGCCCCCGACTCCGGTCGGGGGCTTTATGGCTGAAAATACGTTTTTATGCTACAATTAAACGAATTATACCCAAAATCATGTCCAAAAGCCGTCAGCGACGCTCTACAGAGCTTCTGCAGCACAGATCCTTCCTATGGAGGGTTGCCGCATACATGCTTTTGCTGGCTGCTCTGACAGTGGGGACCCTCTCGTTTTCCTCATTCTTCATTGCCCGTTCGTACGTGGAAAGGGCTACGTTGGCTCAGCTTTCCTCTCTTGTCGCAGCAAAAGAGGATTCCATAGAAGAGAGACTGCGGCAGGATCGTGAATATGCAGTGCTCGTGACTTCACGACGGGAGGTTCTACGAATGGTGGACACAGGGGAAAGTGAGGAGCTCGCGCCTCTCTTCGCCCAGCTCCTCCATGAAGAAATACCGGTGGTAGGGATGACGCTTTTCTCAGCGGATGGCACTGCTATTGGCAGTGTTGGGATCTCCACCTCTCGCGTGCCTCCTATGGCAGCGCGTACAAAACTTGTTCCTCTCACTGAGGAGAGCGGATGGGCAGGCTACAATGTATTTGTCCAGGTGAGGGACGATGCAGATGCTCTACGGGGCTTTCTCGCGTTGCGCTATGAGGTTTCGGGTCTGCTGGTAACTCTACTCTCTGTTGACACACTTGGTGATACAGCAGAGACGCTTATTGGTGAAGTGAGGGAAGGTGAACTGGTACTGCTGCACTACCGCTCCACAGACCAGTTTGGTCAGCCGCTTTTCCTTGGCCCCGTCGAAGATCAGTACGCATTCGGGGATGTGCTCGCACTTGCCCTCTCGCGCGAAGAAGGAGTACGGGAGGCAGAAGATTACCGGGGGAAGCAAGTATTTGCAGCATACCGCTATCTTCCCACATTGGGGTGGGGGCTTGTTGTGAAGGTTGATACGAGGCAAGCGCTCTCAGGAGTATTCGCACTGGGTGCTACGCTTGCCATAGTAAGTCTGGTGCTTCTCATCCTGACAGCGCTACTGTCTGTTGTTATCGCACACAATGTTACTTCTCCGTTGCGGAGGTTAAGCAGGAAAGTTCTGCAGCTTGGTCCTGGCCGCTGGGGCTACCACAAATCGGTTCACACGGGTGATGAGGTGGAAATGCTCGACCGGGTGACTGCAGATTTAGCCAGTCGTCTCAAGGTGGTGTATGAAAATTTGGAAGAGGAAGTACGGGTGCAGACAGAAGCACAGCGCGAAGAGTACGAGAAGGCTCATACCATTCTGGAATCAATTCAACACGGCATTGTAGTGGTGGATAAGAAGGGAATGGTACTAGATCAGAACGCTGCGGCAGATGGACTTATCGGGTGCGACAAATTGGCTTGTCTTGGCAAGCCCGTGCAGGAGGTGCTCAGTCTGCACCTGCACAAGCGCCCGGTCGAACCCGGTAAACATCCTGTGCTGGAATGCCTTCGTAAGAAGGTTTCGGTGCGGACGGTTCCTGAAGTGCGCTGGAGTATTCTCCACGAAAAGAATGGTGTGCTTATCCCCATCACCCTCTCGGTTACGCCAATTCTTGACGGCAAAAAGTTGCTTGGAGCGATCGCGGTTTTCTACGACATTACCGAGGAACGCCGTGTGGATTACTTAAAATCTGAGTTCATCTCTCTTGCGTCGCACCAGCTGCGTACCCCTCTTTCTACACTTCAGTGGTACATAGAACTTCTGACGAGTGCGGGTGAGAAGAAGCTTCCAAAGGAGCAACGGGAGTACCTGAAGGAGATGGGGATTGCCTCCAAACGCATGGCGAGGCTCGTCGATGCCCTCCTGCACGCGGCGCGGCTGGAAGGGCAGACTATCAAGCCCGATCGTCAGCGCATAGATCTGAAGGAATTTATGGAAGATATGGCTGAGGAGTTGCGATCATTGGCGAAAGCCTCGAAGATTGCGTGTGTGATGCAGATTCCGGATAAGCAGTATTTTGTTTCCACTGATGCCATTCTTCTTCACATTGTGCTCCAAAACCTTTTCTCGAATTCTGTGAAGTACACGTTGCCCGGTGGACAGGTGAATATAGCTCTCCATGAGGGGCCGTCTGCCTATGAGATTACTGTGAGTGACACAGGTATTGGTATTCCGAAGGGGGACCAGAAACGGATATTCGAACGCCTGTTCCGTGCGGATAATGTCCGCCAGCTTGATACCGATGGAAGTGGGCTGGGACTCTATATTTCCCGCATGGTTATGGATAACTTGGGAGGGAGCATTCGCTTTAAGAGTTCGGAGGAAAAAGGAACAGCATTCACCATTAGTCTTCCCAGGAGAGCGCGAAAGACACCGAAGAGAAAATCTTCGGAGTTTTCGCGATGAGTATCCCTGCCTCTTATACTCCGGGTTCTGTTCCCCCGCGGATGCGGGGGGATGATCATCTATCTGGGATCTGGATTGCTCACAGACCTCGGTCCCGTTAAGTGCATTGCACTCGTACAGGACACTGCGCGGAGGGGTAACCGGTGCGACGGAACCATCGCAGAATCTGGCCACCCAAATCCTCCTTGCACCACTATGAGTTTACCGACTTTGAGCTCGTGCCTCGACACGTTGGAGGGTATGGACCCATGAAGGTGCCGAAGATGCGGGGCTGAATGGTCAGCCCGGGGCAGAGAGAGCTCGCAGTCCTCGGTACTCCGAGGCGTTTCACTCCCCGCTTGCGCGGGGCTCGTCTCTGTGGCACTTGTCCTACCGCAGTTTTGCTGGATATGTACTGCGGCGACGGGTGTTACCCGCATAGCGTTCCACTGGTGCCCGGATGTTCCTCCCCGCACCATACGGTGCGGGGCGATCATCAAAAGAACAGGGCTTTCTATTATGGCAGAGTGGGGGTTTTTCCGCAATAATGGAAAGCAGTAAATGTTGTGCGCGGCGGCTCCTAAAGAGCCATTCCCCATTGCTCATTTCTCCTTTTCCCTGCCACCTTAGCTCAGATGGCTAGAGCAACCGCCTTGTAAGCGGTAGGTCCCGGGTTCGATTCCCGGAGGTGGCTCCAGCAAATACGAAACGAAATGCATGGGCTAGGAAGAATGAAAACCGGGAAGAGAAGTTTACCCTGAGCGACGAGTTCGCCGAAGGCGGACGAGGAGACGAAGGGATTCCCGGAGGTGGCTCCATCCGGCTCCGTCCGTCGTCGCTTCGCGACGCCGAGACTACGCCGCGATGGTTGCCTTAAAGCCGGATGCCACGGCATAGCGCAGCGAAGCCGGGCAGCCGCCAAGTTCGGTTTTCGGTATAGGGCGTAGTGCGAGACCGAAGATCCGTTGTCCTCCGTAGTCCGCTGCAAGCGGACAAAGAAGGACAATACAGAGATACTATCTGTTCCCAAGCGAGCGTTCCATAGGAGCATGTGGGCTACGCCGAGGTGTTCGCTGTACTACTTTCCGGTATTCTACTTCTATGCACTCTGCAAGAATCATCTTTCTGGCCCTGATGTGCTTGGCGGTCATAAGCGAGCTTGTGGGAGATTTCTTCTTCAAAAAATGGGCACTGGGCGACGGCATGTTCGTCCTGGGGTTCGGGCTGCTGATGTATTTTGTGGGTTCAGTTTTTTGGGCTTTCACTCTCAAACATGAAACTCTCTCGCAGGCGATTACTGTGTTTGTGCTTCTCAGTCTTTTTGGCGCGGTATTCGTTGGTGCAGTTTTCTTTCATGAAGATCTTTCTTTCCTGAACAAAGTGGGGATTTTCCTCGCAGCGGTGAGCATAGTGCTTGTGGAGATGTAAGTTCACTTGGGAGAGGAGTCAGTGTTACGGAAAAGAGATATGCCATCGGAACAAGTAATTAGTAGAATGTGAGTTGCCCTTTCCCCTCCTAACCATGCGCCGGTTCGTTGCTGTTCTTCTTGGGCTGGCCCTCGGCACCACGCCCTTTCTCATGTCAGCCCAGGGCATTCCTCCCGATACTGCTCAAGACACCACCCAAGTAGAGAGAGTAGGCAATACCGATTTTCGTCCTACACGAAGGCAGCTGCGCAAGAGAGCGCGTGGTCGCCAGGCATCGGATTCCAGCACTTTTTTGGACTATCGCATGGAGCACCGTGCGATCCAGCAGCAGCGCACATTGGAGAATCTGAGCGCTGAACAACGGCGCGCGAGGCTGATGGAACAACAGAACCAAGATCGTTTCATGGAACGCAAGGGAGAGGAAATGATGGATACATACGAGCGTATTGCGCCGGTGAGAAAAGCGCCCGGCGCAAGAGAAGGGAAGAGCGATGAGTATCTTCCGAGCAGCAGGCGCAGCAGGCTAGGGGAAGTCCGGCTGGAGCCAGAACGTAACCCGTGCCTCACTACCATTGGAACGCGGCGTGCCCGCTGCTATTACCGCCTGCAGCGCATGACCGTTCCGGGCTCCTAGAGTTCTAGAGGAAGCTTGGTTCCCGGAGCGAGCAACACTTCTGCTTAAGCGGAAGGGAGATGTAAAATGTTGTGCCTTTCTCCTCCTCAGAGTCGAACCAAATTCCCCCTTCAAACAGTTCCACGATGGCTTTGATGATGTAGAGGCCAAGACCTGTCCCCTCTATCTCCTTCGCCACAACATTCGTTGCTCTGAAGAGTTTCCCAAAGATATTTTCCTGGTCTCTCTTCGGTATGCCCATACCTGTGTCTGTGATGCTGATGAGCACGTTCTGTGCACTGCGCTTTATACTCACGGTAATGTCCCCCTTATTCGTGTACTTCACGGCATTGGAGAGCAGGTTCTGGAAGATCATGCGCACGAGGTTCGGATCTGTGTTTACAAGTGGCATTTCTCTGTCGTATATCCTCTGCACATTGAGGTCTTTTGCCTCAATCTGCGATCGCAATACATCGAGAACGCTGTTGCTGATTTCGGCAAGATTCGTAGGAGAACATTCAACAACCAGAGTACCTAATTCAATACGGGCGACATTCAGGAGTGAATTGATGAGACTGATCATGCGCTGGTTTGCGTCATAGATCTTCTCAATGGAGCGCATTTGTTCAATAGTCAGTTTGCCGTCGTCTCCTGCGAGGAGCATCTCAGCAAGGAAGTTGGATGCTGTCAGAGGTGTGCGCAGCTGGTGTGAAACCCATGAGACGAACTCACTCTTTGCGTTTTCAATCTTCTTGCGCTCGGAAATGTCACGGGCAATAACAACGAGGCGCACGGCATTTTTCACATTAAATCTCTTAATCGATATTTCCAAATCCACTCGTCTGCCATCCTTGTGGAGTATTGCCGTTTCGTACTGTTCGTCCACTACTTCCCCCTGTATGCGTTTGTGTAAGCGCTCAGCGAGTGTTGCACGCTGTTCAGGTACGACTAAGAGGAGGAAAGAAGGCATGGCAGAAAATTCCTCTGAGGTGTAGCCGGAAATGATGTGGCATGCGTCGTTCGCATAGATAATCCGGTCTTCTTCCATAATGATGAGGCCTTCTCCTAAATCACTCTGGGCATTCAGGAGTGCTTCATAGAAATCAGTCTCGTCCTTGATCCTCTCTCCCCGAAGGAGAGCGTAGAGAATCCCCACAAGTAATGACCCTCCCATCACTCCTACAGAGAGTGCGAGAAAAACAGTCACTGTCTGTGTGGCAGAAGTGAGTTCTCTGTGGGCGTACCCCCAGATATACAGGGCTGAAACCATGGCGCAAATGAGCGCAAGGAAGAGTGTCGATTGCTTCTGTGGGACAAAGGGCCCGAGTTTATGTTTAGGGAGCACACCTGAAATCTCAGCGAGTTTTCCCCCATTTTTTCTCTCCTGTTTAGGCATACGAATATGTATTATTATACCATAATATTTATATTATTGCACTCCCAGCTTCTTCTGCTGTGCATTGGGCGCTCCAGGCCTTATTGCTAGTGTACAATACTGTCTCATGAAGAGATCAGAAGTGCTTTTCGGGTTACTGCGCATTCCTTTGGATGCCCTCGCAGTGATGGCTGCACTCCTCTTAAGCTATCGCCTGCGCGAGGCAAGTATGGATCTCATCCCTCGCATACAATTTCTTGAGCCGCCAAGTACTCTCCCGCCCGTGGAGTTCTTTTTCGATTCGTTTGTGCTCCCGGGGGTGGGTCTCTTTCTCATCATTGCAGCTTGCCTCCGTCTCTACGCGCTTCGTTCTACACGCAGTGCGTGGGTGGAAATCGGCGATATTATCATCGCAGGGGCACTGTGGCTTGTTGCGGTTGTGGGCTGGTATTTCCTCGTCCGCAAGCAGCTGTTCTACTCGCGTGTGCTGCTGATGCATGCGACCTTTTTCATTGTTTTTTTCGTCCTTGCGGCACGGAGCGCAGTGGTACTTCTGCAGCGGGCATTCCTTCGTGCTGGTATCGGTGTACGGCTTGTGGCATCTCTCGGAGTACATCCCATTGCACAGGGGGCGAGAGAGGTATTTGAGAGAGACGTACGATACCGGTATCTGGGGCATTTGCAGGATCTTCTCTCTCTCCGGAAGCTGAGGGAAGAACACCTCATTGATCTTGTAGTACAGACTGACCCCAATCCACGAGGTCCGGAAACAGCTGCACTCATTGATTACTGCCGATCCCAGCACATCGGGTACGCGTTTCTTCCCCCCGTGTTTGCCGATGTCCCCCATCAGCTTGTTGTGGAGCGGCTTGGTCTTTTTCCCATGATGCGTTTCCAGCCCACTCCATTGGACGGTTGGGGACGTGTCATCAAGCGTCTCTTCGATTTTGTTGTGAGTTTCCTCCTGCTCATTCTGCTCTCCCCCTTCTTTCTCCTTCTTGCTATTCTCATCATTGTGAACAGCGGATGGCCGGTATTCTTCGTCTCTTGGAGAGTGGGCGAGCACGCAGTAAGGCGTATCCCGGTGCTGAAGTTCAGATCCATGGTGCGGGATGCGGAAACAAAGAAAAATGAGCTTCTTCCCCAGAACGAACGGTGTGATGGCCCGCTGTTCAAAATGAGCCAAGACCCGCGTGTCACGCCCATTGGCCGGCTGCTCCGCAGGTTTGATCTGGATGAACTGCCGCAGCTCCTCAACGTGCTCATGGGACATATGTCCCTTGTGGGGCCCCGGCCGCATCTTCCGGAGGAGGTGGATCGCTATGCAAGCCATCAGCGCCGGGTGTTCGCCGTGAAGCCAGGAATCACTGGTTTGGCACAGGTTTCTGGGCGCAGCTACCTCAAGTTTGAGGATGAAGTGCAGTACGATCTCCAGTACATAGAGGAGTGGTCGCTTCTACTGGATCTCTGGATTCTCTGGCGGACACCGTTCGTTGTGAGTTTGCGGTCTTGCGAGAAATGAATGTGTGTATAGTATGTACATGATGCAGCAGTGGAAGAAAAAAATCTCCTGGTCTGGTTTCGTGCTTGTGGCACTTTTGCTCTTTGTGGGTTACCAGGCGGTAACCATGCCAAAGGGAAGAGTGAGGACGCCCATCTATCCCCATGATGGGGATCTATGCACAGGTGAGCCGATCGTTGTGGAATATGAGTACGACGGCGAATTACTGGGGCCGCATGAGTGTGTTGTGCAGTGCAATCAGGAAACGGCGCGGTACATTCTCTACACCAATGGAATAGCCACTCAGTGCGAGCCTCTCCCGGGATGTAATGACTGGGGTGAGGACAATGGGATCATGTGCACCCCCCCGAAGGGACGGTAATTTGCCTGTTCTGCCCATTCGGGCGGTTCGTCCTCAGGCGGCATCCGGAGCAAAATGCACTGTTTAAAAAAGAGTGGCCTGGGCAGGGCGAGACGAATCAGTTCCTGCATCACTTCTAAATTGAGAGAGGTACGCAAGGATATCTTTTCCGTAGCTTTTGGTGTGCAATCTGTCATCGAGTATGAGCACCTCTGCTCCTTCTTTGCAGTATCCGCTGAAAGCCCGGAGCAGCCGGAAGAGCCTATGCTGCAGCCGCGCGAGCGAGTACTGCATAAAGGCATTTTGGTAGTGTTCGGCACGTTTGCTGAGAACGGCATGAGAAGGGTGATCGAAGGGGAGACTGAACAGAACCAACCGATCTGCGGTATTGGCTGGGAGTGTAATTCCTTCAAACGCCCATGGTGTCAGGAACCAGAGTGCAGGGCTTTGGGCGGCAATAAAATTGGCTCGCATCCGTCCAGCTCCCCCACACAGGCCCTGGCAGATGAGGGAAATGCCGCGTTTTTCCAGCGCTTCAGCATGTTTAATATACACATCATCAATACTGCGTTTGCTGCTCATGAGAACAATAGTTTTTCCTTCAGGAGTGGTGGTGATGAGTTCGTTGAGATTCAGATGTTCGGGGTACAAAATCTCGAAGGGAATCGCAGCCTGAATAGCTGGTTGCATGGCTGTTTTGGTCCCTGCAGGAAGCACCTCTTTCAGGGTGTTGGCACTGCCGGGCGGCACGAGGAGCGTGGTGGGGAATACATCGTAGAGATGGCGCTGGAGGAAGATACCGATTTGTTCGGGTGCTGAATGGATGTGCAAATCTCCGCTGTAGCGCAGCTCAATGTACACAATGCGGTCTTTGAGGTTCTCTGGGCGGAGGATCTGCTGCAGGTGAGAGAGGTAACGCAGAGCGAGCCGCGGGAGGTCGGGGTTCTGCAGTGCCTCATCAAGCAGGTCACGCATGCCCCGCACGTCAGGATTCTGAAGGTCGTTCACTGTGAGGTAGTGGAGATCCTGGTTGCCTCTTGTCCGTTCAGCCCAGAGTTCGGTTATATCCGCAAGTTTTGTGAGTATTTCGTTTCCCTCTGCGGCTGCACGAAGATGCGGGAGCGGGCAGTACCACTCGTATGCTTTCGTAGCGGTGTCTTCCAACATAGAAGCATCGTCAATGACGATATGTGCCTGTGTCGTGAGCGCATTGTGTCCTGTATGTTTTGGGTCTGCGATGAAAGAGAGAAGCTGGCGGTGATCCAGCAGGAGGACACCTGGGGGATTTAAAAACTGCCCGGTGTACGCCGCAGACTCTTCCGTACAGGCGAGTTTGCCATTCCATACAGTCACTTCATCACCGTGCAATGGGAGGTCACTCTGGGTTTTTGGTGTGTACCAGAGTAGCTTAAGGGCAAGTGTTGCCTCATTTGCCGTGAAGGATTCCTGGTGGATAAACTTTGTTCCGGCCTCGGGGTCCAGGAGGAGGTACGGCGGGAACAAAATGCGTACACCCTCCGGTAATGTGAGTTTCTTTGTGGTCATTTCGAGGTTTTTCACCGCGAGCCAGTGGACAGTGTTGCTGTCTGCTACTGCAGCATGCATCACTATCTCTAATACTCCTGGAGATGCTGGTTCTTCCAGAAGCGCCACGCTGCCGTTTGGTTTAGTGAGAGTGACGCCATGGATAGCATTGCCGTTCCCAGGGGTTGTATCTGTTCCCATGTGCAACCACACTGGTTTGGTGTCTGTGTGGGGAGCGGGCAGTGCCTCGAAGAAGCGTCTGTATCCTTCTGGCGCTCTCCGCATAATATCCTGTGCCTGCATCTGCAGTTCTCTGGGTAGCATGAGCATGCGTTCCCAGCATCTGCTCAAGAGTTCCACTGTGGCGTGCACATCACCGAGTGCGCGGTGCATTGGTTCATGGTTCAGTGAGAGGATGGTACTCATGTACCCGAGCGAGTAACTCTCGAACTCTGGGAATACGAGCGAAGCGAGCATGGAAGTATCAATCCATGGGCGGTCGCTAATGTCGATTCCTTCTCCCTTGAGCATTTCCATGTCATAGGTGATGTTTTGCCCGACGATGATGGCATCTTTGTCAATGTGCTTCAATATATCTCCGCGCACATCCTCTAATCGTGGCATTCCCTGGAGGTCTGCTGTTTTGATGCGCGTAAGTACTTCTACATGCGGCGGAATCGCTTCTTCCACAAAAATGAGCTGTTCATATTCATCCTGCACCACTCCGTCCCTCAGCAAGACGGATGCAAATTCAATGATCCTGTTCACGCGGGGGAGAAGGCCGGTCGTTTCCGTGTCGAGAACAACAAGGGGGATACCCGGAAGTTGCATGAACCGATGGTAGCGCTCTCGCTACCATCGGGACATGGTATTTCTTGTCGAATTATTCTTTCTTTCCATCCTCCTTTGTCTCACCAGTATCCTCTTTCTCCTTTGTTGCCTCTGGTTCTCCGCCTGCTTCTTTTTCTTTCTCAGGTTTTTCGTCTGCAACTTCTTTCCCTGCGGTGGTCTTCTTGTCCGGGGCGGCTCCTTCTGCAGGCTGTTCTGAAGTCATTTCCTGCATCTTGAGTGCTTCGG
>Ga0209542_10020117_pt1 | contig 10612 bp, 8 predicted proteins | sample RifCSPhighO2_01_FD_184028 | JGI IMG/M metagenome (GOLD analysis project Ga0209542, IMG submission 184028) | Soil microbial communities from Rifle, Colorado - Rifle CSP2_plank highO2_0.1 (SPAdes) (version 2) | ecosystem: Environmental > Terrestrial > Deep subsurface > Rock core/Sediment ...
TTCCGCGTTGGGCACGCGCCGATTGACCGCATTATCCAAGTCTACGGCGAGAGCCAAATCATGCGCCATGCCGCGGAGGAAGCGATTCAAAACGAACTCCCGGAACTCCTCGCCGCAGAAAAGCTCCCTATAGTAGAAGCGCCCCGCGTGACCACCGACACACCCGAAGCCGGGAAATCGCTGGTATTCACTGCCCGCGCCGCGCTCGCACCGGAAATCACACTCGGAGATTACAAGGCGACTTCCAAGAAAAATCAGGAAATCAAAGAAGACACAAGTGTTTCCGATCAGGAGCACGCGGACGCAATGCTTCACCTCCGTCGCGAAAGAGCACGCATAGAAAAAATGGAAGCGCATGACGACGCGCAGAAAGCTGCGGAAGAAGCGAAGGCGATGGAAGAAAAGGATTTGCCCGCACTCGATGACGGGTTTGTGCAATCTCTCGGATACGACAGTGCATCCGCTTTCACCGAAGCACTCCGAAAGAACATCCAGACCGAAAAAGAATTGCGTGCATCAGAAAAACGCCGCGCAGGAATACTGGATGAACTCGTGAAAGATTCAAAGATTTCGTACCCAAAAGCACTTCTCGAATACGAACTTGAAGAAATGGAAGCGCGGCTCAAAGACGACCTCTCCCGCATCGGGCAAAATCTCGACGCATATCTCACTCAGACAAAGAAAACTCGCGAGGAGTTGCGCGCAGGATGGAAGGATGCAGCGGATAAACGCGCAAAAGTCCGCCTCATACTTGCTGATATCGCACGCAAAGAAAATATTGAACCACCGCAGGACGCGCTCGAACACGAACTCGAACACGCGCGACAACATTACAAAGACGCCGACCCCGATGCGCTCCGCACGCACATCGCACACGCGATGCGCAACGAAGCGACTCTCAGATTTCTCGAAGGCAACACCGAACCCGTCGGTCACACCTCGCACGACCACTAGCTTTCAACGATATTTTTCACTTCCTTGTTTCTTCACATTGATTGATGTATCATCGGGATGTGTCTGCGGGGCGTCAGCCCCTATCGGCATTGAAGCTGATGGCAGGCACATCAAAGAATCTCGTCGTTATGGACGGGATTTTTTGTTTTTTGCCTTACCTTTTTGCTTTTTGTCTATCTCGACGTTGTCACCCATAACGCTAAGGAAATGTTTTGGTCCGCCAGTGCTTAACTGTCGAATCACGACCTTTACTTCGCAATCATCAATCTGCTCCACAAAAGTCCAAAACTCTGCAACAGACGCAACCAAGATTTGTTCACCGTGGCGATTCACTAAAATCTTCTCCTCTGTACGTCGATATTCCATAACCGCCCTTGGATTTTGAACCATCCGTTCAATGTAAGAGACGAGGACAAAACGCTTTTTCTGTTCGTTTCGAGTGCGCGGTATACGACCCTTGCGCACCAAATGGCTAAATCCAACACCGGTAAATGCTATTAGTTCATCCCCAAGAGCGGGGCACGGAATATGCCCTATGGCGGAGTAGATTTCCCTTGCTTTCTGCTTCGCCTTTTCGTATCCAAGTGCCCACGCTTTCATATTTATTCGGACTCTTTGTTGAGTTTCTGGAGTGAATCCGCAATATCTACAAGTGCCTTTTTAATATCAGAGTTTAAAGGCTGACCCGACCTTATAGCTATGCTCCATCCCATCCCTGCGTCCGCATATGGGTACGATTGGCCAATAGGTACTGCTGAGGAATTTGTCTGCTCGTCCCGAGTCACGAATCCGCTCGGCGAAATCACACGTCCGACGCTACGCTTGGGACGCATAATGACCTTTGGAGACCAGCTATTCATCTTGGTTGGATCGCCGTACTTATCGTAGTCAGCTAAGACTTTTTGTACGCGAGATTTGTAAGTAGTGAGAGAGCTAGCAGTAAATTTTGTAGAGTTCTTCGTAAAAACGCTACGAGTGATTTGTTCGAAATTTTCCTTGAACTTTGCAATGGCCGCACGTTCGTCGTCATTCAATTCTGAGTCGTAAACCTTTAGTGCGGCTCGCAGAGTCTGAGCTGTTGCCTCTGGATACTTACGACTCTTTGTAGCCCGGTCAATGAATTCGTATAATGCTTGATAGTTCGTCATAAATGTCTGCTTTTACCTTGTAATAAATGTAAAAGTACACCTAGCGGTATCTTTTGTCAAGATAGGAACTTTGATACGTGAGATGCGTCGGCTTTCGGCCTTATATTGAGCCGTTTATCACTAATGATGATATCAGGAAATCATTCTGCAATCTGACGCTACTATTTGCTCGACTTGATTGTTCGGTCTTATTGCCGGGATAGAGTCTTGTACCGCTCGAACAAAAATTCGAGACGTTCTGGTTCGGATTTGAACGACTTTTTGCCGTAGCAGGCGTCAACTGCCCTATCGAGTGCGTGGTGGGCCTTCAATAAATCGGTGGGCATGGTGTTGGGGTCGTACAAATCGGCGAGCGTGGCATTCGGATATTTCGCCCGCGTATCAAGCACGTCTTGCGCAGCGTCTTCCACCGTCTTTTTCTGGGCCTCGCTCGGACTCTCCGGCCACGGGAAGTTGTTGTAGACGATGTCTTTTGAATATCGATAACGACTTTCAAGACGGCCGCATATTGCGCGCGTCCACGCCATGTGCATTTCGCTTTCGAGTACACCAAAATGGTAGAGCGTCGCGTCCGGAACGATAAACACCAAATCACTCGCGAGAGTCGTTGGCTCCTCAAAGCCGATTGGTATATATACTCGACGCTCTGATGAAACTTTTGGCACTACAAGATAATTCCCTTTTGGCATATTCTCAACATGGAAACGAGTTGGCTTGTCGGCAAGTTTCCGAGTCGGTTCGCTCTTGCTTATCGAGCGGTACTGACGCACGCCTTCGATGCGGCGCATCACTTCGGGCATTGCTTTTAATTCTTCCGGTTTTGCAAAGCCGAGCCAAAGACACCATCGCTCGATGCCGTTGAGAAATTCTTCGGAGCCGATCCAGCGATGAAAGAACATTTCCGCCTTTGGTTCCGCCTTAAGAAAAGCGGCTTTTTCTTCCGGAGTGAAGAGATAAAGCCCTCCGTCAATCGGCTTGTTGCCGATACCTATTTCGGGCACATCACATATCGGCTTTGAACGCGACGGAATGAGCACGTTTGCTGCATCCACGAGGTACGGATTAATATTCTCTACAACTTCTGGTTCTGGTTCTCCGGCGATGTCGTCGTAAGCATAGATTTTTTTGATGCCCGAATACTTATTCGAGAATCCAATAATCACACAGTACACAGCGGCCTTTCCTGTTGCCTCGTTGCTCCAACGGAACGTCCTGTGAGCAAAACGAATATGTATCCCGATGACAGCCATGAGTTCACGCCATAGAATCCCGACCTGTTCACCTTGTGTAATTGAGTTTGTGGACACGAACGCAACGGTAATATCCGTACCTTTTATGAATTTTGCTGCCTTGATATACCACCCCGTCACATAGTCGAGCACGCCTGTACCTTTCGCACCTCCGAACAATTCCGCTATTTCTGCACGCTGTTCGTCGGACATCACCTTCGAGCCCAGGAACGGTGGGTTGCCGAGGATATGGGTGAGTTTTTCTTTTGGCAAGACACCCTCCCAATCGAGTCGAAGCGCATTCCCTTGCACGATGTTTGGTGCTTCGGTGAGCGGAAGCTTGCGAAGGGGCTTGCCGAATATCTTGCCGAGTTCCATGTTCATTTTGTGGTCGACGAGCCAGAGCGAGAGTTTCGCAATTTCTGCTGGGAAAGAATCTATCTCGATGCCGTACATACGCTCAACTGACAATTTAGATATTTTGGCAAGGTCAAATCCTCCAAGGTCGAGACGGCCATGCATGCCCGTGTGAGCTGCGCCGCGCTTGTCTTCCCTGCCGTGAATGCGACGAATGATTTCATTTTCTATCTCGCGTAGTTCGCGATATGCAATAACGAGGAAGTTGCCACAGCCGCACGCAGGGTCGAGCAGTGTAATGTGTGCGATTTTTTCCCAAAGCGCATTGAGTCGTTCTTTGTTCGTCGCGGCAACTTCAAGCTCATGCTTCAGCTCTTCGAGGAATAGTCCGTTGATTACCTTGAGAATGTTGGTTTCCGACGTGTAATGCGCACCGAGGTCATGTCGCTCTTTCTCGTTCATAACCGACTGGAACATCGACCCGAATATCGCGGGAGAGACAGCCGACCAATCGAACTCCATACACTTGAGCACCATGTCGCGAATATCCTTGGAGCCGAAAACAACATCTACGTGACCTTTGAACATGCCACCATTCACCCATGGCAAACTCTTGAGCGTGTCGTCCATGCCGGCCTGCCGTTCGTTATTGCTTCCACTCGTGCCATCGGGAGTATCGAGTACATCGAAAATATTGCTTAATTTGTTGCCGATATCACCGCCGTCAGATTTCGTATTTTCCTCCAGATATCTGCGCATCGCATTTTTCTCGAATATACCGATGTCATCAGCAAAGAAACAAAAGACGAGGCGCGTGAGCAGACGAGGCAAATGTTCCGGCTTGTAGTTGGACACTTTCAGTGCATCGTGCAATTTGCCGATAACGCGTACGGCTCGCACGTCGATATGTTCTTCTTGTTTATAGATGCGCACATCTTCGTCGGCGAAAAAAGCGAGCTCACGCACGTGGGTCGACAAGTCGTTGAGTGCAAACTCAGTCATCTTGTCACTGTTTTGCGATTCAAAATCGTATACACGGATGCGCGCAAAATCAGACACGATGATATAGCGTGGCTTCATATCGTCGGAAAGCGCATCAAAATAATCCAGTGCCTGCCGAAACGCATCGTCAAGGTCGCGGCCTCGCGATTTTTGCTCTATGAGAAATTTCCTTGGTGCGAAATAGTCGATTTTGCCGACACCGGGTTTTCCATATACTTTTACTCGCTCTTCAAACGCTCCCACCGAGCGCGCTTCCACGCCGTAGCAGGTCATGAGGTCTTTCCAGAACGACTTTGCATCGCGGTCTTCGTCCTTGGCATCTTTGTACGCAAAAATGAACTTCTCCACTTCGTCCTGAATATTCTTCCAATTTACGGCCATGGCAGCATTATGTCGTATTTTAAAACTCGCGCCATTTTCGCATAAAAACAAAACGGAGTGCCTCGGCACTCCGCTACTCGAACGCTACAAACGCAACAGAACAATGCAACTCGTCAGGCAACGGCGGGAGCCGCCTCTCCGATGCCGAACAACCGGCAAATGCCGTCGATTCCCGCCTGCAATGCAGGAGGATTCGCGTCATCGCAAAACGCCGCGATGAAGATTGTCCGACCGACAAGATGGTCGGGTTCGGGACCAATCGGCAGTCCATGAGCATCCGCCGCTTGTACCAGATTTGCTGGGACTACGGGAAGCTCCGGATTAATCTGCCTGAACAAGGCCGCTGCTGCCGCGACGCGATCAGCAATGACTTGGCGCGAGATTGAAATCATGCGTGTCCGCCTTTTGTTTGCGAGGTTTCTTACTCACGCAACATGTACGCAACAATTACTGCGCGGTACTGTACCACACGCTAGCTGAAAAGTAAATGAAGAGGCAGAGAAATTTGCGTGCGCCCCTCTTTTTCTATACACCCCGTGAGATAAAAACTCTCAAGGAAATAAGACATCGGGCATACAATCCAACCGATTTCCAGCAAACTTGAGAAGCTGTATCTCATGGGGTACACTCACACCATATGAAATCGCAAATGTTGGTACCGATGGTAATCGAAAAGACCTCGTTGGGAGAGCGCGCCTACGATATTTACAGCCGACTCCTCAAAGAGCGCATTATATTCCTTGGCGGCCCGATTGATGGCGACGTCGCAAATCTCATTGTCGCCCAGCTCCTCTTCCTCGCGTCCGAAGACCCGAAGAAAGATATCTCCTTCTATATCAACTCCCCCGGTGGTCATGTTTCTGCCGGCTTCGCGATTTTGGACACCATGAACCATATTCAGCCCAATGTCTCGACGGTGTGCGTCGGTATGGCGGCTTCAATGGCGGCGATACTGCTCTCCGCCGGTCAGAAAGGCAAACGATTCGCACTTCCGAATGCTGAAATCATGATTCACCAGCCATCGGGCGGTGCCGAGGGCATGGCGTCGGATATCGAGATTACCGCAAAGCAAATACTCAAAATGAGGGCTCAATTGAACAAGATTCTAGCCAAGAATACGGGTCAGAAGCTCGATAAAATAGAAAAAGATGTCGACCGAGACTTCTTTATGGGCGCGGAGGAGTCCCAGAAGTACGGAATCATCGATAAAGTCCTCAGCTAGTGCGTAGCTTATAGAGCGTAGTCTATAGTTGGGTGCCACGGGCTTGCCCAGGCACTTGACCCGCCACCTTTCCCACTACGTACTACTCACTACTTTCTACAAACTAGTTCTGTGGTATATTGCGAGCACACCTTAGTATTATGAAATTGAATCTTTCGCAGCGCCTGAACGCGCAGTCAGTAGTTAGAAAGCCACGTGTGAATCGAAACATGGGAGCTCGCTAAACGCATCAGCAGGCGCGTCGAAATCAGACGCGTATGACATTAAACCTAATATTGGCCCTTCTCGCCCTCGCAGGCGCGATTGGTATTGGATTCGGATACTTTCTCCGCTTGATTATCTCGCTCGGGAAAAAGGGTTCGATGGAGTTGCAGATTAGAAAGATGATGCTTGATGCCGAAGAAAAAGCAAAGAGCATAATCGTAGAAGCAGAAGGACGTGCCAAAGAAAAAGAATCGCGGATTACCACCGAGCTCAGCGAGCGCGCGCGCGACCTGAAGCAGACGGAAGAACGCCTCGTTCGCAAGGAAGAAATGCTCGACAAACGGCAGCTCAATATCGAGTCCGAACAGGAGTCGCTCGGCAAGAAAAACGAAGAGCTGGTGAAGACGCGCGAGGCGGCGGAATCTTTGGTGAGTGAACAGCAGGAGAAGCTAGAGAAAGTCGCCGGACTTAGCGCAGAGGAGGCAAAGACCGAGCTCATCTCATCGGTCGAGAAACAGTACGAAACAGACCTCGAGGGCCGCATGCGCAAGCTTGAAATCGCGAGCGACGAGAAGCTCGAGCAACGCGCGAAGGAAATCCTCACGACGTCGGTGCACCGACTCGGCAACTCCGTCGTCTCCGACGTGCTTGCTACTACCGTTTCGCTCCCGAACGATGAAATTAAAGGAAAAATCATCGGCAAAGAAGGGCGCAATATCCGTTCATTTGAGCGCGCGACCGGTGTCGACGTCATTATCGACGACACGCCAGGCACACTCACACTTTCTTCCTACGACCCAATCCGCCGGCAGATTGCACGCATCGCGCTCGAGAACCTGATTCTCGACGGACGCATCCAGCCGGCAAAGATTGAAGAGGCAGTCCAAAAAGCAGAGCAGGAAATCAACAACATCATCAAAAAGAAGGGCGCCGAGGCGGCATACGCTGCCAAAGTGCCAAATCTCGATCCGAAACTCATCATGATTTTGGGTCGGCTCTACTTCCGTACGAGCTACGGTCAGAATGTCCTCGACCACTCTGTAGAAGTCGCGCATCTCGCCGGCATGTTGGCAGCCGAACTTGGCGCCGACGAGGGCGTCGCGCGCGCAGGAGCGCTCTTCCACGATATCGGCAAGGCAGTCGACCACGAAGTGCCTGGCACGCATGTCGAAATCGGCCGCAGAATCTTGCAAAAGTTCGGCGTGAGTGAACTCGTGGTCAAGGCGATGCAGGCGCACCACGAAGAGTATCCGTACGAGACACCGGAGAGCATGATTGTGCAGGTCGCCGACGCTATTTCAGGTGGCCGACCGGGTGCTCGCCGTGACTCAGTAGAGAACTACATCAAGAGATTGGAGGAACTCGAAGCACTCGCGAACAACGAGCCCGGAGTCGAGAAAACATACGCAATTTCCGCAGGCCGCGAGATTCGCGTGATTGTGAAGCCGGAAGAAATCAGCGACTTGGATGCGCGCAAACTCGCCCGCACCATCGCGGATAAAATCGAAAAAGAATTGCAGTATCCGGGAGAAATCAAAGTCTCGGTACTGCGCGAGACGAGAGTCATCGAATACGCAAAGTAGTCGCACATTGTTGACTGCGCCGCCGTATCTCGGTACTCTCGAAGGAGTGTTCATAAGGGGGTCGCGCCATGAACAAGGTTCACCTAATCATCGACTGGCAAACGGATCATGCTGACAAGGCCGCTTTCGATTTTGAACTCGCGGCGGGCTTGTCGCAATGCCTTGATATCGAATGCTCGGTCGAAGAAATCCGCATAGTCGACCGTGCGGAGCAGCTCGTTGCTAACGGTCTCCGGATGCAGGCTGCGGCGAATGCGGCACTCTTTCGAGCAAGGGGCCGGCTCTGTTTGGTCTCGAGTATCTGGAGTCAAAGCATCCCCACGGGCAAAAACGGCGAGTTTGATGCCACGTTGGTGCTGCAACTGCTCCAAGGGGTCGATAAGGCAAAATGGGCCACGTTGCAGGGTCGCGGCCGAGACAACGGTTTCGTGCCGATGGAAGCTGTCGCCCGTGTTCAGCCTCAGATGGTAGAGCTCGGCTCACTGCTAGGTGACATGTCTACAATGCCCTATGAGACGAAAATCGGCGAGAAACTATCGGGCATTGTCATGGGGGCGTACGACGCGGCAGTCCAGTTGGCCATCTACGGCAAGCATTTGCCCACGATGAGTGAAGCTGACCGAGCCGCACAGCGGACAGTGCAGCTTAGCTCGTACAATTGAGCGATTGCTAAAAAACTGGAGGGTCATCCCCCTCCTTTTTCTTTTAAGGGGAGCAAAAGTACCTGTGGATAGCTCGATTTTTCTTTGATTGACATGCCCAAAATACGGCTCAGAATGGTCTAGTGAGCGTCGAAATTAACAAATAAGCATATATTCATATGGCAAATAAAATGGATTTGGTCGAGAAGGTCGCAGCCACCATCAGCTGCACCAAGGCCGATGCAGAACGCGCCGTCGAGGCGATCATCGATATGATCACCAACACCTTGAAGGGCGGTCAGGAAGTATCGGTTGCGGGTCTCGGAATCTTCGAGGCGAAAACTCGCGCCGGCCGCATGGGTCGTAACCCACGCACCGGACAGACGATTCAGATTAAGGAAATGCGCGTTCCGAAATTTCGCGCATCAAAGACCCTGAAGGACGCAGTCAAATAATGCTTCGCATTATTTGAACCTGAGCGAAGTCGAAGGTTTGATTCTTTTTCTCGAGAACACAAAACCCCGCCAACGGCGGGTTTTTGTGTTGGTGCCGCGCTTGCACTCTGCAAGCTCACGAATGGTGAGCGAAGTTTGCCCTACTCCGCTCCTCCTTCGCTAAAGCTATGGAGGACACGGTAAAGCTTCGAAGGACTACTTCGTAATCGTTGACAATCCTTGCTCGTTCAGAAATTTATAGTGCTTGCACTTCGTAGCTCGGTCGCGAAGCGACAGAGCGAAGTAGTGCGGGATAGGAGAATCGAACTCCTGATCTCAGTTTGGAAAACTGATGTTATACCATTTAACTAATCCCGCTTGTGCAAAGAGCATACACTAAATTCTAAAAACTTGAATATTGTGCGAAGAACACATATATTCAGCATAATGGACTCTTTCCGCCCTCTCCTCACACATATCGGTTTGCTCGCGCTTGTCGTGTGCTCACTCTTTGTGTTGGTACAGTTCACTCGAAATACTACCCCCACAATTTCAATACCGGTCGCAACGACTACAGAGCAAACGGCCGCAGCAGCAGGTATTTCGGCGACTACGACCCCCGAAGTTGCCGCGACTTCGACGAAAATCGTCGCCACAAGCACACCGGCCGTCGCTGTGGTCAAAAAAGCCAGCGCTGGTGGCACGAAATCAGCTTCTACCTCCGAGGCAGCACGAGTACGAAATCCCTATTCCACGCCACCGCTTTCGTTTGACGACATAAACACTTCCGCGCGCCAGGCGCTCGTGAACATCCTCTGCATGAACGGAGCTGGCAGTCTTCGCCCGATTTCAGGAAGCGGGGTCATCATAGACCCGCGGGGCGTAATACTTACGAACGCCCATGTCGCACAGTACGTTTTGCTCGCCCAAAGCGGCAAGGTAAACCTCTCATGCACCGTACGGACCGGCTCCCCCGCTGTCGCACGATGGATTCCCCACGTTCTCTATATTCCACCGGTATGGCTCCGCGAACATGTGACGGAAATCACAACAACACACGTTCTCGGCACCGGTGAACACGACTATGCATTGCTCGTAATCAGCTCTACAGTGGACGGGAGTCCCCTCCCGGGGAGCTTCCATTCGATTCCCCCCGACACTCGCGAAGCGATAGGATTCGTCGGCGACCAAGTACTCGCTGCAAGCTACCCGGCGGAATTTCTCGGAGGATATGCCACACAATCTTCCCTCTACACTTCCTCATCTATCGCTGCTATCAAACAGCTCATGACATTCGGCACAAAAAATGTGGACGTCATTTCTGTCGGCGGCACGATTCAAGCCCAGGCAGGTTCTTCTGGCGGCGCTGTGATAAACGCATGGGGCAAGTTAGTCGGCATCATCACCACAACGAGCGAGGGCGCGACAAACTTGCCCCATGCGTTTATCACAGCGCC